>Ga0075024_100000296_pt1 | contig 17093 bp, 13 predicted proteins | sample Str013_2_FD_71389 | JGI IMG/M metagenome (GOLD analysis project Ga0075024, IMG submission 71389) | Freshwater sediment microbial communities in response to fracking from Pennsylvania, USA - Straight Creek_MetaG_SC_2013 | ecosystem: Environmental > Aquatic > Freshwater > Creek > Sediment... | reverse complement strand
AGCTCCATCTGTTTGTGATTGCACTTTTTGACTGGCATGATTGGCAGGTCTTGGATTGAGGCTTATGCCCGCAACTCCGTCCCCTTTCCCTTTATCGCCATGGCAGACAACGCATAGTTGGGCATAGAGTTTTTTTCCGGCATCTGTTGCAGCCGCATTTCCTTTCAGGGGATTGGATACTTTATCAGCTTCCGGAGGCGCTTTCCACTCATCAGTTTTTTTATTTATCCTCACTGTTGATAGCATGATCAAGACTCCCGCCAAGGCCACTATATTTTTTATTAGTATTCGCATTTTTTTCGCTTTAATAATGATGTAATTGCATTTGCTGTAGCAAAGGTCATCGAGTTAAATCGGGATTATTCTGATTTAAGTCAAAGAGTATTCTGATTGATATCAATATAATTGCTGCATTGCGGTGCACATGAATCTGTGAAAATGCAGCTTAATATTTTGTATGAAACTTGCTAAAAGAAGATTTGACGGAAATCATAAGTGAAATTTGAATATCCCGGATCGATGATCATCATCAAACAAAACGCTGATAATTCTTATTTTGATGAGTTGGTGCACAAATGGCTTTCATTACTGATAACAATCATCACAAATCTTGATGCAAAACAGTTTGTACAGATATCAGATGCAGTTACTTTGAGAGGCAAAAAAATATGGTAGGTAGTACTGAGGAGTATTGGCAAGTAATGCAACCAGTAACATAAAAACATGCCACACTATTTTACAAAAGAGACTTTATTGGATGAGCAGGAAGTGGTGAGCTCGATTAAGCAATGGGCATATCCACTACAAAGCAAAGCCGATCTGCAGCCGCTGTTCGACCGTATCGGCGATGCCAGGGTTGTGATGTTGGGTGAAGCAAGTCATGGCACACATGAATATTATACATGGCGAACACATATAACAAAGCGACTCATCGAAGAGAAGGATTTTAATTTTATTGCAGTGGAAGGCGACTGGCCGGATTGCTACCGATTGAATCGTTTTGTAAAAGGAAATGATTTTGATAATAAGAGCGCGTATAAAGTATTGCTGGCATTTAACCGATGGCCCACATGGATGTGGGCCAATTGGGAAATAGTTGCGCTTGCTGATTGGTTACAAAAACACAATACCGGGTTGCCCGCTAACAAAAAGGCAGGGTTTTATGGATTGGATGTGTACAGCCTTTGGGAAAGCATGCAAAGTATTATGGAGTATTTGAAAAGGACAGATCCCGCTGCGTTGAAAGTGGCTGAAGAAGCATTCCGTTGTTTTGAACCATATCGCAAAGATGAAGGCAGTGCATATGCGAGGGCCACTATGTTTGTTCCTGAGCTTTGCGAAAACGAAGCAGTGGAATTGCTGAAAGAAATACAGCGCAAATTACCTACGTACAATACGGATTATGAAAACGTTTTCAGTGCGGAACAGAATGCATTGATTGCAGTGCATGCAGAAAAATATTACCGTACCATGGTTCATGGCGGTCCGCATAGCTGGAATATCCGCGACCGGCACATGGCAGATACGCTGGATCGGTTATTAAAATTTCATGGGGAAAATGCCAAAGTAATTGTTTTGGCGCACAATACACATGTAGGAGATGCAAGAGCAACAGATATGGTGGATGAAGGTATGTTTAATATTGGAGAAGTGGCAAGAATGCAGCATCACGATAAAGGAGTGGTGCTGATAGGTTTTGGCTCCTATAAAGGAACGGTTACAGCCGGAAGAAGCTGGGGGGCCACTATGAAAACAATGCAAATGCCTGAAGCCAGGAAGGGAAGCTGGGAATATCTATTACATCAGGCGGGCAAAGAAAATAAATTATTGTTGATGGATGATTTTGCCGGCAATGATGCATTGATGGAAAATCATATTGGGCACCGGGCAATCGGTGTGGTCTATAATTCGCAATATGAGCAATATGGGAATTATGTGCCAACTATTTTACCATTGCGCTACGATGCCTTTATTTTTTTGGACGAAACAAGAGCATTGTATCCGTTGCATATTGAACCGGATGGGACACAAATGCCGGAAACTTATCCGTTTGGTGTGTAAGCATCAATGTCGAATAATGGTTGATTGTTCCAGGGCCCGGGATGAATGTATGAGGCTGTTTGTATATTGTTATTACTGTGTGAGTATGCGCGTTTATTGAACTTATTTAAAATTTTCAATATGCCGAAGAAACAGCAACCGGGTAAACCATTTGAAACTCCATCGCCGGGAAAACATCCGGAAATCAGGCCGGCGAAGAATCCAAATGAACCAATCCTTCCGCAGGAGGACCCCGATATTATACCTGATGAAGATCCTTTTGAAACCCCACCTCCTTATGAAGTTCCTCCCCCCAGTGAAGGACCATAAAAGAAATAATATGAGTGATACATTGGCACATAGAGAAGCTACAAGAGCTGTTGATTACAAAGAATTAAAAGTGAGCAGCACTGCTTTTCAGCATGAAGGAATGATCCCTGTGAAATATACCTGCGACGGAAAAAATATCAGCCCGCCGCTGGATATTGAGCATATACCCGAAAAAACAAAGAGCCTGGTATTGGTTGTTGATGATCCTGATGCTCCGAAAGGTGTATGGGTGCATTGGGTGGTATGGAACATTCCATTCACTCATCATATCAAGGAAAATGAAGTGCATGGCATCGAAGGCATCAACGATTTTCAACAACATCATTATGGCGGCCCCTGCCCGCCGTCGGGCACACACCGGTATTTTTTTAAAGTGTATGCGTTGGATACGATATTGAATTTGCCCGCCGATACAACCAAACTGCAACTGGAAAAAGCGATGAGCGAATATATCATTGCTTTTGGTGAACTGGTAGGTTTATATAAAAGAAATAAAACAAAATGAAAACAGTTCTTTTTATGCTGCTTTCTTTTATTGCAGTTACTTCTATGTTGTCGGGATTGCTGATGATAATCAATCCTGATGGCAGTATAATGAATTTGTCTCTCCGCCTGCTCGATGACACACCGTTTAAGAATTTTCGACTGCCGGGAATATTGTTGCTGGTTATAGTTGGCGGAGTCAATATGATTGCTGTATTCACCAATATGCAGCACAGTACAAACCGGTACAACTGGGCCATGGCGGGTGGAACAATGATCTGTGGATGGATCATTGCACAAATGATGTTGATTGGCGCGCTCCATTGGCTTCATTTTATTTATTTGGGCATTGGGTTGCTTATTATACTCATTGCTTATCAACTTAAAGGCAAATGGGCAGCTTAAATTTTTAATTCATGAATGATTAATAGCATCTATCCGCAATTCAGATTAACCTAACTCTAAATAAAGTTTATGAAAAAGTCCCTTCTTTTTATTGCGATGATCGTTACCTGTATGACCGCAATCGCTTATACCAGTGATTATGGAGATGATATTATCATCAGCCAGCCGGTTTACAGCAATTTGTATTTGGCCGGTGGAACGGTAACCATCAATGCGCCAATACACGGCGATTTAATCATTGCGGGCGGAACAGTCACTATAAATGATACGGTAACGAAGGATATATTATTGATCGGGGGCAAAGTTGTCTTCAATGGTTTTGCCGGAGACGATATACGTTGCGCGGGCGGAAATATACGCATCAGTAAAAATGTAACCGGCGATGTAGTGGTAACCGGTGGCGGCGTAATTATTGATCCGGGAATAACTATAGGTGGTTTGCTTGCTGCGGGTGGCAGGATTACTGTTGATGGAAATGTAAATGGCGAAATGAAAGGTGTTTTTGGCGATTTAATTTTAAACGGCAATGTTTCGAGGGATATTGATTGTCGCGGAGGAAGAATTACTGTCAATGGCGCCGTTGGTGGCAAATCTGTGTTATCGGCAAAAAATATAATTATTGGAAACAATGCTGTTTTCAATGGTGATGTACGCTACTGGACCAAAAAAGGTTCTGTTGATTTTAAACAATCTCTTAAAAATAGTAAAGCTGTTTATGATCCTGAACTACAAATCATCACTGGTGAATGGTATTATCTTGGCGCTACAACAGTATTCGGTTTGTTATGGTACCTGGGCATGGCGTTTCTCATGCTTCTGATTATACAATACCTGTTTTCCGCAACTATGAAAAAAGCAGCGGACGCTGTTTTCAACAACAGCCTGAAATCATTGGGATTTGGTTTTTTATTTTTCATTGCAGTACCCATAGCCGCTATTGTTGCTTTCATTACCGTTGTAGGTGTGCCTGTGGGATTGTTATTGCTCTTCGGTTATATTACGCTGATCCTCCTTGCAATGGTCATCACTTCTGTAGTAGTCGCCAACTGGTTCAATAACCGCTACGATAAGAATTGGAAACTATGGCGCATGGTGTTGGTTGCCTTTGGGATTTTTATTGTATTGAAACTGATAATTGCCACTCCATTTATTGGGTGGTTGTTGATGCTTATAATGGTTTGTATGGCTTTCGGTGGGATATTGCTGAATGTGAACTGGAAAAGAAAACAACCAGGAATCATTGCAACATAAAAATTATCGCATTTCTTCGTCAGACGTGAAACGTCAGACGATAGTTCACGTCTCACGTTTCACGATTGACATAGTAAAGAAATGGGCGATGAAAACAGCGGAAAAAATTAATTAGCGATAAAAATCAGAAGCGCCTCTTTGCTAAATTGTTTTTTAAAATGCTCTGATAATATTTTATCCTGATTTTAGCAATGCACTATTTACGGCTTAGCAATAAATTAACCGGTTTCCATTCTTCGATATGATCACTGATGATTTTTAGAATGGCTACAAAAGGAATAAATAATATCATTCCCGCAACACCCCAGATAATGCCACCGGCAACAATAGCAACCAACATGCTGAATGTGCTTACATGCAACTGGGTACCGACCGCTTTTGGAAAAATGACATTGGCTTCCAGGTATTGTACAAAACTGAATACAGCGATTACACCCAATGGGTACCAGATATTACCGGTTTCCATCCACACCACTGAAATGGGTAATAAAGCGCTGACGAAAAGCCCGATATACGGAATGATAGTCATAATGGCGCAAAGCATTCCAAAAAGAAATGGATGTTTCACACCCAGGGCCAACAAGCCAATACTGTTGAGCATACCAACTATCAGGTAAACCCAAATCATTCCAATAATATAATTAAAATAGGTATTAATGGTTTGCTGTAAAATTGCGTCTAGCTGTTGCTGGTGTGTAGGCGGAGTTATGGATTTCAGATATTGCACAAATACTTTCCTGTGATACATGAACAGGGCAGTATAGACAGGAATGAGAAAAAGTATAAACAATGTATTAATGGTAGTTTGAACAGTTGATTTTAATATATCCCCGATGGTATTTGTGATTTTTCCGCTCCAGTTATTTTGAAGGTCGATTGTTGACCCGAAATTATCAATCATCCATGCCTGGAATTGTTGCAGCAATGTTTCCAGCTTGTTAAATATTTCCGGCGCATCTTCACTGAACAAGCGGATTTGCCATACCAATATTGCCAGTAGAGATGTAAAAAGAATTGTTACAATCAAGATACAGGCGGCTATGGCAAACGCCCTGCTCCATCCATGGGCCTCAAACCATTTACAAATTGGATGCATAATGATGGCAATCAGTAACCCGAAAAACAAAGGGATGAAAAGAGTTTTTCCTACATACAGGATGATCGTCGAAAAAATGATGACCTGCAGGTATTGTAGAACAAACGAAATGGGCCGAGTATTGATTTGCATAAATTTCAGTTGTAAGTTGATAAAACAAAATGAATGGACTTATGACTACAATAATGCAATTGACTGATGATTGTCAAGTACAGGAAGAAAATAGCCGTTAGTGTTTATTCATCATTATATCTTTTTCAGTTGATACCCGGAAAACACTCACCTTGATGTTTTGGCACATTCAATCTCCGCATAACTACCTTCTCTGCAGCATGGCATCAGGTCAGTTCCTGAATTTTATTATTTTGTATTTGTCATCATACCAGCGGAGTTCGTTATTCACTCTATCTACTGTCGCATAAATAATAATGATGGGGATTGGCTTGGGCAACTGAAAATAAGATGGTTTTTTGTCTGTGAGGCAGGTGTCCAGGTCAATTTTATCATAGGGAACCCCCAATGCAACAGCCAACTCATCCGGGTTTTCTACACGAAAGCAACCGTGGCTGAAAAATCTTGTTCCCGCAAGAAATGCTCCTTTGAAATTGGTGTCGTGCAAATAAGTATGGAATGGATTTGGGAAATCAAATTTTAATAAGCCCAATGGATTATCGCAGCCAGGCTTTTGTCTCAGTTCAAAAGGAAAATAATTTCGCGAATACTGTTTCCAATCAATCTGTTCATAATTCTCAACGATTTCATCTTTTTGCAACACTTCCATATGCATCTGTTCCAGGTAGCCGGGTTTTTTTTTCAGCAATGGTAGTATTTCTTTAGCGGCAATGCTGTTCGGAATATTCCAGTAAGGATAATAAATCACTCTGCTTATTACGCTGGTCAGCGTGGGACTTTTTGTGGAAGGCTTACCCACCACCGTTTTGCAACATATTTTTTCTATCCCGTTCTCAAAGAACCATAAATGATTGGCAGCGATATTGACCACTATACAGGTTTTGAATACAGTTCAGCCAACGGAACCATTGGATATTCCATTCAAGTTTTTGCAATTTCTTACTGATGGGTTCATTCAGTATTGCTGAACAGTAAATATTGATTTCAGGCTGCCCCAACAGGTTGTGTGCTGACTGTAATTTCTTTAAACTTTTTAGCAACTGATCTTCCGTAGAATCTGTGTCGGCCATATATTCCAGTTGTCTCAATTTCATGACAAGGTTTTGATTGCTCCATTTCAGGTCCTTATCAGGCACCATGATTTCATGAAAGCCGGGTTGCTGTGTGATGGTATGCAATCGAAGGTATTCTGCTTTTAATGCAAGGTATTTGTTCCCGTTAGGTTCTATTGAAGAGATAGATTGTTCAAAGCTATTTTTTTCAATCGCCAATTGTAAAAAAGAAATGAGGTCAAAACAATCCGGAGTATATGATATCCCGTTGTAACGAAGGTATGGCGGTCCCTCTCCATACGCCACATCATGCAGGAAAGAAAGCGCTGCATCCGTAAAAATCAGTTCGCCTGCTAGTGTATCATCTTTTGTTCGCAGATGGATATTGCGGTTTATTTCTTCCAGTTGGGAAAAATGATATGATGCTGGTTTCAAAACATATTTCCAGGCGTCTCTAACAACAATGCACCAGGCCTTTCTTTTACTGGTATCACCAGGGAGTGAATACCATTGCAGCGTGAATTGATTTTTTTCATAAAATGCTCTGAGTAATGCGGGCCGTTGTATTTGCAGCATTTTGTCGGGCGATTTCCCCGAAGTCAATGTATACACCAATCTCCTTAGCTTATCATCAATGAAAGAATCAGCCCGGGCCGGCAATGAAATAAATTCTGCAATAACCAGGATTGCGAATACAAAAGAAAAGCAACCTGTTTTTTTGGGTGATATCATCATGCAGAGTGGGCTTTGGTGATGCTATTATTCCGACTACAATCGTGAGATGGGAATCGTGAGACGGGAAACGGCAGACGTAAGATGTTTATGTCTGGCGTTTCCCGTCTCACGAAAAAATAACGGGCGCTGCTAATAATGAGCAATAAAAATTGGGGGCAACACTGTTTTGATAACCATGTCGGCGCGACTGTGTTTAAAAAACTGTGAGATGGCATTTCTGCCGTAGGCGCCCATCACAATAAAAATATTTTTTCTCTTGAATAAATATTTAAACAATTCATTCTCGGTCTTTCCACTCAGTGTTTCAAAATGCATGTCATCAAAATGGTCCCGTAGCCATTCCCTGAATTTATATTTGTCTATATTCACTTCTTCTTCACTGCTATTCACTTGTAAAACAGTGACCCTGATCTTATTCAATTGAGGAAAGAGATAGGTAAACTGTTTGATAGCGAATACTGAAGATTTGCTGCCATCGTACGTGAAAATTATTTCATTGATGGAATCAAAAGTTTCAGGTGCAATGACGACAGGACATTCTGCATCTTTTAGGATATCTCTTACAAATTCAGTAGGTGCGCCCTCATATTTTTTATTGAAAGAAGTTTCGGCGTCAACTACCAGTAAGTCGGCAAAACGGCTCTCACTGATGATTTCTCTTGCAGGAACTCCTCTGTCGCGATGCACGGTGGCATTCACACTTCGCGTTATGCACGATTCTTTGAATGCCGCGATATTTTTTTCAATCAACTGCATCTTGGCACGGTGTTCAGCCGAGTTTTCATCTAATTCCCAGTCCACATACGCGCTGCCTTGCATTTGTTTCAACACAGGTCTTTCTTCAGCAACCAGGTTTTCCAGGAAAATACCTGTAATTTTTGATTTTGTCAACCGGCCAAGGTAAGCGGTGAAATCGAGCGTGTTTTTATCTGGGTGAATGGCATCAATTGCCATCAGTATTTTTTCCATGATCTATTTTTTTTCAAAGCTATTGTCATATTATGCGGAAGAGGATGACCTTCATTAGCAGCATTGCTGATCCTTATCAAAAAAAGGATACAATCTTGCTGCCTGATTGTGCTGATACGATAAAATGATTTGAATGATATGAAAGTTATGCAATACTGATACTTTCATCGAGGTATACGTCCTGAACTGCATGCAATAACTCTATTCCTTCAGTGAATGGACGTTGAAAGGCTTTGCGTCCAAGAATCAAACCCATGCCACCTGCACGCTTATTAACAACAGCTGTGTATACCGCATCCGCCAGGTCGGCGCTGCCTTTGCTTTCTCCACCACTATTGATCAATCCTACCCGGCCATTGAAACAGTTCAATACCTGGTAGCGACAAAGATCAATCGGGTGATCTGTTGTGAGTTTCGAATATACCAGGGGAGATGTTTTACCCTGCTTGATGGCCATGAAACCGCCATTGCCGACTGGTATTTTTTGTTTGATTATATCTGCCTGCATTGTAACGCCCAGGTGGTTGGCCTGCCCGGTTAAATCCGCACTCGCGTGATAATCTCTGCCTTCCACAATGAAACCATTGTTGCGGGTATAGCACCATAAAATGGTAGCCATTCCCAATTCATGGGCCTGCTCAAATGCCTCTGCAATTTCTTTTAACTGGCGTGTACTTTCAGCGCTTCCCCAATATACAGTGGCGCCGATTGCCACAGCGCCTGTGTTCCAGGCATTCTTAACCGTACCAAACAGCGTTTGATCGTATCGGTTAGGGACACTTAAGAGCTCATTGTGGTTGATCTTTACAATAAAAGGAATGCGATGTGCATATTTGCGGCTCATGATGCCCAGCACACCGAAACTCGATGCAACTGCATTGCAGCCGCTTTCTAAGGCAAGTTGGATGATATTTTCCGGATCGAAATAAATAGGATTTAAGGCAAATGCTGAACCGGCGCTGTGCTCAACACCCTGGTCGACAGGTAAAATACTGCAATATCCCGTGCCTCCCAATCGCCCATGACTTAGTAAAATTTGTATGCTGCGTAAAACCTGGTTATTGCGGTTGCTGTTGATCCATATTTCCCGGACATGATCGGGCGATGGCAGGTGCAGTGATGTTTTATCGATGGCCGTACATGTATGATCCAATAAATAAGATGCTTTATCAGCCAATAAATCGAGGATTATTTTTGAAGGCATGGGATTGCTTTTAAATAACCTTTCAGGCAACCACCTGCGCGGATAAAAAGAGGGTTACAGCTCTTTGTAGTTCGATAATGGCATTGTAATTATTTTTCATCCTGTCAAACAGGTTGATTTCAATCGGGTCGATTTTTGTCAGGTTATAGGTGTTGTTCTGCCCCGCCCAATAAATCCTCCCGTTATTCAGGCTGGTTAATATAAGCTCTTCTGTCATATCCAGGTCTTTGTGGATGGAGAAAATAATATCCATGAAATCAGATATATTTTCTTTGGCTTCTTGAAAGTTATTTCGATAGTTACCGGTTTTTAGTAGTTCGGCTTTTACCATCTGCGCTTCTTTTCTGAAAGCTTGTACCTGGTTTATCCAATGCATGCATTCGGTGTATATAAAGTCGGATGCCATGATCTTCGCTATTAATATTTTTTAAAAAATATTTCCTGCCTGCCACTGCGGCTTTACATACAGGGATGGAATTGCGGTATTGCAACCCGATTTGCCTGTAAACTATTTTATTGAGAATTCTTTTTTAATGGACAGCTGTTGATTCCTAAAATTGAGTATAGAGGGCAACTACCCATCCAGGCTGTAATTAAAAACACAGCGGCAACAATCCATGCAATTACGGCCCAAAACCCGGTTATTATCCTGGCCAAATTCAGAATGATCAATACAAGTGTCATAGAAAGCCTGATAACCCTGTCTGTTGTGCCAATATTTTTTTTCATACAAATAATTTCAGTTCAGCGAAGATAGTGGCAAGAATAAATTGCGATTTATGATTTTCGTAATGCCCAATGGTGACTTTTATCATAAATATCCCGTGAATGACTATTTGGCGTCATTATGATAAATATCATGAACCACAGTAACAATTGTCACACTGGCCATTAATAGTTCAGGGTAGTTTTGAAATAAAATTATTTTATCCTTAAGAAGCATCATAAAAAATATGAGGGGTAAGTAATCAGTTTTCATGCGCCCGATTATAACCATAACGGCCAATCCCTGCATCGATAAAAGCACAAGTGTTCCTGTGTTGCTGCCTGATAAAAAATTAAGATGTTCCTTGCCAAAATTTGAACCTGGCGGCGGGGGTATCAATGTTAGCAGGGCGATTCACAAACTTGGAGGATTTTCCATACCAATTTATCCTGCCGGGGCCGCCAATGGAATCTTCCTGGAAGAATTATTGATGCTTGAGCAAATACAGTCGGTGGTTATCCCAATAAAGGAAAATACAAGAGAGAATTTTATTGTAGTTGATGAATCTGCGAATAATCAATATCGTTTTGGCATGCCCGGCCCGGCCATTCAGCAAGATGAATGGCAGGCTTGTTTGCAGGCAATAAGAGCATTGGACGATATTGATTTTATTGTTACAAGTGGGAGCCTTCCACCCGGTGTGCCGGCAGATTTTTTCGGGCGCGTTGCTGCCATAGCAAAGCAGAAAGGAATAAAATTGATTTTGGACAGTTCAGGAACTCCGCTGAAATATGCCTTGGAAGAAGGAGTATATCTATGGAAACCCAATGTGGGTGAATTAAGCGCCTTTTCCGATTCACCCGAAATGACAAACAAATCCGCGATTGCAGTTGCCGGTAAAATTATTGCAGAAAAAAAAGCTGAAGTGATTATTGTTTCAATGGGAGCAGGTGGAGCAATCCTGATCACAAAAGATATTCAGCAGCAAATCGTTGCTCCGATGGTAAAACGCAAAAGCACTGTTGGCGCGGGAGATAGCATGGTTGCCGGAGTTGTGTTGAGCCTCGCAAAAAACAAAGCTTTGGTAGAAGCCGCTCAATATGGGGTGGCCTGTGGTACCGCTGCAACCATGAATCCCGGAACAGAATTGTGCAAATTGAAAGATGTGGAAAATCTATATAAAACAATGTATCATCCGGTTGTATTCCCGGATTCATCATTATAGGATTTTGCAGTCAGTGGTTCATAGCCAGCAATGCAGGACCATGTACCACTAATATTATTCTCTATTAATATCAACCAATAAAAAAATAGTGTGAATTTCGTTACGCAAAAAAAAATCCTCTTGCAAACAAAAGATATAAAAACAGGGTTGAGTGATGAAGAAGTGATCCGCTCACGGCAGGCAAACGGCAGCAATATTTTTCAAATGAAGGAGGACCATGTATTTGGTTACGTGCTGAAAGAAGTTGTATTGGAGCCCATGTTTATAATGTTACTTGCCGCCTGCATCATTTATTTACTGCTGAAACAATACCGGGAAGGGGTTATCATGCTCGTGGCCATTTTTATAGTTGCCGGCATTTCCATTTTCCAGGAGTGGCGAAGTCGCAATGCGGTGCAGGCGTTGAAAAAAATATCGGCGGGCAAGGCAACAGTGTTGCGCAATGCCATTCGTGTGCGGATCAACGCAGAAGAAATTGTGGTAGATGATTTATTATTACTCGAAGAAGGGGAAATAGTGGCAGCGGATGGATTGATTGTATCTGCGAATGATTTTTCGTTGAATGAATCCATCCTTACCGGCGAATCATTTCCGGTGAATAAGGCAACTGAAAATAATGATGAAGTGTTTAAAGGCACACTTGTAACAAGTGGTGCGGCCATGATTAAGGTTATTGCAGTAGGCATTAAAACCAAATTTGGAAAAATCGGGTTATCACTCAAAGAGATCAATACTATCAAAACACCTTTGCAAAAGCAGATCCGTTCTTTTGTACGGATGATGGTATGGTTTGGGAGCGCTGCTTTTCTTATTGTGGTGGGATATAATTATTATCGTTCCGGCGACTTCATGCATGCTTTTTTGCAGGGATTGACGCTGGCCATGAGTGTGCTACCCGAAGAGGTTCCTGTTGCTTTCAGCACTTTCCAGGCCCTGGGCGCTTTCCGAATGCTCCGGAAAAATATTATTGTCAAACAGCCTCAATATGTGGAAACACTGGGTTCTGCAACGGTTATTTGCGCCGATAAAACGGGTACCCTTACCCAGAATAAAATGAGTATTGAATATGTATATGATGCGAATGCCCAAATATCTATTCCCTGCGATGGTACTCATGTTTTGCCTGCGGCATTGATTGAATATGCCATGTGGTCAAGTGAAACAAAGCCTTTCGACCCGATGGAAAATGCCATTCATCTATTGTATGAAAAAATCGCCGTCATTGACAAGCGTACTCAATTTCAGCAGGTGCATGAATATCCCATTGGCGGCAGGCCTCCGATGATGACGCATATTTTCAGGAATGAAGACGGCGAAACCATCATCGCGGCCAAAGGAGCGCCTGAAGCCATTTTGCGGCAAACTGATTTATCGTTCCCCGAATTAAAAAAAATAGAAGATCAATCACTGGCTTATGCAAGGCAGGGTTACAGGGTGCTGTGCGTTGGCAAAGGAATTTGGAACGAAAAAAATTATCCGGCGGAGCAATCGCAATTTATTTTTGAATTTTTGGGGCTGATTGCTTTCCAGGATCCGCCCAGGCCCAATATTTCCCAAACCATAGAAACTTTTCACAAAGCAGGCATACAGGTAAAAATGATTACAGGTGATTATGCTGAAACGGCAGTGGCCATAGCACGCCAGGTACATTTAAACCATGATTATGAAATGCTCACTGGTAAGGAAGTTTCAGATCTTTCCATGGAGGCATTAAAACGAAAAGTGAATCGGGTGAATATTTTTGCTCGCATGTATCCCGAAGCCAAATTAAAAGTGATTGATGCATTGAAAGAAAACGGCGAAGTAGTGGCCATGACCGGTGATGGCGTGAATGACGCGCCTGCATTGAAAGCTGCGCATATTGGCATTGCTATGGGCCTGCGGGGAAGTGAAGTGGCAAAAAGCGCCGCGGCATTGATCCTTACTGATGATGATCTTGGTCATATGACCGATGCCGTGGCCATCGGCCGGAAAATTTATGACAACCTGAAGAAGGCCATTCAATACATCGTTTCCATTCATATACCCATCATCTTAATTGTTACGGCACCGCTGCTGTTACAATGGAGATTCACCGAAATTTTTTCACCGGTACATGTGATTTTCCTCGAGCTACTGATGGGACCTACCTGTTCCATCATTTATGAAAATGAACCCATGGAACCTAATACCATGTTGCGACCACCACGGCCGCCAAGTAATACTTTTTTATCACCAAAACAATTAATGCTCAGTATTATCCAGGGCCTTATCATCACTGCCGGATGTTTAGGCATCGGATATTATTTTCTATACCGGGAAAGCGATGAAACAATGATACGAACTGTCATATTCATCACCCTTTTATTCAGCAATATATTCCTGACGCTGGCGAACCGTTCATTTCATTATTCTGTGTTCAGCACTTTGCGGACCAAAAACTATTTAGTGCCGCTTATCATTGGTATCACTTTGCTATTTATAATCGCCTTACTAAGCTTTTGTTTTTTGCAGCAACTCTTCCAGCTTACTACGTTGAAACCGGCTGCGGCAGCAAGCTGTGTGGCTGTTGCTTTCATAAGCGTATTTTGGGTAGAAATGTGGAAACGACTGGCGAGAAAATGAGGAACTTCTGATTTAGCGGATTTTAATGATTTGTATGTAGTACGATGAAATATTAATGCTATATTTTTATCACTATTGTCCGAGAAAAACGTTTTGAAAAATAGGTTTCGCGCAGAGTTATCAGAGAAAAGGAGTATATCGTAAGAATTTATCCGGTAGATAAGTTATTTTACTATCAATCACAAGAATTTTCTCTTTTTCTCTGGTAGCTCTGCGCGAAAATTTTTTTCAATTTTACAATGCATTTTATTTGATATCGTCGGGTACTCTTTTACATCTTCTTCATCAAATATTTCTTTGTTATTTCTGACATTAATATATACACAACGGCGATAAGTAAAATGCCTGCCAGCAGGCGCCAGGGTAAAGGATACAATCCGAAAGATTTTGCAAAAGGCAGATAAGGCAAAATAAGCGCCGAAAATAAAGTAAAGGAACATGCAGCGAGTAAATATGCGGAGGGCCGGCTCCGCAAAAAAGAACGCCTTGTCCGGATAATGAGCAAAATAGAAATTTGAGTCAAAAGGCTTTCCATGAACCAGCCGGTACGGAATTCTTCCGGCGCAGCATGAAATACGAACAACAGCAAAGCGAAAGTGGTAAAATCAAAGAGTGAGCTTTGCAATCCGAAAATAATCATGAAGCGTTTGATATATTTAATATCCCATCGAAGCGGTTGGGTGATCAGCTCTTCATCCACTTTGTCGGAAGCAATTGTTAGTGAAGGCAGGTCGCTCAAAAAATTATTGAGTAGAATTTGTGTGGGTAGAAGCGGTAAAAAAGGCAATGCCAGCGAAGCGATGGCCATGCTGAACATATTCCCAAAATTTGCGCTGCTCACCACATGAATGTATTTCATGGTATTCACAAATGTTTTGCGGCCCTCTAACACGCCTTCTCGGATCACATCGATATCGCGTTCCATTAAAACGAGGTCGGCTGCTTCTTTTGCAACATCCACTGCATTGTCTATAGATATCCCCACGTCGGCAGCTTTGATGGCATTGGCATCATTGATGCCATCACCTAAATACCCTACGGCATGGCCAGCATGCTGCAGGGCTTTGATGATTCGTTCTTTTTGCGCGGGTTCTATTTCTGCGAAAGCATCTGTTTCATTTACTTTGTGCCGCAACACTTCGTCTGTCATCAACAACAAATCATGCCCGGTCAGCGCCCGATCGGTAGAGAGGCCAATCTGTGCAGCGAGGTGTTTTACAACCAGGTGATTGTCGCCGCTGATTAATTTGAGCGACACTCCCGCCTTTCGCAACTCCAGGATAGAATCAATGATCCCTTCTTTAGGCGGATCGGATAAGACAATAAAACCAAGAAAAATCATCCCGTTTTCATCATCTTTATTGATCACCGGATCATCACTGACATCTTTGTAACAAACAGCAATGGCACGGGAACCCTGTGAGCAAAAATTTTCAAACAGCCCGGCAATATTTTTTTGAACGGTTTCAATCCGGACAATGCTTCCATCCGGTTGTTCTGCATTCGTACATATATCGGCAATATTTTTCATGGCTCCTTTAGTGATCATGATATGTTGCGACCCATTATTCACTACAATGCTTAATCGCTTTCGGATAAAATCGTAAGGGACCTCGTCGAGCTTGTTGTATGGTTTTATGTCCATGCCGGAAACGTCCCGCAGCGCTTCATCAATGGCATTGGGGAAAGAAGTTTCAAAAAATGCATTCAGGTAAGCATAGAGCAATACTTTTTTACTAGGCTGCCCGCTTATATCAACGGCGACTTGGAGTTTTACAGCGCCTTCTGTAAGCGTGCCTGTTTTATCAGAGCAAAGCACATCAATTTCCCCCAGGTTTTGGATGGCGCTTAATTTTTTTACAATCACTTTTTTTGCGGCCATGCGTTTTGCACCGGCAGAAAGTGTAATTGTAACGATGGCAGGCAATAGCTCAGGCGCAAGTCCCACGGCCAGCGCCAATGCAAATAAAATGGAATCAACCAGTGGTTTGTGAAACAGCAGGTTCATGATAAGGATGATGCCCGTCATAATAACAGTGATCTTCATGAGTAGATAGCCAAACTGCCGGATGCCTTTTTCAAATGCTGTTTCAGGAGCAGTTTTTTCAAGCGAAGCTGCAATTTTACCAAGCTCTGTATTATCACCTGTATTTGCTGCCAATACGATTGCTGTTCCATTGATAACATGCGTTCCTTTGAATACCGAGTTGGTTATATCAGCCAAGGTGAGCTGAGCGGTACAGGTAGTGGCGAATTTTTCGGCAGGGAAAGATTCGCCCGTGAGTACAGATTGATTTACGTGCAGATCGTTCGCCTCTATAATCAATGCATCAGCTGGAATAATATCACCTGCGTGTAATATCACCATATCACCCGGCACCACTTCTTCCACGGGAATTTCTTTTTCTTTCCCTTCCCGCCTCACGGATGCTTTGCTGTGTACCAGGGCCCTGAGTTTTTCCACGGCCCTGCCTGCATTACGTTCCTGGATAAAACCCAGTATGCCGGTGAACAGTAAAATAGTCAGCACGATGAAACTGTCGGAATATTCGCCCAATACCAGCGAAAGTATTACTGCGAATACCAATAACAACACCAAAGGATTTTTGTATTGCGACAAAAGCAGTATTGCGTCTCTGTGCCAGGGTTTTTTTATAACAATATTGCTCTGCTGTTCCTGTAAACGCCGGGCGGCATCTGCTTCAGTCAGCCCATTGGTAGAGGCACGCAACTTTTGCAGTAGATCTGTTTTATCAATACTCCAAAAACCGGTGATGGGGTGCATAAGATTTTATGATTTGCAAACACTAGCGTCTCGTTAACTTATAGATTAGTTCTTTGAAAACATTGCTGGATAAGGG
>Ga0075024_100000292_pt1 | contig 17139 bp, 13 predicted proteins | sample Str013_2_FD_71389 | JGI IMG/M metagenome (GOLD analysis project Ga0075024, IMG submission 71389) | Freshwater sediment microbial communities in response to fracking from Pennsylvania, USA - Straight Creek_MetaG_SC_2013 | ecosystem: Environmental > Aquatic > Freshwater > Creek > Sediment... | reverse complement strand
GTCTGATGCAGCGCCCGAAGTGGTGGCGGCCAAGGCCGAGAAGCTCATCGCTGCCATGCAGATTTGCGGCTGCAAGCTCAACAACGCTTTCATGCAACATTCCCTGCTGGGGCTGGTGGTGATCCCCACCTTGCGCATCAGCGACAAGGGCTTGATTGATGTGACCACCTTTAAACAGGTGGAGCTTTTTGTTTAACTGGCCCGCGCGCCGCCAAGCAGAAAATCCACCATCGCGGCTTGTGAGGCTTCATACATCTCATCACCTGTGGAGGTCTTGCACCCTAACGCGCGCGCCGCCGCAATAAGGGCGGTGATCGGCGGCTTGGTGATCACGCAGCCCACAAAGGTTTGCGCAGTCAGCTTCTCAATTTGTATCGGCAGCGCATCACCTGTCTTCATGCCAGCGGGGGTGGCGTTGCCCACAAAATCAAATCCGGATGGATCATCTGAGCCCACAAAAACCTTGCAGCCTTTTCGAACATTGAGGCGGCTGATCAACGCCTCACGCCGCGCGGCATCCTCATCATGGATCGCCAGTTCCGCCACGCCTTGATCCACCAATTCCAGCGCAATGGCAGAACCAGCGCCCCCTGCCCCCACCAGCAAAGCGCGGCTGCCCCTCGGCGCAAAGCCGTTGGATTTGGCGGCCTGCACAAAGCCCTCACCATCAATCATGTCACCATGCCAAGTGCCATCGGCATTGCGGCGCATGAGATTGGTGGAGGAAATAAAGCTGGAGCGTTCGGTGGCGGTTTTGCAAAAGGAATAACAACTGAATTTATGCGGCACCGTCACCATGATGCCGTCGAGGTTCTTGAGACTGCTGGCCGCGACAAGAAACGCGCCCAGATCCTTGACCGATATTTGCGCGGGCACCACCACGCCGTCATAGCCGCGCGCAGCAAAGGCTCGCGTCATGCCAAAAGGCGAACGCACCTGCGCAATGGGGTCACCCACAATGAGATACAGGCGCGTGGCACCAGTGAGATTGAATCCGCTGATCACGCCTGTTCTCTCTTTTGCAGCGACTTATTCGTCGCGGTAAACCCGCTCGCGCTTTTCATGGCGCTCTTGGGCCTCAATGGAAAGTGTGGCGATGGGCCTTGCATCAAGCCGTTTGAGGCTGATGGGATCGCCCGTCTCTTCGCAATAGCCATAGCTGCCATCTTCAATGCGCTTCAGGGCTGAATCGATTTTCGAGATCAACTTGCGTTGGCGGTCCCGCGTGCGCAGTTCCAATGAGCGATCCGTTTCTGACGAGGCACGGTCTGCCACATCCGGCAAAATATGATTCTCATCCTGCAGATGAGAGATCGTCTCTTTGCTTTCACGCAGGATGTCTTCTTTCCAATTCAATAATTTGGCACGAAAATAAGCAACTTGCCGCTCATTCATGAACGGTTCTTTTTCGGAAGGAACATAGTCTTTCTCAATCGTAACCGACATTCGCTCGTCTCCCCAAGTTCGTTGGTGCGGCGGCTTATAGCAGCTCAGGCGCGCGCTTCAACAGTTACTGACAAGTAAAGCAAATATCCCAAATTGAACCATGCCAACTATTTGGAAACCTTAACGTAAAATTAGAAGAATGCCGCCATTTTGAGACACTAAATCTGTGTGGAAAGTATCATGCGTCACGTTTGTGCATTGGCTATGGTTGCAGCGTCTGTTTCTCTCAGCGGTTGTGTAAACAGCTCATTTGACAGCTTAACCAGCCTTCAAACGGGCTGCGGTGCGGGCTCAACAAGTGTGACCTGTTCTTCGCCCACGCCCATTGTAACACCGGTGGTGACACCCGTCAGCCCCAGCGGCCAACCAACAGTGAATACCGGCAATACTTCAACAGTTCCGGTGGGTGATACCACCGTTATCGTGGAAAGTTCGGTCAACGCAACAACGCCAAACTTGCCAGCCGTTTCGATATTGGGCACTTCACCGCTCAACGTGGCCGCGGGCAATGTCTCCAATCAACAAATCTGGTTTAACACCAACACCGCCAACAATGCATTCTGGCCAATTTCCAAAGCGCTCAGCTATAGTGACTACGGCACTTGCGTGAATGACGGCGGCGTGGGCGCAACAGCAGGCCTTTGCGTAGGCGGCACGGGTGGCCACGGATTGGGCGGCAACTACAAACTCTATCGCAGCTATATCCCCAATAAATATGACGAAGAACTGCAGGTCTGGACCTGGAATAATTCTTACGCCACCCAATATCGTGACGTAACCGCCAGCGGCGTTGACCCGCAGCATCAAGCTTGGTCTTTCGGCGGCAACTATACCACTGCGGCAGCGATGCCAACCAGTGGGCTTGTAACCTATGCCGGACAATGGACAGCAACTGCAAAGACCGCCAATTTCGATCCGAGCACCAAGACGGTAACTGCGCCACTGTTGGATGCCAATGGCAATCAAGTTGTGATCAACGGCACGCCGCAAACGACGACTTTGGCGCAGACCGTTTCCCCAAGCAACAACTGGCAAGTCAGCGGCAAATCAGCATTGAGTGCAGATTTCGGCGCAGGCACCCTGAATGGACGGCTTAGCTCAACAGGCTGGATCGGTATTGATAAGAACAACGGGTTCCAAAATGTTGATCCCGTGGCAGCGGTTGCAAATAATGCCGCTTGCGTGGCGCAAACGGGTGTCTGCAACACCAACACTTTGGCTGGCCAGGCCGAATGGATAAATTGGATCAACTACCGCGCCGTGTTCATGGGTGCAGATGTTGTGCTGGCCGGCAAGATCACCACCAGCACCACAAACACCGCCAAGCCCAATCAAGTGGCAGGCACCGCCGTCATGGATCCAAACATGAGCTGGGTGACCGACGCCACCACAAACCCACTATATGCAGGCTTCTTTGGCCCGGTGGTTGGCGGCAAACCGCAGGAAGTGACAGGCAACTTCGCCTTCAGGGCCACAACCCCTTATCCTAACGCAGGCACCTCCGGCATCAACAACGATCGTCGCGGCACCATCGAGATGAGCGGTATTTTCAACGGCCAATGAGTTAAAACTATTGCAGGCAACCCAAGCAAAATCCTACCTCAAAGGGCGCAAACTACTCAGCGCCCTTTTTGTGCTGGCCTTGGCCCCTCTAGCCGTTGCACCTAAACAAGCCAAGGCTGAGCCTGCCGTCAGCCAAGAAAACATCGCCGCCTATCAAGCGGCAGATGAAGACCACCGACTGCAAATTCTGACCAAATTGATCAGCGCTGGCTATGTCAACGCCGCAGATCAGATGGTGCATAGCTTCCCCTTGCGGGGCCCGCTGGCCACCAACCGCCAGCTCTATATTGAAGGCCTGATCGCCAGAAAACGCGGGCACCTCAATCTGGCCGCCGCAAAATTTCGCGCCGCCTTGGCCAATGACCCGCATCTCACCGTGGTGCGCATTGAACTCACCAAAGTTCTCGCCGATCTTGATGAGAACGACAGCGCCAAACACCATCTCAAATTGCTGGAAGCCGAAACCCAAGACCCTCAGCAACTTGAAGGCATCCGCTCTTTCATGCAGAGCCTTGATGCTAGGCATCCCGTCACTTTCGCTGGCTTTGTGTCGCTGGCACCCAGCACCAATATCAACCAAGGCTCATCACACGCCACGGTCTATTCACCAGGCATTGCAGGCGTCAACGGCGTCAGCCCTGTGGGCACCATCGCGCCCGGCAGCCTGGCAACCAGCGGCGTGGGCATCGTCAGTGGCATCAACGTGGGCTTCAACAAGCGGGTGAGCGACGATTGGCAAGCCGTTCTGGCCGCCAGCCTGTCCGGTACTTTTTACCCTTCCGTCAACTCGGTTTCTCTGGGCGCCAGCCAATCAGCTGAAATGCGTTACCTGATCAAAGATGGCTATCTGGGCTTTGGCGCAATTGCATCCGAAAGCGTTGACCCTATCAATTTGCTGCTGGCCTATAACAGTTATGGCCCGCGTTTCTCGGCTGCAAAGCTGCTCACGCCGCGCGATCAACTCACGGCCAGCGCCAGCTATGAATGGCGTAACTATAATCTCAACCCCAGTTCAAACGGCAACGCCATAACTCTCAGCGGTGTCTGGACTCACGCGCTCGATTCAACCTCGAATGTGGCCCTTTTGCTGGGCTATGAAAACGTAACCCAGCAGGTGAGCTATAATTCATACCAAGACGTTTCGGTTGGCTTGGGCGGGTATAAGGAATTGTCCCACGGCCTCACGCTACAAGGTCAAGCCGCGCTGCGCCTAGCCGGTTTTGATGACGTAAACCCGATCATGCTCGCCACGCGCCAAGACACCAATTTTACAGCGGCCATTACGGCCACCAAGCGTGACTGGAACATCATCGGCTTTGCACCATCGCTGAATTACACTTACACGCGGAACTTCAGCAACAATGCGCTCTATGATTTTGACGCCCATTCGGTTGATTTCCGCCTGACCAAGAACTTCTGATCTCCAGCGCTTGTGCGGCGCAGACGGACTGGCTAAACCCACTCCATGCATTTCAAATCCGGCAAAGATTTCCTCAACCTACCGTCCAAATCCGTCACCGTCATGGGCATGTCTGGCGTGGGCAAAACCACCTTTGCCATTCTGTTGCAGAAGGCCAATTGGTTTCAATATTCGGTCGATTACCGCATCGGCACAAAATATATGGACGAGCATATCGTCGATAACTTCAAGCGTGAGGCCATGCGCAACCCATTTCTGCGCGGGCTGTTGCGCAGTGACTCGATTTACATCCGCTCCAACATCACCTTCGATAATCTCTCCCCGCTCTCAACTTATCTTGGCAAGCCGGGAAACCCGGACAAGGGCGGCATAACCTACGCCGAATATAAAAAGCGCCAGGCCCAACACCGCGAAGCGGAACTGCATGCGCTGATGGATGTGCCCGCCTTCATTTCCCGCTCCAAGGAAATCTATGGCTATGACAATTTCATTTGCGATAGCGGCGGCTCGCTTTGCGAAGTGGTAGATGCCGCAAACCCTAATGACCAAGCACTTCGGGCCCTCAGTGACAATACGCTGATGCTCTATATTGAGGGCACCCCTGAACACGCCAAGATGTTGGTGGACAGGTTCCGCAAAAATCCAAAGCCAATGTATTATCAGCCCGCATTTCTGGATCAAAAATGGCAAGAATTTAAACAGCTGCATGACATCAAAAATGACGATGCGGTTGACCCAGATGGCTTTGCAGTTTGGGGCTTTGAACAGTTGCTGCATCACCGCCTGCCGCTGTACCGTGCCATTGCTGCCAAGCACGGCTACACCATTCCCATGGCAGAAGTTCCGCATGTGAAGTCAGAGACAGAGTTTAATGCGCTCATTGCGCGCGTGATTGACAAGGCCTGAATTCCCCCATGCCCATTCGCATCCCAAACAATTTGCCAGCTCGCGCCATCTTGGAAAAAGAGGGCGTTGCCGTGATGAGCGAAACCACCGCCGATTTGCAGGACATTCGCCCCTTGCGCATCGGCCTGCTCAATCTCATGCCCAATAAAATCAAGACCGAAACGCAGTTTGCGCGGTTGATTGGTGCGTCGCCTTTGCAGGTTGAGCTGGAGCTGATCACCACGGGCAGCCACACCCCGAAGAATACATCGCAAGAGCATATGCTGGCATTTTATCAATCCTGGCAGGATGTGAAACACGAGAGCTTTGACGGCTTCATTGTCACAGGCGCACCCGTGGAACTGCTGCCCTTTGAACAAGTGAACTATTGGAATGAACTCACCGAGATTTATGAGTGGACGAAAACCCATGTTCACTCCACATTCAATATTTGTTGGGCGGCACAGGCAGCGCTTCACCACTTTCATGGCGTTCCAAAATACGCACGCGCCGAAAAGGCGTTTGGAATCTATGGGCATCGCAATCTGGACAAAGCCTCACCCTATCTGCGGGGCTTTGCCGATGATTTTGCCATGCCCATTTCGCGCTGGACCGAAGTTCACAAGGCTGACCTGCCCGCTGATGGCAAACTTAAGGTCTTGCTGGAGTCCGATGAAATGGGCCTGTGCCTGATTGATGATCCGGCCAATCGCCAATTGTTGATGTTCAACCACATTGAATATGACACCGACAGCTTGGGTGATGAATTCCGCCGCGACGTTGCCGCGCACAAGAAGATCAAGGTTCCAGCCAACTATTTCCCGAGCGATGATCCCAACCAGTCGCCGCAAAACCGTTGGCGTGCCCATGCGCATTTGCTTTTCGGAAATTGGATCAACCAAGTCTACCAGACCACTCCGTTTGACCTGAAGAACATCGGTCGCGATTGATGCTGCCTACAACCTCTTGTTTTCAACGCCAATAAACCCCACCTTGGTGCTGAACAGGAACAGGACGTGAGCTGGAATTCGATCATAGACCAAGCCCGCATTGCAGCAGGCGGCCTCATGGATTTTACCGCCGGCATTACAGAGCCGACGGTGCGTCTAGGTGTCACTGGCTTGTCACGCTCTGGCAAGACGGTGTTCATCACGGCGCTGGTTCATGCCCTGCTCAAGCAATCGCGTTTGCCAGTGTTTGAGGCCCAAGCCGAAGGCCGCGTGCGGCGCATTTATCTGGAACCGCAGCCCAATGATGATCTGCCGCGCTTTGCTTATGAACAAAACCTTGCCAAACTCATGGGCGACAACCGTCATTGGCCAGACAGCACGCGCCAAATCAGCCAGCTGCGTTTGACACTGGAATATGTACCAGAAAGTTTCGTGGCACGCAATTTTGGCTCAGGCCGTTTGCATATCGACATTGTGGACTACCCCGGTGAATGGCTGCTCGATTTGCCGCTTCTCAGCCAAACCTATCAGCAATGGTCAGCGGCAACACTGGCCGGAAGTCGCAGCGGCCCACGCACAGCGCTTGCAAAAATCTGGCATGATCATCTGGCAATACTGAGTGCGGAGATGCCCGCTGAAGAATTGTCGGCAATGAAAGCGGCTGAGCTCTTCAGCACCTATTTAAGAGCCTGCCGTTCGCAACAGACGGCACTTTCAAGCCTGCCGCCGGGTCGCTTTCTGATGCCGGGGGATCTTGAAGGATCTCCCCTGCTTGCATTTGCGCCTCTTGATGTGACGCCCAATCAGGAGTTCAATTCTGGCAGCATGGGCGCGTTGATGGAGCGGCGTTACAACTCTTATGTTGCGCATGTGGTCAAGCCGTTCTTCTACGGCCACTTTGCAAGGCTCAATCGCCAGATTGTTTTAGTGGATGTGATGAGCGCGCTGAACGCAGGCGAAGCCGCAGTCAATGATCTGCGCATGGCGTTGGCTGATGTGATGGGTGCCTTTCGCATGGGCGCAAACACGCTAACCACCCATCTCTTTGGCCGCCGCATCGACAAGGTTCTATTCGCCGCCACTAAGGCTGATCTTCTCAACCAGAATGATCATGACAAGCTGGAGGCAATCTTGCGCCTGTTGGTGCAAGAGGCTTCTGCCAAAGCTGAATTCAGCGGCGCGAAAGTTGACGCCTTGGCGCTCTCTGCCATAAGGGCCACGCGCGAGGCCACTGTCACCCAAAAGGGCCAGGAATTTTCATGTATCGCTGGCATTCCAGAGGCAGGTGAAGTGATCTCCGGACAAACTTTTGACGGTGAAAAAGAAGCAGCCATTTTCCCGGGAGATTTGCCATTGACGCCAGCGCTGGCCCTCAAGGGCCTGCAACAATCTGCATTGCATTTCGTGAAATTCCGCCCACCCCTGATCAGTGGCGAGACATTCCCGCACATCAGGCTGGACCGCGCCATTGAATTCCTGATTGGAGACAGTCTGCCATGACGGACACCCCGCGCAAACCACAAGCCTTCATGTTGGAAGGCACCAAGCCAGTTGCACGCAAATCCGCGCCAAAGATCGAGTTCACCAGCGAGCCAGAAGTTGCCTTGCCTGCAACCGCGTCAATGGCGGCTGCCGAACGCCGTGGCACCCGCTCCAGCTGGGGCTATATTTTCTTGGTGGCAGTTCTGGCTTTGGTGTCACTGTGGTTCAGCCTCACCCTCACCAAGCTGATCGCCGACGCTTTCACCTGGTCGATGACGTTAGGGTGGATTTCCACTGCTTTGGCCGTGATTGCAGGCTTTGCCCTGCTGATGATTATTGGGCATGAGATTTGGGGCCTCTCGCGCCTTCGCCGTATTGAGCGTCTGCAAATCGCCGCGGCCCGCGCCATCAACCAGAATGACAAGTCCGCGAGCGCCGAAGCAACGCTGGGTCTGAAATCACTTTATGCGAAACGCTCTGATTTACGCTGGCAGCTTGAGCAATGGCAAAGCCACCACGGCGATATCATCGACCCGCCCGCCGCCATGCGGCTTGCCGAGCGCATTGTGCTTGAGCCACTAGATGAGCAAGCTCGCATTGTTATTGCCAAACGCGCACGCCGCGTGACTTTGCTCACCACCGTCACGCCAACTGCCACATTGGATGTGCTGCTGGTCGGCACACAAAATCTTTTCATGATCCGGGAAGTTGCCGAGATTTACGGTGGCCGTCCCTCGTTCATTGCCACGCTGCGTCTGGCCCGCATGGTGGCCACACATCTGGCTGTTGCCGCTGGGCTGGCGCTGTCTGACAACCTGCTGCACCTGGTGGTCGGCAAAGGCGTGCTCGGTCGCCTTTCTGCACGTTTCGGCGAAGGCGCAATCAACGGCATACTCACCTCACGCATTGGCTTGGCGGCTTGTGATGTGTGCCGCCCCATTGCATTTTCCAGTCCGCGCAAAGAGGCTCTGGGCGCGCTGATCAAAGAGCTGGCGGGCATGAACAACAACGCCGACGAATTAACCAAGCCTTAACCACCACAGCAGACGACGCCTCCCAATTCACCACTGTGAACCTTTGGCGCGCTAAGTTCACCTTTGGGAAACCAAGGGGATCAACTTGTTCAAGGCAATGGAAGTCGAAAGTCTGGTTCCTGTTCAGCACAATGCTGTGCGCCATAAGACATCGAATGGTTTGCCCGCCGATGGCTGTCTGAACATTGTCACCACAACACGATCGCTTGAAGCGCTTGCCGCTGATTGGCGGGCATTGGAGCAAACGTGCCATGTGCCGCCCACAGTTTTTCAGTCCTATGATTGGGTGAAGGCCTGGGTTGATGTGCACCTGACAGGTGAAACGACCGACCAGCTATTTATCGTCACGGGCCACCGCGCAAGCCGGCTGGTATTTGTGATGCCACTGCTGCTGACCAAGAAGCTTGGGCTGCGCAAGCTCAGTTGGCTCACCCAGCCCATCGGCCAATATGGCGATCTGCTGTGCGATCAATCTGTTGATCTCAATGCGTGGACGAATGCGGCCCAACACTTGATCCGCAACAACAAAGTCGCTGATTGCTTGCGCCTGCGCCATGTGCGCGCCACCAGCAACGTCGGCCCTTACGCAAAAGCCAATTGGTTCGACGGCAAATTGAATGAACGTGCGCCCGCGATGGATCTCACACGCTTTGCCACTGAAGCCGATTATGATGCGCGCTATGATGCCGAACAGCGTCGTCGCCGCAGACGCATTCGCGCCAAGCTGGAAAAGATTGGCCCAGTCAGTTTTGAAGTTCTGCCCCCTGAGGCCGCGCAAGAAAACATCAAGCTCGCACTGGAAGAAAAAGTGAAATGGTTAACTGAGCGCGGACGCTATAACAGCGCCTTGCATTGCCCGAAGCATGTTCAGTTCCTGCAATCGTTGGCCAATCTCAAATCTACTTCAATGAAACAAATCACCACGCGCTTGAGCGCTGGTGACAAACCAATCTCATGGGAGGTTGGCTTTCTCTACCAAGGCACGCAATATCAATATCTCACAGCGCACATGGCGCATTTGACTGACCTTTCACCGGGCCGTTTATCCTTTGATCTGGCACAGCGACTGGCGCTTCGTGATGGCGTGAAAAAATTCGATCTGATGATCCCCTATGATCAACACAAGGAAAGTTGGGCGTCTGGCAGTGAACCCGTGACTGACTATCACCTCCCGCTCACTTTGCGTGGCGCGCTCTATGCGCATGTCTATTTGGGAATGGCGCGGCCTTTGATGCGCAAGATCTATTTGCGCACGCCACAACATGTGCTCAAGCGCCTGCAAAGTGTGCTGTGCTACTGATCGCGAAAGCTATTCAACGCCCAGCTTCTTCTGCAGGCTTGTGCTCGATGTTGTGTATTGAAACACCAGCCGCTCATCTGGGTTGATGTAATGAAACGCCTGCTGGGCCATCAACGCGGCTTCATGAAATCCGGAGAGAATGAGTTTCAACTTGCCCGGATAGGTGTTGATATCACCAACGGCAAAAATGCCCGGCACTGATGTTTCAAATTTGGCGGTATCCACCGCCACCAGGTTTTCATGCAGGTTCAAGCCCCAATCAGCCACTGGCCCCAGTTTCATGGTGAGGCCAAAGAACGGAAACAAAGCATTGCAGGCAACTTCTGAAACCGTGCCATCTGCGGCTTTCACGACGGCTGATGACAACAACCCGGCCTCGCCCTTCAATTCCGTCACTTGTCCGATCTTCAGCTGCATCTTTCCATCGGCCACCAACTCGCGCATTCTTTTCACGCTGTCCGGTGCAGCTCGAAACTCGTCACGGCGATGCAAAAGGGTGAGTGACTTGGCGATAGGTTGAAGGTTGATCGTCCAATCCAATGCAGAGTCACCGCCACCGACGACCAAAACATCACGGCCACGCAAGATTTCCATTTGCCTGACGGAATAGAAAACTGAATGGCCTTCATAAGCTTCGATGCCGGGAATGGGCGGCTTCTTGGGTTGGAATGAACCGCCCCCTGCGGCCACCACCACGATCTTGCATTCAAATTCCAAGCCGCCATCGGTGGTGAGATAAAAATCATTGTCGCCACGTTTCTGCAGGCTGGTGACCATTTGGTTGAAGTGAAACTGCGCCTTGAATGGCTTGGCCTGCTCCATCAACCGAGCCGTCAAATCCGCGCCTGTAATCAGCGGGATCGCGGGAATATCATAGATCGGCTTTTCAGGATAAAGCTCTGAGCATTGACCGCCCGGCTTATCCAATATGTCAATGACATGGCACCTGATATCCAGCAGGCCCAGTTCAAAAATCGAAAACAATCCGCATGGCCCGGCCCCGATGATAACTGCATCAGTCTTGATGACATCGGCCATGCATCCTCCTCAAAATTGTTTGGCAGGCACCTTCACGCGCAGTCCGTCCAAGGCATCGGTAACTTTGATCTGGCAAGAGAGCCTTGAATTGTCACGCACGTCAAATGCGAAATCCAGCATGTCTTCTTCCATGGCGTTGCGCGCGCCAACTTTCTCGCGCCACTCAGGCTCTACATAAACGTGGCAGGTGGCGCAGGCGCAGGCCCCGCCACAATCAGCGTCAATGCCCGGCACTTGATGTTTAACTGCGGCTTCCATGACGGTCATTCCCGGCACGGCTGAAGTTGCGATCTCGCTGCCGTCTGCTTCAATAAAGATGATTTTTGGCATATCAATTCCTTGTGTTGGCCCGCCTTTAAGCAAGCCCAGCCAGAAAGGCAAATTGGCTACTTAGCCGCGCCCTGAAAAGATTTGATGGCAGCCATCACGCGGCTCTGCAATTCCGGCCCGATTTCACGCCAGTCACGCGCCAAAGCTTCGAGTTCCAGCGCACCAACCGTGGCGGCCGAGCCCTTCAATGTGTGCATTTCAAAATGCAAATCAAGTTTCGACCATTCTTTGCGGCTCAATGCGTCCAATTGCGCCAAAAACAGCCCCAGAACTTCGTTCGCCAATCCGAGATCATTCATTGATTGCCGCAACAATACACCACGGTCAAAGACCTGTGCATGTGCTTCGCTTTTTGGTTGTAAATTCACGTGGTTTTTCCTTAAAGACCAAATAATTCAATTTATGTTGCACTGCAAACTGGTTTGAAAACTGCCTTAAAGTCTTTTTTCCTGAATCGAATCAGTTCGTTCAATCATTTTAACCAAATCTTCAATTACTCTGGGGGTTACCGCATCTGGCGGGTTCAAGCGAAGGCTTTAATAGGTTAAGGTGTCGGTAAGACTCTCGCTCCAACCGAGAGGCCTTTTGCCAAGTGCAGATTGCGGCTGGAGCGCGAATTGTCCATCGGGGACACAGTAAATAAGGATGCGTTGAACATGGCTCGACAACCAACTGAAAATCGCCGCAATACGCGCGCTTCACTTATTGAAGCGGCGGCTGTAGCCAATCAGGAAGCCCCTGCAACCATTCAGCCACCGCTGCGTTCAAGCCCAGCCAACGAGAATGACCCCGGCACCGCCATGATGATGCGCCGCCTGCGCCGCCCGCCATCTTACGACGTGATCTGGATTTCACTGATGATTTCCGCTGTCTGGGCCATTGGCTGGTTCTGGATCTACAAAGATGTCTGGACCAGCGGCCTGGCGATGACGCCGCCGGCCTATTTGCAGGCCGTTGCCCTACTCATCCTTCCAACCACTGGCGTGATGTCGATTGCCTATTTCATTTGGCGCACGCAACAATTGCGGCAAGTTTCAGAAGTTCTGATGCAGCAGGCCATGCGCCTCATCAACCCGCAAGACATTGCCATTGATGGCCTGACTTCGATTGCCCAAACCGTGCGCCAGGAAGTGGATATGCTGGTGGGCGGCGTGGAGCATGCCTTGCAACGCGCCACCGCCCTGGAAGAAATCGTTCACAAGGAAGTTTCAGCGGTAGAGCGCGCCTTCGGTTCTAACGAAGAGCGCATCCGCAGCCTGGTCAACGGTCTTGAAACCCAACGCGCCGCCTTGCAGCAGACGTCTACACAAGTGGCCGCAGAAGCTGGCCCCATGTTGCAACGTCTCGAAACCAATACACATGGACTCAATCAGGCGGTCAACGTTGCACTCTCGACTTTCGGGCGAATTGAAGAGGGCCTGAAAACTTCAACTTCTGAGCTGTCCCACACCATCGACGATGTTTCCGCCCGCACCGCTGAAACCACTCACGCCATTGGCCAACAGTCACAACAGTTTGAGCGCATTTCAACGATGCTGCTGTCAGATTTCCGGGGCTTCTCCGGCGAATTGCAATCACAAATGCAATCGCTCGGCGTCACTGCATCAACTTTGGGTTCAGAAACCCGCCAGTTCAATGCCGAAGTCAAAGGCATGGAGCAGAACCTCACGCAACTGTTCCGCCAGAACGCCGAAGTTTTGACGGGCACGCACGCTGAAATCAGCGAAAATCTGTCTCATATGACAAACAGCGTCACGGGCCAGTTGCGCTCGGTTTATGCCGACTCGGCTGCGCATCTCGATCATACGCATGGCGAAGTCAGCGCAAATTTGGCGCGGGTTTATGCAGAGTCGTCCAACAATCTTGAACGCTCACATGCTGCCGTTGGTTCAAACTTGGCGCGCATGGTTGCGGAATCCACCGCTAATCTTGAACGCACACATGAAGCCGCGGGTTCAAACCTGTTCCGCGTGCTTTCAGAATCTTCAACAAATCTTGAGCGCACCCACGAAGCCGCCGGCTCCAGTCTCATACGCGTTCTTTCTGAAACATCCGCAACGCTTGAACGCACCCATGAAGCCGCTGGCTCGAACTTGGTGCGCGCACTGTCTGAAGGCTCATTGCATCTTGAGCGCACGCATGCAGCGGCAGCCACAAATCTGTCTCACGTGCTGGCAGAGTCATCCTCCAACCTTGAGCGCGCCCATGAATCCATCCAGACCGGAATGGAAGGCATCACGACCGGATATGTGCAAAAACTGCACGCCGTACGCAGCGAAATTATGGGGCAGCTCAATGACTCCAGCAACAAGATGATCACCGAAATGGATGGCGCAAACCTGCGCTTCCATGAACGTTTCAACGACTCATCGGGCCGTCTGTTTGCCCAAATGGATGAAACCTCTTCAGGCCTTGTTGCACAACTCAGCGCATCCGGCTCAGGCGTCATCGGGGCCATCCAACAATCTGCGGAGATTTACGCAAAATCGCTCACAGAGGTTCATGCGCGCCACGAAAGCCTCACGTCTTCACTGCAAGGCAATCTCAGCCGCACGTCTTCGCTTTTGGCCCAAGAAATGCAATCAGCTGGCAGCGGCGTGAACGAGCTTCTCGTCTCAACCAGCGGCACCATTGCGGCCCATCTGAAAGAGACTTCAGAAATCGTCAGCCGCCAGATGCAGGACTCTGGTTTTGCTCTCACGCAAACAATGGAAAAATCTGGTGGCGACGTCACCGACAAGCTCATCTCCATCTCAGACCAATTCGTGCAAAAGCTAAGCGGCGCCCGCGAAGGCCTGCTCACTAGCTTCCTTGGGGCATCAGGCGATCTTATCTCCAAACTGGAAGACACCAGCGCCACCATCTTCGGGCGCTTGCAATCCACCAACAATGACATGGCGGGCCGCCTTGACCGGGTGAGCGCCGACATCACCGATCAACTTCACGCCACCCATATTGAATCGGTCAAGCGCATCGAAACTGCCAGCTCCGACATTGCGGACCGCCTCTTGGCCGCAAGCGATGAAGCCGCAGGCCATCTTGACCGCGTGGGAACGGATATAACCGGACGTCTGGATTCCACCAGCCATGAACTGACGGGTCATTTCGACAGCGTCAGCAATGAGATTACAAGTCGTCTGAATTCTACCAGCCACGACCTGACTGGCCATTTCGACAACCTCAGCAACGAAATCACCAATCGCCTCAATTCCACCAGCCTTGAGTTGACGGGGCATTTCGATAACGTGAGCAACGAAATCACGCAGCGCATGTTGCTCACAGGCGGAAACGTCACCAGCAAGTTGGACACTGTCGGCGCAAAGATTGCCAGCCAATTGCAGTCTGGTGGTACTGAATTCACAACGCGCATTGACGGCGTGGCCATTGAATTGACGGATCTGATGGCAGCGACAAACGCTGGCCTCGCAGAGCAGTTGGATGCAACAGCACGCCAAGTGACACACCGCCTGGCCAACACCACCCAGGAAATTGATCGCAATATTTCTGAAGCAACCGAGCGTCTTGACCATGTGACTTCGGATGCCAGCATGAAACTGGACGAACAAGGCAAGCGCTTCATCGAAGTGATGGACGGTGCCACGGGCCGCGTGTTCACAGATTTGGGCCGTGCGCGCGATGCCTTCTCAGAAGGCTTGGGCGAAACAACCTTGCAGATCACTGGCCGCTTCGAACAGGAAACTGGCCTGTTGGTGGGCCGCATCGACAAAGCCGTGGCTGAGTTTGATACCGCCGCCAATCATTCCACCGGCAAGCTGCGTGAAGCATCTGACAAATTCGCCAAACACATCACGGGAACCCAAGGACTGCTGGCTGACCAACTGGCCAATGCCGCGACCGACATTGATCAGCGATTGGAAAATGTTTCAACGCAGCTCACCGGCAAGCTTGAAGGTGCGGGCAATCGCATTTCAGAACGTTTGGATGATGTGTCATCACTCGTCGACAAATCGCTCGACAAGTTCAACCTTGAAATCGAAACCATGTTGCATTCAAGACGCGACATGCTCGACAATTTGGTGAGCGACGCCAACCGTCGTGCATCAGAAGTCGATAAGTCGATGACGAACTATATGTCGATGATCGAAGAAAGCCTCGCATCAGCCGAAGAGCGCGCCAGACACCTGGGTCGTATCGTCGCTGATCAATCCAATGCCGCTCTGGCCAATCTTGAAGAACAACTGCGCAAACTGGAAGCCAACTCAGGCGGTCAAATTGCCCAAGCTGCTCGCGCCTTGCGTGAACAGCAGGAACGCGCGCTGTCCAACATGAATGAGATGTTGTCTTCAACCGCATCGGATTTCCAACAGACAGCGCAAGATATGCGTATCACCGCCCAACAGGTTGTGAAGGATATCGACACGGCACGCGGTGAATTGAAACGCGCTGTGATCGACCTGCCTGAAGAAACCCGAAACAATGCCGATGCCATGCGCCGCGTGGTGGCCGATCAAATCGGCGCGCTCAACGCCTTGGCCGATGTGGTGCGCAAACAGGGCGGAAGCCTGGATTATTCCACACCAACTTATGCGGCACCGCGCGCAGCCATCGCTTTGCCGAAGACTGAAAGCTACGCCACCGCGCTGGCAACAATCCAGCCAGAGCCAGCGCTTTCAGCACCACGCATGGCAACTTTGGCCAAGGAAATTGAAACGGCAAATTCCAAGCTCAATGTTTCAGCCCGTGATGTTGTGGAAGCCATCGAAGGCCAATTGCCGCGCGATCTGGAACGGCGTTATGCCGGATCAGACAAAGGCACTTATACGAAGCGCCTATTTGAAAGCCGCAGCCGCAAGCTGATCAAGGCGCTTGAAGGCCGCTATTCGGAAGAGCGTCTGTTGCGCAGCCGTGTGCAGGCTTACAACCGTCTGTTCGAAAAGTTGCTCGACACCATTTCCGGCACGGAAGGCAGCGATGCCCTCATGGAACAGGTGCTGGCCTCAGATCAGGGCCGCATTTACATGATGCTGGCAGAGATTGCTGGCCGTTTGCCAAGCCAAGGCTGACATGATCGATTAAAATCTCCAACAATCGGCGGGCATGTCCCGCCGATTTCATTTTAAAAGTGGCTCAATTGGTATGAAGATAAATATCTCAACCCAAACCTTCCCGATCGCCGGAACCTTCACAATTTCACGCGGCTCGAAAACCAGTGCCGAAGTGATTTTGGTTGAACTCAGCGAGGGTGAATTTGTCGGGCGTGGTGAAGCTGTGCCCTACGCCAGATATAACGAAACCGTGTCGCAGTGTCTGAGCGCCTTGCAAACCAATGCAGATGTGATTTCACGTGGTGAAGCCGTCTCACTCCCCAAAGCTGCACATAACGCTTTAGATTGCGCCATGTGGGATCTTGCCGCCAAAAAAAGTGGAATACCTGCTTTTGCTGCAGCTGGCCTCATCAGCCTGCAGCCACGCACGACAGCCTACACCTTGAGCCTGGATACGCCTTCAGCCATGGCTGAAGCGGCCCACAAAGCCGCGCATTATCCCTTGCTGAAGCTGAAGCTTGGCAAAGAGGGCGATGAAGAGCGCCTGGCCAAAATTCGTGAGGCTGTTCCCCACGCCCGCCTGATCGTTGATGCCAACGAGGGCTGGAACGAGAACACAATAGCCAAGATGCTGAAAGCTTGTGTGGCAGTGGGTGTGGAACTTGTTGAACAACCCCTGCCCCAA
>Ga0075024_100000291_pt1 | contig 17153 bp, 15 predicted proteins | sample Str013_2_FD_71389 | JGI IMG/M metagenome (GOLD analysis project Ga0075024, IMG submission 71389) | Freshwater sediment microbial communities in response to fracking from Pennsylvania, USA - Straight Creek_MetaG_SC_2013 | ecosystem: Environmental > Aquatic > Freshwater > Creek > Sediment... | reverse complement strand
CATGATCGCAGAGAAGGCGGCGGATCTCATTAAACGCGGGTGAGAAGACGCTCCTTCATCACACGACACGTTTCATCCATTGGCTTCTTCCACCAATTCTCAGTTGAGAAGATTTCAACTTCGGTGAATCCTTTGTAACCAGCCGTTTCAACCAGCCCACGAATGGTGGGTAGGTCAATCACCCCATCGCCCATCATGCCGCGATCATTCAAAACATCGCGCACGGGCATCAACCAGTCGCTGACATGAAATCCGAAAATACGATGGCCCGCCGCTTTCACCGAAGCTTCAAGTGCAGGGTCCCACCACACGTGATAGGCGTCAACCAACAGGCCCAACATCGGCTTGCGTGTTTTGCCTTCAATGCGCTGACACATGGCCAGCCCTTGCGCGATGGTATTGATACAAGCCCGGTCTGCGGCATAGACGGGATGCAATGGCTCTAAAGCAAGTCGCACGCCAACGTCACGCGCATGTTCCAGCAACTGCGCCACACCATCTTCAACCTGGCTGCGCGCCAATGGCAAATCGCGGCCAGTGCCCACGACCAACGTAAAATGCGAAGCGCCCAATTCCGCCGCTTCATCCAATGCTTTGATATTGGCCTTCAGCGAAGCCTTGCGCGCTACCGCAGCACCAGTGAAATAGTCGCTGCGGCAATAACCGGTGACTTTCAAACCGGCATCGCAAATTTGCTTGGCTAAAGCCTTTAAATCATGGCCTTCAACTTCGCGTCGCCACGGGGCGATGGCGCCAAAGCCAGCCCGGGCCACTTCTTCAATCACCTTGGAAAGGGGCGCCTGAAAGCCGAATGTGGCCGTATTGACCGCGCAGTTTTTAATTTTGAGTTTGGCCATCATGCACCATAAATCGCCAGCAATTGCTTCATGCGCTTCACCGCCAGATCAGGCTTGCGCAGCAGCCGCGCCTTTTCTGCCAATTTGAAGCATTCAACAAAATATCCCAAGGGCCGCAAAGCCTGCGCGCCATTGATCATGATGAAATGATCCTGATAGCCATTCAGCCAAGCCAGAAATACGATGCCCGTTTTATAGTTCTGCGTAGGAGCCCGGAAAATCAGACGAGACAGCGGAACGGTGGGTTCGAGAAGCGCATGAAATTTTTCAACTTTGCCTGCTGTAAGGTGGGTGAGTGCTTGTGATGCTGCAGGCGCAATTGCATCAAAGATTCCAAGCAAGGCATGCGAATGGCCCTGCCCATCACCTGCAATCAATTCGGCGTAGTTGAAATCATCACCAGTATACATTTTTACAGACGCGGGCAAAGCGCGGCGCATGGCCACTTCTTTCTCCGCATCCAGAAGTGAAATCTTGATGCCATCCACTTTGGAAATATTGGCCTTGATCATCGCCAGACAAGTTTCCATGCGCATGGTGAAACTGTCGCTGCCCCAATAACCTTTGAGGGCTGGGTCAAACATATCGCCCAACCAGTGCAACACCACCGGATGCTGCGCCTCAGCCAAGACGCGTGAATAGACTTTGAGATAATCATCAGGCGTTTTGGCCACGCGCACCAGCGCACGGCTGGCCATGAGAATGACGCGGCCACCAAGCCGTTGGATAGCATGCAACTGCTCAAGATAGGCCCGCGCCACATCGTCTAAATCTTTGGCATCAGCCGGCGCGAGTTGGTCTGTGCCACAGCCGGAGTAAATCCGCTCAGCATGTGGCCCCGCCGCTTTCAATGAACGCTGAATCAATTCCAGCGCATTGGGCCAGGAAAGCCCCATGCCGCGTTGCGATGTATCCATCGCTTCAGCAATGTTGAAACCTAGCTTGAGCAAATGCGCCCGGTAAGCCAGCGTGCCTTTCCAATCGATGCCACCATCTGAAAACGGGTCTGCCACCACATGCGCAGCGGCAAAGGCGATGCGGTTCCATTTCACTTTTGGTGCACGCACCGTCAACGGTTCGGACTTCAGCACAAAGGGTTCCATCCGCCCCGTGGAATTGGGAAGCAAAATTCTCATCAATATCTCACTGTCGTTAAGCCGCCATCAGCCTGAATGGCTTGACCAGATGTGTAAGGCAGCAGACCATTGGCCAGTGTCACTGCAATGCGCGCCACGTCTTCAGGCTTGCCCAAACGCTTGATGGTGGTGAAGCCCTCAGAGATCAGTTTTTCATATTTTGCCAGAGCTGGCTTCACCATGTCTGTATCTATGACGCCGGGCTGAATTTCATAAACGCCAATGTCTTCATCGGAAAGCCGCGCCGCGAAAAGTTTCGACATCATCGAGGCCCCAGCTTTGGACATGCAATACTCGCCACGATTCACTGAAACCGCTGTCACATTTGATGAGGTGATGGTGATGATAGAGCGATGGCAATGTGTTGGCGTTTCGCGCATGCGCTTGGCGAAAGCTTGCGTGAGGAAAAATGTACCGCGCAGATTGATGTCGAGAACGAAATCATAAGCATCGGGGGTTACGTCCAACAAATCGCCGCGTGATTTGACGGATACGCCAGCATTATTCACCAAAGTGGTAAGTTGCCCCAACGCCGCCTCAGCGTCATCCAGCATTTGGGCATGCGTTGAAAGATTACCGATGTCACACGTGAGGCCCACTGCTTTTACGCCAAGCGCCAAACATGATTTAACCACATCATCAAGCGAGGTCGTCTTCTCCAAATCCACTGCTGCAATATCATAGCCTTCCGCCGCCAAGGCCAATGCAATGGCCTTGCCCATGCCGCGCTGTGCACCTGTTACGATTGCCACACCCATCACGCTGCCTCCTGCATTTTTGCGAGAACTTCTGGTTTCACCACCAGCCTTGTCACCACATCAATGTTGAAAGCCAGCCGCGCCTTGCGCGCCGCTTCTGTCATCAAAGGGCGGCCATAAACAATCTCGCCGGTATATTGATTGGTGAGATAGTGAAAGCCGACACCAGCGAGCGCAATCAATATCTGCACGGCATCAAGCCCAGAGCGAAATACACCGTCAGCAACACCGCGCGCCAATAGGCCTTCCATGCGCTTCACAAAACTTTTATTCAGCAGCTCAAGCCGCGGCACTTGGCGCAAATATTTTGCCTTGTGCAGATTCTCAGTATTCACCAGCGAAATGAATTCCGGATTGGCGAGATAATAATTCCAAGTGAATTCCACCAGTCGGCGCAACGCCACAATGGGGGCATCCTTTTCAATTTCCAACTCAGCTTCCGCTTTGCGGAAATCGGCATAGGCCTGTTCCAGCACAAGCCGGTAAAGCACTTCCTTGTTGCCGAAATAGTGATACATCATGCGCTTTTGCACATCGGCTTGCGCGGCAATCACATCCACGCGCGCGCCGCCCAGGCCCATGGTGGCAAACTCCACCTTGGCCGCTGCCATGATGCGGGCTTTGGTGGCCTCAGGGTCTCTTGTCTTGATATTTTTGCGCTCTGCCAAACGATTGTCCTTGAAATAACCAGATGGTTATTTATGCTTAGCGCCGAAGCAAAGGATGCGCAAGCATGTTTGATTATATTATTGTGGGTGGCGGCTCCGCAGGCTGTGTGTTGGCGGCGCGATTGTCAGAAACAGACGCGCGGGTGCTGCTGCTGGAAGCAGGCCCACGAGACACCAACCCTTATATCCACATGCCGGTGGGCTTTGCTTATATGACCGGCGGGCCACTCACTTGGGGCTACGAAACCGCACCCTTGCGCCATGCCAACAACCGCAAATCCATTTACCCGCAAGCGCGTGTGCTGGGCGGTGGCTCTTCCATCAATGCCGAGATTTTCACCCGTGGTTGCCCGGAAGATTATGATGGCTGGGCCAAGGATCACGGCTGCAAGGGCTGGAGTGCCAAAGATTTGCAACCCTATTTTGTGAAGTCTGAAGGCAACACCAGATTGGGCGGCGTGGCCCATGGTGTCGATGGCCCGCTGACCGTTTCGGATGGTACGCCCAACCGCGTCAGCCAAGCTTATGTGCAGGGCTGCATGGATATCGGCATGCCCTTCAATGCGGACTTCAATTCTGGCACGCAGGCAGGCGCTGGCTTCTATCAAACCACCACGCGTGGCGGCAAACGCTGCTCCGCCGCTGTGGCCTATCTCAAGCCTGCGATGACGCGCAAAAACCTCAGCGTAAAAACTGGCGTCAGCGTCTTGCGCATCGTGATTGAGAAAGCCCGCGCGGTGGGTGTGGAAATTATCGAGGGCGGGCAGGTGAAGCGCCTAGACGCGGCAACCGAAGTGATCATCACTGCGGGCGCAATTGGCTCGCCTAAACTGTTGCTCAATTCCGGCATCGGCCCGGCGAAGCATCTGCGGGATGTGGGTGTTGAAGTGGTGCATGATCTGGCTGGCGTGGGGCAGAATTTTCACGATCACTTTTCCACTGATGTCACATGGGTTTTGAATGGCCCGCATTCCTATGACAAATATAAAAAGCCGCATTGGAAGCTGGCGGCAGGGCTGGAATATCTGCTGTTCAAATCCGGCCCCGTGGCATCCAACATTGTGGAAGCAGGGGCCTTCTGGTGGGGCAACAGACGCGATGAAAAAACGCCTGATTTGCAGTTTCATTTTCTTGCTGGCGCAGGCGTGGAAAAAGGCGTGGGCGATGTGCCCGGCGGCAATGGCGCAACATGCAATTCATATTACACGCGCCCCAAGTCTCGCGGTTCTGTCACCTTGCGCTCCAACAACCCAGCCGACGCGCCGATCATTGATCCAAATTCCTTCGCCGAACCCTATGATCTGGAGCGCCACATTGAAGCGATCAAAATAACCCAAGAAGTGGGGCGCAGCCGTGCCATGAGCAAGTTTGTAACCGCAGAACATTTCCCCGGCCCGGCGTGCAAAGCCAAACAAGACTATATCGAAATGTCGCGCGCCTCCGCCCGCTCATCTTATCATCCTGTTGGCACCTGCAAGATGGGTGCGGCGAAAGACACAATGGCGGTGGTTGACCCGCAATGCCGCGTGCGAGGATTGGATGGCTTGCGCCTGTGTGACAGTTCGATCATGCCTGCCGTGGTTTCGTCCAACACCAATGCGCCAACCATTGCCATGGCCGAAAAGGCCGCTGACCTCATTCGTGGAAATCACTGATGCCAAAAATCGTTTCTGCGGCTGAAGCCGTTTCTCATATCAAGGACAAAGCCGTCGTTGCGGTGAATTCCTCATCAGGCCTCGGCTGCCCCGATGCCACCCTCAAAGCTTTGGGCGAGCGTTTTGCGCAGAGCCAACTCCCTGCGGGCCTCACCATGATCCATCCGATCGCGGCGGGCGATATGTGGGGCATCAAGGGCATTGAACATTTGACCGCCAATAGAGGCCAGGTGGGCCGCACCATTGCAGGCTCTTATCCTTCCGGCCCCTCATCATCAGAACCACCGCGCATTTGGCAGATGATCACAGGCAATGAAATTCCCGCTTACAATGTGCCGTCAGGAATCGTGTTTGACATGTTGCGCGAGGCCGCCGCCAAGCGCCCCGGCACGATAACCAAGGTGGGCTTGGACACCTTCGTTGACCCTGACCAGCAAGGCTGCGCCATGAACGCGCTGGCCGCCGCCGCGCCGATTGTGAAGAAGATCAAATTTGAGGGCGAAGACTGGCTCTATTTCCCCGCTATCATTCCCGACGTGGGCATCATTCGCGCGTCAACTTCCGACAAGCGCGGCAATCTTTCCTTTGAGAACGAGGGCGCTTATTTGGGCGGCATGGAGATTGCACTCGCGGCCCATAACAATGGCGGCATTGTCATTGCGCAGGTGAAACGCATTGTTGAGAATGACACCATCCCTACCCACAACGTGCGCATCCCCGGCATTTTGATTGATTACATCGTGGAAGCGCCAGAGCAATGGCAGACCACGCAAACACCCTATGACCCCGCCATCAGCGGTGAAATCCGCAAATCGCTTTCTGATTTTGCGCTGATGGATTTCAGCGTCAACAAGGTCATCGCGCGCCGCGTGGCCCAGGAGCTGCATGACGGTTGGGCGGTGAACCTGGGCTTTGGTGTCTCCGCCAATGTGCCGCGCATTTTGTTGGAAGAGGGCCAGCACGGCGCTTGCACTTGGGTGATTGAACAAGGCGCGGTGGGCGGCATTCCACTTTTGGATTTCCAATTCGGTTGTTCATCCAACGCCGAAGCCATTGTGCCCAGCCCGCATCAATTCACCTATTTTCAGGCGGCGGGCTTTGATTGTTCGTTGTTGTCTTTCCTGCAGATCGACCAACAAGGCAGCGTCAATGTGCATAAACTCGCAGCGCGCCCTCATGTGACGGCGGGGGCAGGCGGGTTTGTGGACATCACATCACGCGCCAAGAAAATCGTCTATTCCGGCTTTTTCAATGCGGGCGCCAGAATGGAAATTCGCGATGGCAAATTGCACATCGAAAACGAGGGCAAGATCAAGAAGCTGGTGAAAGCCTGTGAGGAAATTACTTTCTCGGGCCGTCGTGGCGTCGCGCAAGCGCAGGATGTCACTTATGTTACCGAACGCTGTGTGATGAAACTCACGCCAGAAGGCATCGTGGTGACCGAGATTGCCCCGGGCGTGGATTTGCAACAGCACATCTTGGATCAAAGCGAGTTCGCACTTATCGTCTCGCCTCATCTCAAAATGATGGATGCCAAATTATTTTCTGCTGAAAAACTGGGAGGCGTAATTCATGTTTGATACAGGCGATGCGCGGGTTCAGCTTTCCTATGAGGGCGCAATCGCGACCATAACTTTGCAACGCGCAGAGAAACTAAACGCACTCGATTTACCAATGATCACCGCACTTGAACGTGCAGCCCATGCCATCGACGCAGACAGCAAAATCAAAGTGGCCATCATAACTGGCGCTGGCGAAAAAGCTTTCTGCGCGGGCGGTGATATTGCTGCTTGGAGTGCCCACGACGCGGAGAGCTTTGGCCTGCAATGGGTGCGCGTGGGCCACCGCGCCTTTGACGCACTCACCCGTTTGCGTGTGCCGCTGATTGCCGCCCTCAATGGCTCAGCCATGGGTGGCGGATTAGAATTGGCGGCAACAGCAGATTTGCGCATCGCTGAAGAGCACATCAAATTCAGCTTGCCGGAAACCGGCCTCGGCATCATCCCCGGCTGGTCGGGCACGCAGCGTGCCGTGGCCCGCTTTGGTGCCCAGAATGTGCGGCGGATGGCTTTGGCTGGTGAAGCAATCAGCGCACCAGATGCGTTGCGGTTGGGCATGGCTGACCAATTGGTGTGCAAGGGCGAAAGCCTTGGCGCTGCAAAAATTATGGCCTCGGCCATCGCCCAGCGTTCAGCTTTCGCCACCGCTGCCGTGAAAATGATGATCAATGTTGCCGAAGGCGAAGAGGGCCCTCGTGCTTTGGAAGCTTTGGGTGGTATAGCCGTCAGCCATAGCGCAGAATTAAAGGCCGGCCTTGCAGCATATAACGCCAGAAAGAAAAGTTAACCTCGTCATCTTTGATTGCGATGGCGTGTTGGTGGATAGCGAGCCGTTGAGTGCTGACGTGCTGATGCAAATGATGCAGGAACAGGGGCTGCCCATCAGCACCGAAATCTTCCGGCGCGATTTTCTGGGGCGCAGTTTTGCCACCGCTTCCAAACGCTATGAAGAGCAAATGGGCATTCTGTTTCCGAATGATTTTAACACCCAATATCGCAGCCGTTTGTTGACTCGCATGAAGGGTAATTTGCACCCTATGCCTGGCGTTGAAAATGTTTTGCAGGAGCTTCGAATACCCTATTGTTTAGCCACTGGTTCAAGCCCGCAGCGCCTCGCTGTATCCATGGGTGAAAGTAAACTTCGATCTTTCTTTGAAGGCCGAAGTTTTACAGCATCAGAGGTGAAACACGGCAAACCTGCGCCCGACCTCATGCTGTTCGCCGCCCTGAAGATGAACACTGCGCCAGAACTCTGCCTTGTTATTGAAGACAGTGAAATGGGGTTGCGCGCCGCTCAAGCGGCAGGAATGCGCGCATGGCGTTTTACGGGCGGCGGGCATTTAAAGAACGGTGATACGCTTCCTCATGATGTTGTTCCCCACCGTGTGCTTGACTCCATGCCTGCCTTGCTTGAAGCATTCCGAGAAATTGGAATTGCCAAATGAAACGTGCGCCAGAACCAGAAAATGATCGTCTCGATGATGCAGCCCGCGCTGGTTGGCTTTATTATATCGCTGGCAACACGCAGGATGAGATTGCCAAGAAGTTGGGCGTATCGCGTCAAACGGCTCAGCGCCTTGTGTCGCTTTCCATTTCGCAAAAGCTCATTAAAGTTCGCCTCGATCATCCCCTGGCAACTTGTTTGGAATTGGCCAGCCGGTTGCGTGATAAATACGCATTGGATTTTACTGACGTGGTGCCCTCTGACGGGCAATCAATATCAAACACGATGGGTGTATCTGAAGCAGCAGCGGGCCTTCTTGAAAAGGCGCTTGATTCTCAACATCCGATGATCGTGGCCTTTGGCACAGGGCGCGCATTGCGGGCGGTGGCGGAACAAGTGAGTCCAATGGATTGCCCGCAACATAAAATTGTTTCGCTTGTTGGCAATATCGCTCCTGATGGTTCTGCATCTATGTTTGACGTTGCAAGCCGCATTGGAGATCGTGTTCGTGCGCCTTATTATCCCATGCCGCTTCCCGTTATCGCGGCCACTGTGCATGAAAAAAACCTGCTCATATCGCAAAAATCTCTGCGCAACATCGTTGAGTTGGCTGAGCAGGCAGATGTTACCTTTGTTGGTATTGGCACGATCGATGTTGAACCGGCTTTGTTGCGGGATGGTTTTGTTAAAGCCGAAGAAATCCGCTCGCTTGTGCGAGCAGGCGCTGTTGGTGAAATTACGGGCTGGGCTTTTGACGCAAGTGGAAATCTCATTGAAGGCCTTACGAATGACCGTGTTCTTAGTGTGCCTCTTCAGCGCCCAGCAAAGCGGCGGGTGATCGGCGTCGCCACGGCCCCATCGCGGCTTAAAGCCATCCGTGGCGCGCTTGCAGGGCACCTGATCAACGGCCTGATCACGAACGAAACCATGGCCTCTTCGCTGTTGCAAAAATAGAATTGTTGCGCCGCAGCAGCGATTCAGCCTTGACCTCGCAAAAGATTCCGGGTGAACATCTGCCCCATGGTTGGGCAATCGCCCAATCTCATTGGGAGGACTCCATGAAGAAAATAATGACCGGCGTTGTCGGCGCCTTTGCCTTGGCCATGATGGCAGGCACGGCTTTGGCCGAAGACACCACACTGACGATTGCCACCGTGAACAACGGTGACATGGTACGCATGCAAAAATACACTGAAGATTTCACCAAAGCTAACCCTGGCGTTAAGCTGAACTGGGTGACTTTGGAAGAAAACGATCTGCGCCAGAAGGTGACCAAGGATATCAGCACCAAGGGTGGCCAATACGACATCATCACCATCGGCATGTATGAAACCCCAATCTGGGGTGCCAAAGGCATGTTGCTTGAACTCAATGGCCTCGATGATGCCAAGGATTTCTTGCCTGCTGACGTGAACGGCCTTTCAGCTGGTGGCAAGCTTTATGCAGCGCCATTCTATGGCGAAAGCTCTATGATCATGTACCGCAAGGACCTGGTTGAAAAGTCTGGCCTGAAAATGGCTGACGCGCCAAATTGGACGGACGTGCGTGCGCTTGCCAAGAAGATGACTGACCGTGCCACTGGCGTGAACGGCATCTGCTTGCGCGGCAAAGCCGGTTGGGGTGAAAACATGGCCTTCTTGACCGCCATGTCAAACGCCTTCGGCGCACGTTGGTTCGACGAAAAGTGGAAGCCACAGTTTGACTCTGCTGAGTGGAAGAACACCCTGCAATTCTACATCGACATGATGAATGAATCAGGCCCACAAGGCGCTTCAGGCAACGGCTTCTCTGAAAACCTTGCTTTGATGCAAACCGGCAAATGCGGCATGTGGATTGATGCCACGGTTGCAGCTTCCTTCGTGTCTGATCCTAAGGCATCGCAAGTTGCTGACAAGATGGCCTATGCTCTCGCCCCAGATATGGGCATGGGCAAGCGCTCGAACTGGCTCTGGGCTTGGGCCCTTGCTGTTCCAGCTGGCACCAAGAAGGCAGAAGCTGCACAGAAGTTCGTAGGCTGGGCAACCTCCAAGCACTACACTGAATTGGTCGCTGCAAAAGAAGGTTGGGCTAACGTTCCTCCAGGCACGCGCGCTTCACTTTATGCCAATCCAGAATACATGAAGGTTCCATTTGCAAAAATGACCTTGGATTCCATGAACGCAGCTGATCCAACCCACGCAACCGTCAAGCCAGTTCCATACACTGGCGTGCAGTTCGCTTCGATCCCTGAGTTTGCTGGCATTGCCACCAAAGTGGGTGAGCTGTTCTCAGCTGCCCTCGCCGGCCAAATCAAGGTTGATGATGCCCTGAAGCAAGCTCAGGACTATTCGACCGCTGAAATGACCAAAGCTGGTTATATCAAGTAATACTTAAAGCTGGCGGCCATCTGAAAAGGTGGCCGCCGAGAGTTACTCCCGCGTCATTTCCCGTGTGTTTTGCGGGCGAGCAGTTGCGCCAACTATGCGGGGCGCACGGGGATGGCGTTTGTTTCATTCATAAAAGGCGGCCCCCATGGCAACAAGCCACGCGCAAAGACTTGGTAGATGGGCATTGGCCCCTTCACTTGTTGCCCTGAGCGGCTTGGCCTTTGTGCCGCTCGCCATCGCCATTTATTTCGCCTTCCTGCGCTACAATTTGCAGAGCGACAACACTGGCTGGTATGGCCTCAACAATTTCTATTATTTCATCCACGATCCATATTTCATCAAAGACTTTTTCAACACCATCGTCCTGGTGCTTTCAGTCTTGGTGATCACGGTGGTAGGCGGAACGGCCCTCGCCGTCTTGCTCGATCAGCCGTTCTGGGGCAGGGGGATCGTCCGTGTACTGATGATCTCGCCCTTCTTTATCATGCCCACCGTGTCTTCCCTTGTATGGAAAAACCTGCTGATGCACCCGGTGTTCGGCCTCTTTGCCGCCATTCAGAAATTCTTTGGTGCGAGTGTGGCGCTGGATTGGTTCGGCACAGTTCCTCTCTTGTCAGTCATCATCGTTGTCTCTTGGCAGTGGCTGCCTTATGCCGCGCTCATTTTGCTAACGGCTTTGCAGTCTCTTGATGAAGAACAAAAGAATGCCTCGATGATGGATGGTGCCGGGCCGATTGCTTACTTCCGCTATATTGTTCTGCCGCATCTTTCGCGCCCCATCACTGTGGTGATTTTGATTGAAACGATCTTCCTGCTCAATGTCTTTGCCGAAATCAAAGTGACTTCGGTGGGCGGCTTTGCAGGCAACTTGACCTATCTGGTGTTCTCACAACTCAATGACGCAACCGATATTGGTGGCGCGGCAGCAGGTGGTTTGATCGCAGTGGTGCTTGCCAATATCGTTTCAATCTTCCTTGTCCGCATTGTCGGCAAGAATTTGGAGAATTGAGCCATGGCCATTGCCCCATCACGCCGCCGCAAACTGGTCGTCACGCTTCTGGCCTGGACCATCGGCATTCTCATGTTCTTTCCGATATTTTGGACGGCGGTTGCCGCTTTCAAAACCGAGAGCGATGCCTATAGCTTGCCGCAGAACTGGCTCACGACTCCTTGGACGTTGGAAAACTTCAGCATCGTGCAAGAGCGTTCCAACTATCTACTTTATATCCGCAACACGGTGGTGATTGCTTTTGTTTCCACGCTTTTGGGCTTGGCCTTTGCCATTCCAGCTGCCTGGTCCATGGCTTTTGCACCTGTTGCCACATCAACCATTAAATGGAGTGGCTGGCGCTGGCTTGCAACGGTTCTGGGAACGGCTTTTGTTGTGGGTCTTGTTCTCTATGCCTTGGGCTGGGATCTGACCAACCGCTCTGCAATCGGCTTTCTGGCGCTGGCCATTGTGCTGATCCCAGCACTGCTGTGGGTCTTCAGCCGCAACACCAGTGATGCACTGCTGTGGATGCTTTCCACCAAGATGATGCCACCGGCCGGTGCGCTGATCCCGATCTATCTGATCTTCAATCGTAACGGCCTTGTGTTCAAGGACTGGGGCTGGATTGATCTTTCGGAATACAACATCATGGATTCATTCTGGGGCATGGTGCCACTGATGATGTTGCTCAACCTGCCGATCATCATCTGGATGCTTTATACTTATTTCAAGGAAATCCCTGCTGAGATTCTTGAAGCCTCCCGCATGGATGGTGCACCTTTGTGGAGCGAACTCACCAAGATCCTGATGCCCATGGCCGTGCCCGGCATTGTTTCCACCTGTCTTCTCAATCTCATCCTGGCATGGAACGAGGCCTTCTGGTCACTCAACCTCACCAATAAATATGCTGCACCTTTGAGCTTCTTCATCTCAGAATATTCCAGCCCTGAGGGGCAATTCTGGGCCAAACTTTCAGCGGCATCAATCATGGCCATTGCCCCCATTCTGGTGGTTGGCTGGTTCTCGCAGCGCCAACTTGTGCGCGGTCTCACATTCGGAGCGGTGAAATAACATGGGCACAATCAAACTCAGCAAAGTGCGCAAGGCATTTGGTGATGCAGTCATCATCCCCGGCGCTGATCTGGAAATCAGGGAAGGCGAGTTCATTGTGTTCGTCGGCCCATCGGGCTGCGGCAAGTCAACCTTGCTGCGACTCATCGCAGGTCTGGAAGATGTCACCTCCGGCAGCATCGAAATTGATGGCCGCAGTGTCACCGATTCAGCGCCGGCAGAACGCGGCCTAGCCATGGTGTTCCAATCCTATGCGCTCTATCCACATATGAGCGTGCGTGACAATATCGCCTTCCCGCTCAAGATGGCAAAGCTGCCGCAAGCCGAAATTGATGCAAAAGTGGGTAAGGCCGCAGCCACCTTGAACCTCACAGAATATCTTGACCGCAAGCCACGCCAGCTTTCCGGTGGCCAGCGTCAACGCGTCGCCATTGGCCGTGCCATTGTGCGTGAACCAAAGGCCTTCCTGTTTGACGAACCCTTGTCAAATCTGGATGCCGCCTTGCGCGTCAACATGCGTGTTGAAATCATGCAGATGCACCAGAACATGAAAGCCACCATGGTATACGTCACCCATGATCAGGTGGAGGCCATGACCATGGCAGACCGCATCGTTGTTCTCAATCGTGGTAACATTGAGCAGGTGGGCTCGCCGCTGGAACTCTACAACAAGCCCAACTCTCTGTTCGTTGCCGGCTTCATCGGCTCACCAAAAATGAACTTTACGGAAAATAACACCATTGGTGTGCGCCCAGAGCACATTATCCTGTCAGACAAACATGGTGATTGGGAAGGTACGGTTAAACTCTCCGAACATCTGGGATCAGACACTTTCCTGCATGTGGATGGCGGCAAGTGCGGTCACTTTGTGGTGCGCGCTTCTGGTGAAAGCCATTTCGGCCCCGGCGCAAAAGTCTGGATGACACCGATGCCGGACCGTATCCATCATTTTGACAGGGACGGAAGGGCAATCCGCAAGTGAATGCAGACTACGATTATATTATCGTAGGCGGCGGCTCTTCAGCTTGCGTGGCGGCTTGGCGCTTGGTGAAAGAAAAGCAGGCGCGGGTTTTGATGCTGGAGCGTGGCCCCGCCAAAGCTGCAGGTCTGTCACGGTTTTTGCTTCCCATGCCAGCGGCTTGGGTAAAGGGCATCACCGGCAGCGATGTGGTGGAGCTGCATGAGCCCGTTCCACAGAAACATTTGAACGGCCGCGCCCCAAAAGTGGGCCAAGCCAACATTCTGGGTGGTGGCACGGCGGTGAATGCCATGGTCTATACCCGTGGCCAAGCCGAAGACTATGATCACTGGGATCAGTTTCTCGGTAGCAAGGGCAAATGGGCCTATGCCGAGATGCTTACGCATTTTCGCGCCATGGAATATAACCACGAATTCAACGATGCTTGGCACGGTGTCGGCGGCCCACTGCATGTTTCGGGAACGGGTGCCAAATGCCAGATCTCTGAGGATTTCGTTTTGGCCGCGCAAGGACTGGGCGTGGCCTTCAACCCGGATTTCAATGGTGCCAAGCAAGCCGGGGTGGGCACCATGCAATACACCACATTCAACAAGCGCCGCTGGAATGGGGTTGAAGCATTTCTGCAACCGATCATGAATGATAAACGCTTCACCGTGAAGGCCGAATGCACTGTCGCAAAGTTGCTGATTGAAAACGGCAAGTGCCTTGGGGTCATCGCCATCAACAATGGCCAAAAGGCCGAGTATCGCTGCAACGCTGGCGTATTGCTGGCAGCTGGCACCTATAACACCCCCAAAATTCTTATGCTCTCAGGTCTTGGCCCAGCCGCACATTTGCGCGAACACGGCATCGAGACGAAGGTTGAATTGAAGGGTGTGGGTGAAAACCTGCAAGACCACCATGAAGTGCCAGTGGTTGCGGCGACCAATGGCCACTTCGGCTATTTCGGCGAAGACAGGGGCTTTCGCGCCGTCAAGAATGGTTTGCAGTACAAGTTATTTGGATCAGGCCCCGTGGCCAGCAGCGGCGTTGAAGCCTGCGCCTATATAGACCCAGACGGTGGTTCGCGCCCCACGGTTAAAATGTATTGTGTGCCGCTGGTTTATGTTGATGCTGATGTGAAGAACGTGCCGCCGCAAGAAGGTGTTACACTGAATGCCTGCCTGCTTCGTCCAAAGTCACGTGGCTCAGTGCGCCTGCGTTCCGCCAATGCATTGGACAAACCCGTCGTGGACAACAACTATTTGGCCGAAGCTGATGACCTGCGCATGGAAGTTGCCGGATTGCGCTACGCCCGCGAAATTCTAAAGCAGCAACCCATCAGCCAACGCATCTCTCATGAATTATTGCCCGGCCCAGCCGCGCTAGGTGATGTCAGCCTGGCTGAACACTGTCGCCGCACGGTGAAAACCAACTGGCACCCTGTAGGCACGGCCCGGATGGGCAAAGCCAATGATGACATGGCGGTGCTGGATGAAGATTTATGTGTGCGCGGCGTGCAAGGGTTGCGCGTGATTGACGCTTCCGCCATGCCCTTCATTCCGTCCGGCAACACCAACGCACCAACCATGGCTTTGGCGCACCGCGCTATTTCTCTGCTTTGAAGGAACTTTCCAAATGACCAAGCTCAGCATCGCCAATTTGCCAGAAATCGCAAAATCAATGAAGGTTCCAAACTATGCACGCAGCAGTTTGAAGCCCGGCATTCTGCACTTTGGAGTCGGCAATTTTCACCGCGCCCATCTGGCAGTTTATCTCGATGATCTGTTCAACAAGGGCCAGGATCTGGATTGGGCGCTGGTGGGCACGGGCGTTATGGCCCATGATGAGAAAGTGCGCTCAACACTGGCCGCACAGGATTATCTCACCACCGTGGTGGAGCAGGACAATGATGTCTCATCAGCCCATGTGATAGGCTCGATGATTGATTTCATTTCCCCCAACGACAAGCCTGCTATTCTGGCCATGTTGGTCAACCCCGCCATTCGCATCCTATCCATGACGATCACCGAAGGCGGCTATTTCATAGACCCTGCCACCCAGAAATTTGATCCGCAATCCCCAGCCATCGCCAAAGACGGTGCCAACCCTCATGATCCGGCAACAGTTTTCGGGTTCATCGTCGCAGGGCTGAAGGCACGCAAAGAAAAGGGCATGCCGCCTTTCACCGTGATGTCTTGTGACAATGTTCCCCACAATGGGGCAGTTACGCGCAACGCCGTGGTGGGCCTTGCCAAATTGTCTGACCCCCAACTTGCTGAATGGATCAGCGCCAACGTGGCATTCCCCAATGCCATGGTGGACCGTATCACGCCGGCCACCGGAGAGCGTGAACGCAAGATCGCCGCAGAACAATTTGGTGTGGATGATGCTTGGCCCGTGTTTTGTGAAGAGTTCAAGCAATGGGTTGTAGAAGACAATTTCCCGCTGGGCCGCCCACGGTGGGAAAAGGTCGGCGCTCAATTTGTAAAAGATGTCACACCTTGGGAATATATGAAAATCCGCATTCTCAATGGCGGACACGCTGTCATTGCCTATATCGGCGGGCTGATGGACAAACATTATGTACATGATGCGATGCAAACGCCCTTGATCAAGGCCTATCTGAAGAAGGTGACGGATGATGAAATCCGCCCCACGGTTCACCCGGTGCCGGGCACTGATTTGGCCGATTACCAAAAGCTGATTGACCGCCGCTTTTCCAATCCGAAGATTGCTGACACCGTGCGCAGGCTCTGTCTGGATGGCTCTAACCGGCAACCAAAATTCATTGTGCCGCCGATCGCAGACCGTTTGAAGGCCGGAAAATCCATCAATGGCCTTGCCTTGGAAAGCGCGCTGTGGTGCCGCTATTGCTATGGCACCACAGATTCAGGTGCTGTGATTGAGCCCAACGATCCAAGTTGGGATATGCTGCAAGCCCGCGCCAAAATTGCCAAAGACAATCCGCAACACTGGCTGGATATGGCAGAGATCTATGGAGATGTGGGCAACCACCCCGAGATGCAAAAGCAGTTCACCCATTATCTCAATGCCATCTGGATCAGCGGTGCCGAAAAGGTTGTGCAGACTTATCTCGCACACTGATTTGACATAACGGCGGCCCTCGCCCACAAGGCGCGGGATCATGGCCTCACTGCTTCTCAATCTGCAAAATACCACGCTCACCTTTGGCGGCAAACCTGTGCTCGAAGGGGCTGAGTTGATGCTTCACGAGGGCGAGCGCGTCAGCCTTGTTGGCCGCAATGGTTCCGGCAAGTCCACGCTGCTGAAGATTGCCGCAGGCCTGGTGGAAGCCGATGGTGGCTCTCGCTTCGTGCAACCCGGAACCACCATGCGTTATCTGCCACAAGAGCCAGATTTTTCAGGATTCACAACAGTGATGGATTATGTTGAAGCAGGCCTCGGCCCGGCGGATGATCACTACCGGGCGCGCCATTATTTGAATGAGTTGGGCCTGACAGGTGCTGAAAACCCGGCGCAACTTTCAGGGGGGGAATCACGCCGTGCCGCACTGGCCCGCACGCTCGCACCCGCACCAGATATTTTATTGTTGGACGAGCCCACCAACCATCTCGATCTTCCTGCCATCGAATGGCTGGAAAGCGAATTGAAATCGTTGCGTTCGGCCTTCATTCTGATCAGCCATGATCGGCGTTTTCTGGAAGC
>Ga0075024_100000290_pt1 | contig 17189 bp, 20 predicted proteins | sample Str013_2_FD_71389 | JGI IMG/M metagenome (GOLD analysis project Ga0075024, IMG submission 71389) | Freshwater sediment microbial communities in response to fracking from Pennsylvania, USA - Straight Creek_MetaG_SC_2013 | ecosystem: Environmental > Aquatic > Freshwater > Creek > Sediment... | reverse complement strand
GGTCAATGCTCCGATGTGGAAGGCTCCGTCTCCGGGCTTTCTACACCAACCATGCAGCGCTGAACGTTTATCAACCCCGCTTTTTAGGGCGTGGCGGCTGGCCTACTGGCAGACCCATATTCTGGAGTACGTTACTCCAGCCTATGATCCTTGGTCCTCTTCCGCCTCGATCACCGTCGCGAACGAAACCCCGGTGGAAGGAACGAGTCTGCAATGGAACAGATACAGAACATTGTCAAGCGAAATCTGTTGTCGGAATCATGATCTAAGCCAAGCTGAACCACAGGTCAGAGCTACTCCCGCCGCATGGGGTGGAGAAGTTATTGCAAAACGCAGTCTGCGCCCGTACCTTACGCCACGGCTCTCGCCAAAGCACATTGCTGCCACAGGGCGTTCAATGATTTGAGCAGGTGCTGGATATCAGCCTCTGAGTGACAGGGCTGGGGCGTGATGCGCAGGCGCTCGGTGCCTCTTGCCACTGTCGGGTAATTGATCGGCTGGATGTAAACCCCGTCATGTTCCAAGAGATAGTCGCTGATCCATTTGCATTTGGTGGCATCGCCCACCATCACCGGAACGATATGGCTGGGGTTGGGCATCGCTGGAATGCCCATGCGGTCAAGCCCTGCGCGAACCGCAGCCACGCGGGCGTGCATTTCTCTGCGTTCCACCTGGCTGACTTTGAGATGCTGGATGGCGGCGATGGCGCCTGCAGCCACGGCGGGTGGCAGCGATGAGGAGAAGATGAAGCCCGAAGCAAAGCTGCGCACATAATCAATCAACGCGGTGGAGCCGGTGATGTAGCCGCCCACCACGCCGAAGGCTTTGGCAAGTGTGCCCTCGATCACGTCGATGCGGTGCATCAGGCCGAGCTTTTCAGCGAGGCCACCGCCGCGAGGCCCGTAAAGGCCCACACCATGCACTTCGTCCAAGTAAGTCAGTGCGCCATAGTGCTCAGCCAGCTTGACGATCTCTTCCAGCTTGCCAAAATCGCCATCCATCGAATAGACCGATTCAAAGGCAATAATGATCGGGCGTTTGCCTGCGTGTTGCTTCAAATGGCTTTCCAAATCGGCCATGTCATTGTGTTTGAAAATAATCCGCTCGGCTTTGGAATGGCGAATGCCTTCAATCATCGAAGCGTGGTTGCCCGCATCCGAAAGAATGAGACAATGGGGCAGGCCTGTTCCCAAAGTCGACAGCGTTGTCCAATTCGACATGTAGCCAGAATTAAACAGCAAAGCCGCTTGCTTGCCATGCAGGTCAGCCAGTTCGGCCTCCAGCAGCACGTGATAATGATTGGTGCCGGAGATATTGCGTGTGCCGCCAGCGCCTGCGCCGCAAGCGTCCAGCGCCGCATGCATCGCCGCAATCACCTTGGGGTGTTGGCCCATGCTGAGATAATCATTCGAACACCAGACAGTGACGGGCTTTTTTTCCCCATTCACATGGCGCGTGGCCTTGGGGAACTGGCCAACATGGCGCTCCAGATCCATAAACACCCGGTAGCGGCCCTCTTTTTTCAGGCCATCAAGCTTGTCATTAAAAAATGCGTCAAAATTCATAATGTTCTTATTCCGGCTCACCGCGCATCGCGCTTTGACTTAGATCAATTTGGCACCTTTTCTCTTTTTAGCGGCTATGAGTCCAGCACCGCTTTGCCGCACCTGATTTCGCGCTTCAGCCATGTTGACACTCAAGCCTTTATCGCTCAGTTTTAAGGCATGTTGGATTCCGATACCAAGACCCTGAGCCATGTGAAGCGCAACACCGGTGTGCCGCTGGATGTGTCTTGGTTTGAGCAGCACCAAGTCAATACTTCCGCCGCTGAACGCCGCGCTGCATCACTCAGCGCGCGCCGCAGCGTGAAGAAAGAATATCAGGCGGCATTTCTGGTGAAAGCTTTGCAATGCATTGATCTGACCACGCTGGCAGGCGATGACACTGAGGGCCGGGTACAGCGGCTTTGCGCCAAGGCCCGCCAGCCCTTGCGTGATGATATTGTGCGCGGCCTTGGTCTTGCCGCCATGCCCCATGTGGGCGCGGTTTGCGTTTATCCGTCCATGGTGCCGCACGCGGTGAAGGCTTTGCGCGGTTCTGGCATTCCCGTGGCATCGGTTGCCACGGGTTTTCCGGCGGGGCTTACACCTTTGGCGTTGCGCTTGGCTGAAATCAAATATGCAGTGGAGCAGGGGGCGGCTGAGATTGATATCGTGATTTTCCGCTCACAGGTTTTGCGCCAGGAATGGGCAGCACTTTATGATGAAATCTCGGCGATGCGCGCGGCTTGCGGGCCTGCGCATATGAAGGCCATTCTGGCCACGGGCGATCTTAAAACCCTTCGCAATGTTTACAAGGCATCCATGGTGGCGATGCAGGCGGGGGCGGATTTCATCAAGACCTCCACCGGCAAGGAAGATGTGAACGCCACGTTGCCGGTATCCCTCACGATGCTGCGGGCGCTTCGCGATTATGGTGAGATGACCGGATTTGAAATCGGCTTCAAGCCCGCTGGCGGTTTGAAGACGGCCAAGGACGCCATGAACTGGCTGATCCTGATGAAAGAAGAAATGGGCCGCCGCTGGCTGGAGCCTGATCTGTTCCGCATTGGCGCGTCCTCTTTGTTGGCCGACATTGAGCGCCAGCTGGAATATCATCTCACCGGGCGTTATGCAGCGCTCTCCCATCATCCGATAGCGTGAGCACAACATGCCAAGCGTGACATCAATTCTCGAATCCATGGATTATGGCACGTCGCCTGAATCATCTACCCATGTGAAAGACTGGCTGGCACGCCATGATGCCAACTTTGGTCATTTCATTGGTGGCAAGTTCACCAGCACGAAGGGCGCTCGCCTTGATGTGTTCAACCCGGCCACCGGCGATAAACTGGCCACCGTGGCCAACGGAACCGCAGGCGATGTGGGTGCTGCGGTATCAGCCGCTGCCAAGGCCTTCAAGACCTGGAGCAAGCTTTCCGGCCACGCCCGCGCCAAGCATCTTTATGCCATTGCGCGGCATATTCAAAAACGTGAGCGTTTTCTTGCGGTGTTGGAAACGCTGGACAATGGCAAGACCATCCGCGAAAGCCGCGACATTGATGTGCCGCTGGTGGCGCGGCATTTTTATCATCATGCAGGCTGGGCCGAATTGCGCGAAACTGAATTTGCAGGTTTCTCACCTCTGGGTGTGTGCGGGCAAATCATTCCGTGGAATTTCCCGCTGCTGATGCTGGCCTGGAAAATTGCACCCGCCTTGGCGGCTGGCAATACTGTGGTGCTGAAGCCTGCCGAATTTACCCCGCTCACAGCGCTGGCCTTTGCTGAAATCTGCACTGAGGCGGGCCTGCCTGATGGCGTGGTCAATATCATCACGGGCGATGGCGATACGGGTGCGGCCTTGGTGGCCCATAAAGATGTGGCCAAGATCGCCTTCACTGGTTCAACCGAAGTAGGCCGCATCATCCGCAAGCAAACGGCGGCCTCGGGCAAAAAGCTGTCTTTGGAATTGGGCGGCAAGTCACCCTTTGTGGTGTTTGATGATGCCGATCTTGATGCCGCGGTTGAGGGCGTGGTTGATTCCGTTTGGTTCAATCAGGGCCAGGTCTGTTGTGCGGGCACAAGGCTCTTGGTGCAGGAAAGCATCTATGAGCGCTTTATCGCCAAGCTGAAAACCCGTATGGAAAAGCTGCGAGTGGGTGACCCGCTGGATAAATCCATGGATATGGGGCCGTTGGTTGACCCTGTGCAGGTGGCCCGCGTCAAAAGCCTGTTGGCCAAAGGTGTGGAGGAGGGCGGTACGCTCAATTCTGCTTCATGTGCTTTGCCTGAGAAGGGCAACTATGTGGCCCCCGGTTTCTTCACCGATGTGGGCAGTGCTTCCACCGTGATGCGCGAAGAAATTTTTGGCCCTTATGTGTCAGCGATGAGTTTTCGCACGCCGGATGAAGCAGCCATGTTGGCCAATCACACGGCCTATGGGCTGGCCGCGTCCATCTGGTCTGAGAACATCAACGTGGCCCTTGATGCCGCAGCGCGGGTGAAGGCAGGTGTGGTGTGGATCAATTCCACCAATCTGTTTGATGCAGCAGCTGGCTTTGGCGGATATAAGGAATCTGGCTTTGGCCGCGAAGGCGGGCGCGAAGGTTTTTATGAATATCTGCAAGCTGATTGGCTGACTACTTTGCCTGCTTCTAAATCCTCCAATTCAAATATCATCGCCACAACTGATGCCCTTCAGCCTGCCAGCATGGAAATTGACCGCACCGCGAAACTCTATATCGGCGGCAAACAGGCGCGGCCCGACAGCGGCTATTCCTATGCGGTGAAAACGCCGAAGGGCAAGCTCGCTGGCCTTGCTGGTTTGGGCAGCCGCAAGGACATCCGCAACGCCGTAGAAGCTGCGCTGAAAGCTTCAGCCTGGGCCAGCGCCACGGCGCATAACCGCGCGCAGGTGCTGTATTTCCTTGCTGAAAACCTCAGCGCCCGCGCGGGTGATTTTGAGCAGCGCTTGCGTGAGATGGGTGCAACGCCCGCCGCCGCCAGACGTGAATTGCGGGCCTCGCTCCAGCGTATTTTCTTTTACGCGGCCTGGGCTGATAAATATGATGGCCGCATTCATTCCACCAACGCCAAGCGCCAAATCACCTTGGCCTTCAATGAGCCTTTCGGCGTGATGGGGCTTGTCTGCCCCAATGAAGCGCCGCTGCTGGCCATGGTGTCGCTGGCACTGCCTGCACTTGCAATGGGCAACACTGTAGTGTTGGTGCCTTCACAATCGCAACCATTGATCGCCACGGATTTCTACCAGTTGCTTGACACTTCAGACATGCCAGCCGGGGCCTTCAACATTGTCACCGGCCCAAGCGATGAATTGGCCAAAGTTCTGGCAGAGCATGATGAGGTGGCAGCGCTGTGGTACCATGGCGAGGGCAGCGCGATGATGGAAGCAGCATCAGCAGGCAATCTCAAATCAACTTGGGTGAGCGGCGGCAAGGCTTTTGATTGGTACAGCGCCAATGCCCAAGGCGCTGAGTTCCTGCGCCGCGCCACACAAACTAAAAATATCTGGATCCCTTACGGAGAATAAAATGTCGTTTCTGAATAAGCTTCCGCAACACAATCTCATTGCGGAGTTTTCGCTTTGGTCGGCCAACTTACTGCGGCTGGAAGACGATCTCGCCCGCATTGCCCTGCATTGTGACATTCTGCATGTGGATGTGGCCGATGGGCATTTTGCACCGGCAATGTTGTTCTTCCCTGACCAGATCGCCGCCGTACGCAAGGTTTCAAAGCTTCCCCTGCATGTGCATTTGATGGTGGCCGATCACATCTTGATTTCGCAGATTGATCAATTCGCTGAAGCAGGCGCTAATTTGATCAGTATTCACGCCGAAAACAAAAACGCTGCCGAAGCACTGGCGCATATCAAAACCAAAGGCATCGCAACGGGCATCGTGCTGAAGTGGGATACGCCCGTCTCCGCCGCCGCCGCTTTCATTGAAGACATCAACTTCCTTACGCTGCTTGGCACCGCGATCGGTGTGAAGGGCCAGTCGCTATCAGACAAAGCCACCGCACGGTTGCAGGAAGCCAAGGCGCTGATCGGCGCGCGCAAGATCACACTGGCGGCCGATGGTGGCATTAGAGACAACACTGTGCCCTTGCTGCGAAGCGCTGGCGCGCAAACTGTGGTGCTGGGCTCGCTTGCTTTCGGCGCGCCGGATCTGGCCGCGCGCATGGCCTGGTTGAAAGCGCTTTAATCACGCACTGAACTCTATAGATCCACTCTAAAATTGTCGCATTTCTATGCGACAGAATAACCATGACGCCACGTCTTTTGTTGAGTGAGAGGCGCAAGTGGCTGCGGCGTCGCCTGTCCTCCTGTTCATCAGTTTCTTTTTGTTGAGTTTAGGAGCCTAAAATGAAAAAATTGATCCTTGCTGGAACGATGGCAATCACCCTTGGTGCATTGTCGATGACTCCCGCAGAAGCGCGCGATGGTTGCGGCGTGCACCGTTTCCGCGCCAATAATGGCCGTTGCTATTGGATGCGCCAACTTCCCCCTCCACCCGTTTTTTATGACAATTACGACTACGGCAACTATGGCTACAATCCGGGAATCCCATTCGGATTTGGCATTGGCTTTGGTGGCGGTTGGGGCGGCGGCTGGCACCATGGTGGCATGTGGCCGCACGGCATGCACCACTGGCATTGACCGCGCTGAAACTTGGTAGGTGCGACTAATATCCCTCCCGCACAGGAGAGGGGTTTGGCCGCACTTGACCACGCGCGTTGGAATGGCGATGATCTCTGCAAGGAGATCATCATGACAAAAACAGCTGCCGAAATGTTAGCCGCCGCCAAGGCGGAAGTGCCCACCATCTCGATTGAAGAAGCCAAGCAATTGCTGGGCCGCAAAGACGTGCTGTTCCTCGACGTGCGCGACGGCACCGAAGTGGCGCTGGGCAAAGTGAAAGGTGCTCTGCATGTGCAGCGCGGCCTGCTGGAGTTCAAAGTCGATCCAGCCTCGCCCTATCACGTCAAGGAAATCACCCCCGAAAAAACCCTGATCACCTACTGCGCCTCAGGCGGCAGGGCGTTTCTTGCGGGCAAGACGCTGAAGGAAATGGGCTATGACAAGGTGTTTAACTTGGGCAAGTTTCAGGAATGGAAAGATGCTGGCGGCGAGGTGGAGTGAGGCAATCCTTCTGCAGTGTTCGGCCATTTTGAGATTTCTGAATTCTGTCCTATGTTATAGGCGGTCTAGGAGAATGCCATGACAAGCCAACTTTCGCGCATCACGGTCAACCCCGAAATCTGTGGCGGTCGTCCAACCCTGCGAAACATGCGCAGTCGTGTGGCAGATGTGCTTGACCTTTTGGCGGCGGGCGAAAGCCGTGCAGCGATTTTGGCAGACTTTCCGTATTTGCAGGATGAGGATATTTCGGCGGCACTTGAATATCGTGTTCGCGGTCAAAATGCGGGAAATTGAAACCGCGTTTCAAGCAGGCGAAACACTTGTCGAGCTGCGATAGCCAGCGCTCACTCACCCCTTCGCCACCAGTGCCTTAAACTTCTCTGCATAATCCTTGTGCCACCGCGATAGCGCGGGGCGGTTTTCAATCAAATCCCCCGCCGCCCAGGCGATGCGCTTTTCATCGAGCGCGCGGGTCACATCATTGTCTGGGCAGAGGATGTAGAAATCACCATTCGCCAGCGAGGCCAACATGAATTCCACTAATTGCTCTGGTGTCCAGGCGCCCGCAGGCTTGGGTGCACCGCTGGCCGCCGTGAGCCCAGTGAACACCCATCCGGGGATCAGCAGATGGGCGGCCACCTTGCAGCCCGGTGTTTCGCGCAGCTCATGCGCCAAGGCTTCGGTGAAGGCCTTCACACCTGCCTTCGAAACGTTATAGGCCGGATTGCCCGGCGGCGTGGTGATGCCCTGCTTGGAACCCGTGTTGATGATCAAACCCGCTTCGCCGTGGGCGATCATCGTTTTGGCGAAAACCTGCGTGCCGTTGATCACGCCCATCAAATTGGTGTCTAGAATTTGTGACCATGATGTGGAAGCTTCCAACGTCGATGACGGTGGCCCAATGCCAGCATTGTTCATCAGCAGCGTGACGGGCGGCAATTCACGCGCAATGAATTCAGCCGCCTCAACAAGTTCCGGCAGCTCGGCCACATTTGCGCCGATTGCAAGAACTTCCGCACCTTGCTCCATCAGGTTGCTGGCAGCGCCTTCCAGCCGCTCACTTGGCAAGTCGATCATCGCCAGGGCCATGCCGCGTTTTGCCATTTCCTTGGCGGCGGCCAGCCCGATGCCTGATGCGGCACCGGTAATTACTGCTGTGCGCCCGGCTTTCAGTGCTTCAAGTTTAGACATGTTAACCCCTCCGCCGCACGCGCCGCGCGCCGCCATCATCGCCCAAAGTTTCAATCGACTTGATCGGTGGCAGCAATTGCACCTTTTTTAGATTCACAAAATTGGCCGTCTTGTGCGGAATGGCCATGGCTTCCACGAAGTGCTGCTGGAACAAAGGCTCCACCGCCGTTTCGATTTTCTCGATGCGGCGCACCACGTGTTCAATCTCATCGCGGGCGGCTTTGTTGAGCAGCGCAATGCGTGCGCCCGTACCAGCGGCATTGCCCGCACTTTGCACGCGCGCCAAATCACAATCCGGGATCAGCCCCAAGATCATCGCGTATTTCATATCGATGTGAGAGCCAAAGGCCCCGGCCAATCTGATCTTGGCGGGTTGGTCTACGCCCAGCTTGTCCATCAAAAGGCGCACGCCTGCATAGAGGGCCGCCTTTGCCATCTGAATGGCGCGCACATCATTTTGTGTGATGCGGATAGTTGGCGCGTTGGAACCTTCTGCCGGCTGGCGGATAATGTAATTGAACGTGCGCTTGTAAGCTTCAATGCGCGGGCTGCGCGCGGTGTATGATCCATCCATTAAGCCATCTTGGTTGATGATGCCCGCGAGATACATCTCCGCGATGGCTTCTATGATGCCCGATCCACAAATGCCCGTAACCCCTGTGCTGGCGATGGCTTCTTCAAAGCCTGCCTCATCACTCCACAGATTGCAGCCGACGACTTTGTAGCGCGGCTCCAAGGTGGCAGCATCAATGCGAATGCGTTCAATGGCACCGGGTGCCGCGCGCTGCCCGCAGGAAATCTGTGCGCCTTCAAAGGCAGGGCCTGTGGGCGACGAGCAGGCGAGCAAACGTTGCTTTGAACCCAAGATGATTTCAGCATTGGTGCCCACATCCACACAGAGCATGATTTCTTCGCTCTCATGCGGGGCCTCAGAAAGTGCTACGCCTGCAGCGTCAGCACCCACATGGCCTGCAATGCAGGGCAGCACATAGGCCCAAGCGCCTTGGTTGAGGGCAAAGCCCATTTCACGCGCCGGGAAGGTGAGCGCCAATCCATCGGCCAGCGCAAAGGGTGCGCCGCCAAGTTCGGTGGGGTCAATGCCGAGGAACAAGTGGTGCATCACGGGGTTGCCCACCAGCACCACTTCGAGAATATCACTGAGGTCAATGCCCGCCTGCGCAGCAACGGCAACGGCCAATTCCTGCAGCGCGCCGCGAATGGCAGAGGTGAGCTCTTTCTCGCCGCCTGCATTCATCATCACATAGGAAACGCGGCTCATCAAATCTTCGCCGAAACGGATTTGCGGATTCATGATGCCAGCCGAGGCCGCCACTGCGCCCGTCGATAAATCTGTGAGATGTGCAGCAACCGTGGTTGAGCCCACATCAATGGCCAGCCCATAAAGTTTGTCATGAAAGCCAGGCCAAATGGCAGCGAGCTTATTGCCACCACCGGGTGCACGCGAATAAACCGCGCAAGTGATTTTCCATTCACCTTTGCGCAAGGTCTTTTGCAATGTAGAAAGCACATGCAAATCCGTGGATAGATTTTCAATGCCCCACTGCGCTTTCAGCGCCGCATAAACCCGCTCCAAATCGGAGGAGGGCTTGTGCATGTCAGGCTCTTCAACCTCAATGTAGTAAAGATGCGTGGCGGGATCCAGGGCGATCACCCTCGTATCCGCCTCCTTGCGAACCACTTGCTTATGCACTTGAGACTCTGGCGGCACATCCACCACGAGATCACCCTCGATCCTCGTCTGGCAGGAGAGGCGGCGATCAGCGCTGAGGCCGCGGATGCGGTCATAGCGCGCTTCAACTTCGGTGCGGCCATTCACATGGGTGGTGGAAGATGTGATGCCGTGTTTGGCAAACTCCCCCTCGCCGATGTTGATCTGGCACCGCCCGCAGATGGCGCGCCCGCCGCATACCGAGTCAATATCAACGCCAAGGGCGCGCGCTGCAGTGAGCACAGGCGTGCCAAGTGCAAAGCGCCCACGCTTGCCGGAGGGGGTGAAAACGATGAGGGGATTCTGTTCAGACATGGCTCACTTATAGCTGAGGCCCGCTTGGCGCACAGGCCCTTTTGTGACAAACTGGTGATGTGGAAATCAAACTCGGAAATTTCAACGATGAGCAGGTGAAGGAGCTTCTTGCCTATCATCTGAAAGGCATGCACGAAAGCTCTCCGCCCGGCCATGTCTTCGCGCTGGATTGGAGCGCGTTGCAAAATCCGGAGATCAGCTTTTACAGTGGCTATGTGAATGACGGCTTGGTTGTTATCGGCGCTTTGAAAGCGCTGGGTGATGGCACAGGCGAACTCAAGTCCATGCGTGTGGCAGAAGGGCAGGCGGGCAAAGGCTATGGCGCGGCCCTGCTGGTGTTTCTGATTGGCGAGGCAAGGCGGCGCGGCTATTGGCGGGTGTCGCTGGAGACGGGATCAGGCGCAGCCTTTGAAGCAGCACTGGCCCTCTACCAGAAGCACGGCTTTATCGAAGGCGAGGAATTTGGCGGTTATTCGAAAACGGAATTCAGCCGCCTGTTTCACCTGAAGCTCAGCAATACGCCGCTCCGATAATTTCGCCTTGGCCGGGGCGTTGCACGATGACAGCACAATTGCCCGTGGCAGCGGGCAGGGTAAGGGCCGCGCCATTCCATTCGCCCAAGCTGCGCATGCTGGTCACGATGTTTCGGTAGGTGACCGAATGCCCGGCGTTTTCGCCCCTTGCGATGGGCACATTGACGCTTGGCGTGAAGTTCACCAGAAACACATTGGCAGCGCCTTGGCCCGTGCCGATTTGCGCTTCACCGCCCTTCACATTCACGGCAACGGGTAGACCGCCACCCGAAATGATACTGCTGTTCGATGAGCCGCGCGCCCCATTGACCACAAACTCTGGCGTGTAAGAACCACCGCCGATGTGACCGGCATAGCGCTCTTGCCGCGCCGTGGCCGCGGGTGTTGAGAAAGTGTCCTTCCAGCCGAGGTAGTCCCAATAATCCACATGCCAGGCCAAAGACACCGTGCCGCCTTGGTCAATCACATTGGAAAGGGCGGCATCAGCTGGCGGGCAAGATGAACAACCCTGTGAGGTGAAAAGTTCAACAACAGACTTGGCAGGCCCACCCGCCTGGGCGGGGGCAGCGGCAAGCAGGGCAGCAAGGGCAATAATGAGGCGCATGGAATAACTCCTTTGCGCATGGCATAGAGCAAGAAGCCGATCAACTCGAAGTCACGAGGCGGTGAGGTCGATCACTTTTTCAAGGCTGTGAACCAATCGCCCCCAAATGGGTATTCTTGAAGCCTGAGGTGAACTTCAGCCCATAGCCCATGGCGCGGTCGATTCCGATATGGGCGAACCAGATGAGGCTGACCGAGAGTGCCACTGCATTGCTGCCAAAGTGGGCTGCGGCCAAAAGGGCCCAGGGCAGAATGGTTGAATGCACGATGTTATAGCTGATCGCACCCACGCGCGGGTTAGCCAGATAACCCAGCATCGACAGATCGGGCACAAGGATGAGCGCGGCAAAGAGCCACCATGAAAATCCTGATTGCCAATAGAGAAACAGTGCGGCCAAGCCGAGGCACAGGCCTTCGATGCGGAGCAGGGTGAACATATGCGCAAAGTGGCAAACGGTTTGCGAAATTACAAGCCTATTCGCCCAATAGTCGGTCCAATGTTGGCGTAAAATTCGAGAATTTTTCCATGAGCGCTGAAGTTTCTTCGCCCAGTGTTTTCACATCAAGTCCAACATGGCCCTCAAACAACGTGATCGGCCCTTTGGGGAATGACGCGTTGGGCCATTCTTTCAGATCAACGGATGCGCGAACGGTGCGCACAAATTGCCGCGCCTCGAAACGTTCACCCTTGATGAATCGCAGTTTCATGGCGCGAAGATTATAGCGCGCAATGCCTTGAGCCTCGCATTCGCTGTCGACCCAGACACTGAAAAACAAGCCATTGGTGTTGATGAATTCGCTGGCCGGATCGGTCGTCCATACAGGCTTCAATACTTTCAGGACTGCAGCGCCCATGCCCTCGCCACTTTTTACAGTGAGGCCGTGCTGCGATTTGAATTCGGTTTCACGTTCAGTTGAAAGCGCGTTGAAAATTGCGAGATAATTTTCCATCAGCGACGACGCCGCGCTTCACGCGCTGCGCGTCTGGCCGCGATGTCTTCATTCGAACTAATGTCACCCGATGCCTGGGCCGCTGCTGAAGGTGCTGCCACCAGATCGCGGAACCTGTTGTTCCAGAATTTGCAATGCGCGTCCGTGCCGTTCAACACATTGGCACCGAAAATGGCGTGCATGTCTTCATCATGCAGCGGGTTCATGATGGCCGATGTCATGCCATGCGAAGCTGCCATGGCGAGGAAATAGCCCGTGAGAGCGCGGCGATTGGGCATGCCGAATGAAATGTTGGAAGCACCACAGGTGGTGTTCACTTTCAGCTCTTCACGCAGCCGCCGCACCAGGCGGAACACCTGCTGGCCCGCAGTGCCCATGGCGCCGATGGGCATGACGAGCGGGTCAACCACAATGTCATGCGGCTTGATGCCGAAATCCGCGGCGCGCTGGACAATCTTTTTAGCAACAGCAAAGCGCACATCGGGGTCTTCGCTGATTCCGGTTTCGTCATTTGAAATGGCCACCACTGGCACATTGTATTTGGCCACCAATGGCAAAATCGCCTCAAGCTTTTCTTCTTCGCCGGTGACAGAATTCACCAGTGGGCGGCCGGACGCTGTTTCCAAACCCATTTTCAAGGCGGCGGTGACGGACGAGTCAATGCACAGCGGCAAATCGCAAATGCTCATCACAATTTCCAGAGTCTGTTTCATCAAACCTGGTTCAGTGGAATTGGGATCAACCGCCGTCACACCAGCATTTACATCCAAGATGTGCGCGCCTGCGGCCATTTGGGCGAGAGCGTCTTTGATTACCGTTTCAAAATTTCCCGCCTGCATTTCAGCGGCGAGCTTTTTGCGCCCCGTGGGGTTGATGCGCTCACCAATCACGGTGAAGGGCTGATCAAACCCAATGATATGGGTGCGTGTGGCGGATGAGATAACCGTATGTGTCATGATGTTTTCCCGCCCTGTGCGATCAAGGCTTTGATTTTGTCTTGGGTGAATTCGGCTTCCAGCGTGGCTTTGGCCTTGTCTGCTTCTAAGGCCAGATCATCTGAAACAGCAACAGGATCGCCCCGCCGCCAATCAGCCAGATAAGAGTCAGTGTCAGTGGCACCAGAGCGCATGGCCGCCATATCAATGGCCTCCATGAAACGATTGTCCAACATGCGTTTTTCTTCCTTGCGACCCAGCTTAACTGAAACCGCCGAGGGAATGTCACGCCAATAAGTGATTACCAGATTTGCCATGAACGGCCATCTAGCCGAAAAACGGCCTGTTGCAAAGCAATGCACTTGAACTAAAATAGCAAAATGACATTCCAAGCCTATATCGATGCGGTAAAGGCCAAGACGGGCCATGATCCCGCTGGTCTCAAACAGCTTATGGAAAAAGCTGGGGTTTACAAAGTGGATTTGTCTGCCACCCAGTTGTGTGATTGGCTGGCTTCCGAGTTTCAATTGGGCCGCGGACATTCAATGGCAGTTTGGGCTGTTTTCAAAGCCAAAGGTTGGGCAGCGGGCCCCACCAAGCACAAGAAAAAATAATGGAATTAACGTTGCCCACGCAATTGTGATCGGCATATTCGGTATTGTGAATTCATCTTGTGGCTGAAAATGCTATGGCGAGGCAGCAATTTGGAGAATTCATCATGCTCAACCGTCGCACCATTCTCGCCACCGCCGCACTTTTGGCCATCTTGCCAATTCCAAGCGCCCTTGCCGCCGAGAACGATTTTACGATGGAGGCTTTCAAGGCCGCCCAGAAAGACGGCAAAAGCATTCTGGTTGATATCTGGGCTTCATGGTGCCCGACATGCAAAGCCCAAGGCCCGATCTTGAAAAGTGAATTGGCCAAGCCAGAAAACAAGAATGTTGTGATGTTGCGCGTGAATTTCGACACGCAGCTTGATGTTCTCAAAGCCTTCAAAGTGCAGAGCCAATCCACCCTCATCATGTTCAAGGGTGACAAAGAAACATCGCGTTCGGTGGGTGACACGAATGTGGCCACCATCGGCAAATTGATCGGCAGCGGTATTTAATCTCGAATGCTCTCAACCCTGCTTTTGGCTGCGCTGGCCGGTGGGCTTTCGATCTTGTCACCTTGCGTTTTGCCATTGATCCCTTTGGTGTTGGGAACAGCGGCTTCAAAGGGCCGAAGCGGTCCGCTGTTGTTGGCGGCAGGATTGGTTTTATCATTTGTGACGATTGGAATGTTCGTCAGTCTGATTGGTTTTTCCATCGGGCTTGACGGTGCGTTCTTTCGCAAAATCTCGGCTTTGATGTTGCTTGTCGTAGGCTTGGTGTTGGCCGTGCCAATGTTGGCGCGGAGATTTGCCGTGGCGGCGGGCCCAGTTGGCAATTGGATGGACAGAAACCTTGGTGGCAGCGATGCCAGCCAGTTCGGCGTCGGGCTCTTGCTGGGCGCGGTATGGAGCCCGTGCACGGGCCCAACACTCGGCGCTGCTGCTTTGCTGGCCGCACAAGGCCAGAACCTCGGCCAAGTGGCACTCACCATGATTGCTTTTGGCTTTGGCGTCGCCGTTCCGCTGGTGGCGCTGGGCCTTCTATCACGCGAGTTCATGATGAAATGGCGTGGAAGACTTCTATCGGCGGGCAGCGGATTGAAGACGGCAATGGGCGCTATTCTGGTGGCGAGTGCTGTGCTGATTCTATCAGGCCAGGACCGCGCCGTTGAATCCGCACTGGTGGATCTTTCGCCTGATTGGCTGACAGCGCTGACCACTTCAATTTGAGTTCAAATTCGAAACTCATAGTGGTTTGGCGTGTTCTGTGCCTTTCACCTCAACGCCCTTCCAGAACGCCACATAGCCAGCAATTTTCGCCGCGGCGGGTTTCGGAATGTTATAAACCCAGGCGGCGTTGGAATTGAGTTTGCCATCAACGGTCACATCAAAATAATTGGCGTTACCCTTCCATGGGCAAACGCTGGTTTGCGTTGAGGATTTGAAAAACGCGGCGTTCAACGCCTGCGGTGGAAAATAGGCGTTGCCCTCCACGTTGATGCAATCATCACTCTCGGCAATCACTTTGCCGTTCCAGCTTGCGGATGTCTTGGCCATCTTGTTCTCCTTACAACATTGATTAGATTATTTTGCTGTGCCGCAGCTCGCTCAATTGCGCTGCACTTAACCCCAACACTTCGGTCAAGGTTGAATCAGTGTCCTGACCCAAACGCGGCGAAGCACTCTCGGCACCATTTTGTGAGGCTGAGAATCTAACGGGGTTGGAAACTGTTTTCACCATAGCGCCAGCTGAAGTTGGCAATTCGCGCACCAAACCACGCGCCTGCACCTGCTCATTGGCGAAGACCTGATCGATGGTGTTGATTGGCCCGCACGGCACTGAATCTGCTTCAAGCGCCTGCACCCATTGCGCCGTGGTGCGTGCCTTGAGATAGGGCGTCAGTGTCGGAATCAATTCTCCCCGCAATTCCACCCGGCCACGATTGGTCGCAAATCTTTTGTCATCCGCCAAGGATTTCGCTCCGATCACTTTACACAGCGCCGCAAATTGTCGGTCATTGCCTGCCGCGATGATGATGTGGCCATCAGCCGTTTCAAAAGTTTGGTAAGGCACAATGTTGGGGTGCTCATTGCCCATGCGGTGTGGCACCTTGCCTGACACGAGATAATTCATCGCCTGATTGGCGAGAACTGAAACTTGTGAGTCTAGCAACGAAATATCGATGTGTTGGCCGAGGCCGGTTGTGGCGCGCGCAATCAGCGCGGCTTGAATGCCAATCACCGCGTGCAATCCGGCAAACACATCGGAAAACGCCACGCCCATTTTGATGGGCCTGCCATCAGGCTCTCCGGTGATGGACATGACGCCTGCCATCCCTTGAATCATGAAGTCATAGCCAGCGCGATTTGCATAAGGCCCGGTCTGTCCAAAGCCGGTGATGGAACAATAGATGAGCCGCGGATTCAATTTGTGAAGCGCGGCAAAATCCAAACCATATTTCGCCAGACCACCCACTTTATAGTTCTCAACCAGAATATCAGACTTGGCGGCCAAAGCTTTGATAAGATTCGCACCTTCTGCAGTTGAAATATCAATCGCCACGGATTTCTTGCCACGGTTGGCGGCATGAAAATAGGCCGCATCTGCGTCACTGCCGTCAGCATTTTTGACAAAGGGTGGCCCCCAGCCACGGGTCTCATCGCCCTCATGCGGCTTCTCAATCTTGATCACATCGCCGCCAAAATCAGCCAACATCTGCGTGGCAAATGGCCCCGCCAAAACGCGCGTGAGATCCAACACCCGCAGGCCAGACAATGGTGCCGTCATAATTTCTTTTCCTTCTTGCCGCTGCGTAAACGTGAGGTGCGCAACAGGCCGGCATCATCCACGATGGCATAACCGGCTGCAACCACATGTGAGTTAACCCGGTGGATATCACGAATGATGTCGATGAACAGTGCGCTCTGCCGCAAGGCGGTGGCCTTGTTGTCCAGAGTGGCGGTGAAATGTGTGGCCATCACCTGTTGTTCCATATGGCGGAACTCATCTTTCTGGCTGATCAAATGTTGCGCCGCCGCCACGTCCCGCGATGTTGTAACTGAAGCGGCGAGCTTGATGTTGGCAGCAACAATCTCGCACAGATTGCGGATGGAATTATTCTGTTCAGGCGTAAACACGAGCCCCGCTTTGATCTTGCTGCGAATACGGTCTTGAAGATTGAGCTGGATGATGTCTCCAGCATGTTCAAGGTTTGACGCGTGGAGAGTTATTTCCAATGCGCGCCGTGCTTCCTCTGGTGCAAGGGTGCCTTGACTCACATCATTCATATAGGCCTGAATGGCTTGCTGGAATGTGTTCAGCCTAATGTCTTGCGCCTCCAAAGGTTTGAGTGCTTCCAAGCTGCCTTCGTTCATGGCTGAAAGGGCGGTATCAAACATCAAGGCGAGAATTTCGCCCATGCGCGCCAATTCCAAGGTCGCATTGGCCAAAGCGGCGGGTGGGCTGGGAATGGACGTTGCATCCAAATAGCGGGGCTTTCCCAAGGGATCAGCCTGCACCCGACTGTCTGGCACCAGGCGGCGCGCCACAGCGGCGAGCGGGCCCGTGAAGGGCAGAAAAATAAACGCCACAGCAAAGTTGAAGGCGACATGAAATCCCAGGGCAAAATGCAGTGCTGTGC
>Ga0075024_100000289_pt1 | contig 17222 bp, 15 predicted proteins | sample Str013_2_FD_71389 | JGI IMG/M metagenome (GOLD analysis project Ga0075024, IMG submission 71389) | Freshwater sediment microbial communities in response to fracking from Pennsylvania, USA - Straight Creek_MetaG_SC_2013 | ecosystem: Environmental > Aquatic > Freshwater > Creek > Sediment... | reverse complement strand
ACATTATTCAATAAATGCTGCCGCTTTTTGAGTGGTATATCCCCAATAAAAATTTTCAAAATAAATAGCAGGCGTGTCGGCATGAATTCTGGTTGCTTTAATAACCAATTCAGTAAATGATTGCCAGTTATTGTTGGGATTGATTAAAAGTTTTCCATTACAATAAGCGGGATTTATTCCCATGGCCCCATTGGCCGTAGATACAGCATTCAGATTGTATCCAATTGCCTCAACCAATTTAGTTTTAATGCCCCCGCCTTCTGTAACAGGATTCAGGAATATATCTGCTCCTTTAAAATACAGTCCAATATCATCTACAAAACCTGCAATCATAATGCCCGGATAGGTTTTGCGGCTGATTATTTCCGGGATATCTCTTCCACAAATGATGATTATATAGTGAAAACCTTCTTTCTGTTGTAAAAGCGGGTTGATATATTCAATGATATTTTTCAGCGCATCCAGGTTTGGAGAATAATTAAAAGCGCCGTTAAATAGCAAAATGTTTTTTCGATTATCAATATTGAATTGATATCGCAACTGCTGTTTTGCGTGCTGTGTTTCTTCATAGGACGGAATTTCTTTCCATTCAATGCCATAAGTCATGGTGATACATTTCGCTGCATTCAACCCGAAATGCGTGATACCATATTTTCGATCATCATCATGGATGAAAAAATTGAAGTCGGCAAGGCGATGTGTAAATTTTTCATATTGCCACAATATGCGCCACCACCATTTGCCCAATGTTTTCCATCGGAGCCCTTCGATGTTATGCGAATGCAGGACCAGTTTGATTCCGCAAAACCATTTCAATAAAATACCGAGCCAGCCATAATAGGGATGCTCAAGAATGAGGTGCGTGGCCTGGTTTTGTTTTATTATTTTGCGCAATGTAAAAAAATAAAAGAAATTGATATACCGCAATGGCGAATTGGAAAGAATATTCAGTACTTCGTATCCTGCAGCAGCTGAAGGATCATTTTTTTTTGTTGTAACACAAATCAATTCATGATATTGGGAAAAATATTTATTAAAAAGAGCAACGCCTTTTTGTCCGCCGACTTTTGCCGGAAGAAAAGGATATGAAACCAGACTGATTACTTTTGCCATGATATTACCTGGAATATATCTGCGGGTCAAAAAAAATTTCCGCCGCTGAAATGATCATGAAAGGCAGCATAAGAAGTTCATATATTAACTGAACACGAATATTTTTATGCCTTTGCAATTACAACATTTTCTTTTTTCCGGTTTTTCCATTCAAACCAGATTGCAGCAAACAACAATATATATCCGATGATTGACGCGATCAGGCTAATATATCCGCCCATTATATATGAACGAGGTTCAAATCTGAATTCAATGGTATGGTTACCAGCGGGAACCGGCATTCCCCGCAATATATAATTCACTCTGCAGTAATCTGTTTTATTTCCATCCAGGTAAGCATTCCATCCCTTGTCGTAATATACTTCACTGAACACAGCAAACTGGTTTATTTTGGAAGAAAATTTATAAGATATCTTGTCATTCAGGTTTTCTATTAATTGTATGGTAGCAGAAGAATCGGGCAAGGGCGTGAATTTGATGATGCTCTGAAAATTCGAGCGCACAATGGCAGTATCTCTTATGTTAATGCTGTCCAATCCTTTCATCTCTTCATCTGCATTATTTACAAAATGAATTGCTTTTACGAGCCAGCAGGGCCCAAACGCATTTGGATTGAGCACTGCTTCTTCATCATTGCCAGAAGCGCTTCTGCGAATAAAATATTTTGTATTCAGCATATTGTACACCGCTAGATTGCCTTTCCCCAACTGACGCTCAATAATGTCTTGATACAATCCTAATTTGGCAGGAGAATATCCACCGATGGAATTATGAAAATAAGAGGCCCTGGAATCCTGAAAGGCATTGCCCTCGTTTGATTGATCAAAAACACGGAAATTTTTTTCCGGATCTGCTTTTATTTTTTGGTTGGCAGTAGAAGGTTGAAATGTAGCTTCATTATCTGCCGGTTCAATAAAACTGTCCTCATTCAAATATTTTCTTCCTTCCGCCAACAAATCGTACGAACTCAGGATGGTTAATCCTGCCAATAGAATAACAGGCTTCACTTTATCTTTTAAATATGCTCCAAGCAATGCTACGGCAATTACAGTAAATAATAGTGAGCGTAGAAGATCTGATCCGAATAGTGATTGCCTGTCCGACTGTAAACCTTTAATCATACTGTTCACAAGGTCATTCACCTGTTGTTGCATTTCAGGAGTTGGTTGTTTTCCACGAGCTGCTTGTTGCAACATACCGGAGCTGAAATTTTCTTTTAAAGCGGCATCTGCAGGGCCTTTGAAATCAGTCATAAAATAAAATGCCCCTGCAAGCAAAAATATTCCTGCAATAACAAGGGTAGCTATTTCAAATTTTTTCCAGAGAATATCTTTTGAATTTTTATCAGCCAGCAATTGATTCAATGCCAATGCTGCCATTAATGGAAATGCCAATTGGGGTATGACCAGCGACATGGTAGGTGCACGGAATTTATTGTAGAATGGAAGATAATCGAAAAGAAAATAATTAAATGAAGGTAAATTTTTACCCCATGCCAGCATAATAGCAAAAATGCTCACAGGCACTATCCACCAGGTATGCCAGCTTTTTAAGTACACCAATCCAAAAATGAGTAAAAAGCAAATAACAGCACCTAAGTAAACTGGCCCTGCGGTGTCGCGCTGTGTTCCCCAATAACTATATCTGCCGACATATTGCTGGGCAGCATTTTCAGGCATACCCATTTCCTGTAGTTTCTCAGCAAATTTCGAATTATCAGTAAGCCCTTTACTAATATAACCACCGCCGTTTACACCGGGCACCAATAAAGTAAATGTTTCCGGTATTCCATAACTCCATTGAAAAGCATAGTCTTTATCGAGCCCACCTTTTGTTTTATTATTGCTATCCCCAGTTGTCAACTCTGATTTACCCCCTCGCATTGTTTCTTTGGCGTATTCCTGAACAGGTAAAAAAGCGACGGCATTAGCAGCAAAACCAATTACAGCAGATGCAATCGCAATAATCAAAACTGGAAATACTGTTTTGATTTGTTTTTCTTTCCAACTTTTAACAACATAAGCAATCGTAATAAAACCTAAAATAATTCCTGTGTAGTAGATAATTTGTACGTGCTGCGTTACACTCGATTGCAATGCAATGGAAATAGCGAGCACAGCTGCTCCGGCAAAATATTTTTTTTGGAGAAGGAGTAAAAAACCGGCAATAATTATCGGCATAAACCCAATAGCCGCCATTTGCGTATTATGGCCCACAGCCAGGATAATCGGATCAAAAGAAGCATAGGCGAAAGCCAGCGATGATAGCACGCTTAGCCATATATTGATGCGCAATACCTGCGTCAAAAAATAAAAACACGTACATGCGAAAACGAAAAGAACAATCGGGTTGAAAGAGTAAAGACCGATGAAATATGCTATCCAATTTAAAAATGTATATGACGAACGCAATGCAATGGTATACGTAGGCATTCCACTGAATGCACTCTCGGTCCACAATGGGTAGTGACCATATTTTGTTTTGAATTCTTCTGATTGCTGTGCCATGCCTTTATGGGCCATTACATCTGACTGACTCAGCACTTTACCTTCAAGTGCAGGTTTACAATAAATAACGGCAATAATTATAAAGACTGCCATAGCAATGGCATGGGGGAGGATTTTTTTCAACAAAGACGAATTCATAATGATATAAGAATTATTCAGGCAAAATAATGGTATTTTAGGCAGAATTGTAGATTTTTGATGAAAAAGAGGCGCTCAACAACTACTGTTATGCGTCAGGCATTACGCTTTTCTTAAAGTTAATTTTTATGTCATTATTAAGACAATTATCTCGGGTTGCGTTTATCTGTAATATCTGCTTTATGCTTGCAGTGATGATTTTGTATTTGAAAAATCCACCCGAAGGAGAATTGATTTCTATTATAATAGTTCTCGGCTATGTACTCGCTGCCTTCATCAACCTGATCGTAAATTTTTGTTATATAGTGAGGCTGGTATTTCGCAGGCCACTGAAGAAATTTATTCCGGCCTGGCTGATGATAGCCAATTTTATTTTTTTAATACCACAGTTAATACTTTTTTTGAAATGATCCATAGCATATTAAGAGATAGGCCAACAAGATTATTTATTTTTTTTACAGCTTTTTTTGTGGCCAATGCATTGATTGCAGAATGTATTGGGGGGAAGATATTTTCGCTCGAAAAATTATTTGGCTTTCACCCGGTAAATTTTACCTTATTCGGACAAAAAGGACTTTCGTTTAGCCTTACCTGTGGGGTATTGCTGTGGCCGCTGGAATTTGTGATGACAGATATCGTCAATGAGTATTATGGCCCAAAAGCAGTGCGTCAGATTTCTTTTATAGCAGTTGCCCTGATCTGTTATGCGTTTATCATGTTCTACAGCGCCATTCATATTCCTTATGCTGATTTTTGGATACGCACAAAGACTGATAGTGGTGTTCCCAATATGCAGGATGCTTTTAATGGCATTTTCGGCCAGGGCATGTGGATCATTTTAGGGAGCCTAACTGCTTTTCTAGTCAGCCAGATTGTGGATGTTACTGTTTTTCATCGCATCAAGGCGGCCACAGGAGAGAAATGGGTATGGCTGCGCGCAACCGGTTCCACGCTGATATCTCAATTGGTGGATAGCTTTATTGTATTGTATATCGCTTTTAAATTGGGGAACAACTGGACCTGGCAACAGGTGCTTGCTATCTGTCTGGTAAATTACACATATAAATTTACAATGGCCATCGTGCTTACGCCAGTAATTTACCTTGCAGAACACCGCATTGAAAAATACCTGGGTCATGAAGTGACAAAAAAGATGAAAAGAGCCGCGATGGGGAAAGAAGAGGAGTGAGGTGTAGAGAGTGAGGCTTAGGGTGTAAAGTAAGAGGTATGAGGCATAATGGGTGACATACCCCATACCCTTCTCTAATTAGCCACTCACCGATTAAAATTAATTCCCTAAATTTCATTCATGCTACTTGAAATATGCTGTTATAATATTGCATCGGCCATAGCAGCGCAGAAAGCTGGAGCGCATCGCGTGGAACTTTGTGCTGATCCTGCTGAGGGAGGAACCACCCCTGCTTTTGGAATCATTAAAACTGTAAGAAAAAAAATAAATATTCCGTTATATCCCATTATCCGTGCACGTGGAGGAGATTTTTTATTTTCGGATGAAGAATTTGATGCCATGCTTCATGATGTGCTGATGTGTAAAAAAATTGGCTGCGACGGTGTGGTGATCGGTATGCTCCTGGCTGATGGGAAGATTGATAAGAACAAGTGCAGGTTGCTTGTGGAATCGGCTTATCCTTTAGGTGTTACTTTTCATCGGGCATTCGACCGGGCAGTTAATCCTTTTGAAGCAATGGAAGATATCATTGATAGCGGTTGTGAACGTATCCTGACTTCCGGGCAGCAGCCTTTGGCTGCACAGGGCGCGGCTCTTATCAGTGAATTGGTGAGGCAGGCGGAAAATCGCATTGTTATTATGCCTGGATCAGGTATTCGGTCTCATAATATTGCCGCTATCGCAAGAGAAACCCTCGCTGTTGAATTTCATAGCGCTGCACATGTACAAACAAAAAGTGAAATGCAATATGTCAATGCGGCCATGCAGGAAGAGCAATTAACTGTGATGGCCGACCGAAAAGAAATAGAAGCGATGCTGGCGCAATTAAAATCATTGGCAACACAGGAATTGTGAGACACCACACCTGGCATTTTTTCTCATGTTTGCCGGTTCAGGTCTCACGAAAAAGTATCGAATGTAAATTTTTAAGGAACTTTCGTAATCTTCAGCAAATTGGTTGGCAAATGCTGCTGTACCGGAAGGCTGCCGGTATTTACTACCACATCACCTGTTTTGATAAAGCCCCGTTCCTTTAATATTTCCAACTGATCTTCTACAATATCATCTATACTTTCTTCTTCTGCATAATGGAAAGCACGCACACCCCAGCTCAGGCTCAACTGGTTGATCAGCGTTTGCTCCTTCGAAAAAATATATAAAGAAGATTTCGGGCGGTAACTTGAAAGCATAAAACCGGTATATCCTGTCTGTGTCATGCCAATCAAGGCATCCGCGTTGGTGTCTTTGGCGAGTTTGCAGGCATTGTAACATATTGCATCACTCAAAAAAGAAGGCGAATGTGGTTGCGGGGCCAGTTCATCCTCCCTGTTATAATGATAATCTGTTTTTTCCACTTCCATAATGATCTTGCGCATGGTTTCCACTACCAGCACAGGATAATTTCCGGTAGCTGTTTCAGCGCTCAGCATTACTGCATCGGCGCCTTCCAGCACTGCATTCGCTACATCTGTAATTTCGCTTCGGTTGGGTTTGGTGCGGTCAATCATGCTCTCCATCATCTGTGTTGCAACGATCACCGGCTTGGCCCGGTGCATGGATTTGCGGATAATCTGCTTTTGTATCAGCGGCACTTGTTCTACGGGCAATTCTACGCCCAGATCACCACGAGCAACCATGATGCCGTCGGATTCCAGGATTATTTCACGGAGATGTGTAAGCGCTTCTGGTTTCTCTATTTTAGCAATGATTTTTGTTTTGCTTTTTTTGTCATCCAGCTTGCTGCGCAGGATCACAATGTCCTTCACGCTGCGCACAAATGATAAGGCGCACCAATCCAGCTTCTGTTCAATGATGAATTCAAGGTCTATCAGATCTTTATCCGTAAGCGCCGGCAAAGAAATTTTTGTATCGGGCAGGTTAATGCCTTTCTTGGAAGAAAGTACCCCTCCCAATATTACCTGTACTTTCACATCATTATTTTTTTCAATGCCGGTGACTTTAACTTCCAGTTTGCCGTCATCAATCATAATGATATTGCCCACCTTTACATCGGCGTGCAGGTTAGGGTAGGATACATAAATGCGACTCATATTCCCCACCAGTTTTTCATTGGTGAAAGTGAGAATATCTCCTTCTTTAACCATCATGCTGCCGCCTTCGATTTCACCCACGCGCAATTTTGGTCCCTGCAGGTCGCCAAGAATCGCAATGTTAAAAGGTTCTGTCGAATTGATCTTCCGGATATGTTCAATAATTTTTGCTTTGTCTTCATGCGAACCATGTGAAAAATTAAGACGGAATACATTTACTCCGGCTTTTACAAGTGCCAGCAACTTGTCGTAAGTGTCGCAGGCTGGTCCAACGGTTGCAACGATCTTTGTCCGGTGAAAGGTGTGTTCCAATCCTGCTTTTTTATCCATTTGCTCATGAATGTATTTCGATAAATGCTTTGACATGAAGTGTTGTTTTATTTACTTTAAATTGGTAATTAAAAAACAGGTTTGGATAACCTGTCTTGATTTTATGATGCTAATATTTTTATGATTTTTAACCAGTCATCCCCGATTTTTTGTTTGGCCTTCACCGCTTTTTCAAGAGGCGTGTAATGCATTTTATTATTCACGATTCCTACCATCACATTGAACCGCCCTTCCAGTAGGCATTCTACTGCTGAATAACCCATTCGGCTCGCAATCAGCCGGTCGAGGCAGGTAGGTGATCCGCCGCGCTGGATATGTCCCAAAATGCAAACCCTTGTGTCTACATTGGGCAATCTTTCCTTCACTACTTTTGCCACTTCTTCAGCGCCACCGAAATTATCTCCTTCGGCAACAATCACGAGGTTCACCAATTTTTTTCTTTTTTCTTTTTCCTGCAAGGAGCTAACCAGTTCTTCGATATCTGTTTTGCGTTCCGGTATCAGGATGCTTTCTGCTCCGGTTGCAATTCCACTGTGCAAAGCAATATAGCCCGAGTCGCGACCCATCACTTCAATGATAAACAAGCGATCGTGTGCATCGGCTGTGTCGCGGATTTTATCAATGGCCTCAATAGCTGTGTTCACTGCAGTGTCAAAGCCAATGGTAAAATCTGTTCCCGCAATATCTTTATCAATTGTACCTGGCAGACCAATACATGGCATTCCAAATTCACTGCTGAATGTATGCGCCCCGCGGAAAGAACCATCACCTCCGATAATAATCAGGCCGTTGATGCCTATTTTTTTCAGGTTTGCGTAAGCTTTTGCACGCCCTTCATATTCGAAAAATTCCTTACATCTTGCTGTTTTAAGAATTGTGCCACCACGCTGGATGATATTGGCCACACTTCTTGAATGCATGGGAATGATATCATTTTCAATGGTACCGCTATAACCGCGCATAATACCAAATACTTCGAGACCATAATAAATTCCGGTACGAACTACGGCGCGCACGGCGGCATTCATTCCCGGCGCATCTCCACCGGAAGTGAGCACGCCGATTTTAGAGACCTTTTGTTGCATTAACTAATTAAATTCTATCGTTTGGTTGTTAAAAAGGTTTCAATCAATGGCAGGAATCTTTGAAAAATCTCTACCTTAATTAAACAAGCCCCAAAAATAAGGATTTGATTTGATTCACCAACGAAGCATATTGCAGCTTATTGTTTTACCTTATTTCCAGGCTAAAAATTTTTGAATATGCGATTAAATAAAAACCGAGCAGGATGATATACCATGATCAGCCCGGTTTTATTATTTGCAGGTAATATTTTTACATTATGAAAATAATCGTTACCGGCGCCAATGGATTCCTGGGGCAGCACCTGATAAAATTATTGCTTGGTAAAGACTATACCGTTATTGCATGCAGCAGAGGCGCTTCACGCCTTTCCTTTGCCGGCTCCGCGCAGTATAGATATTACAGCGTTGATATCACGGATCGTATGGCATTGCATGAAATCATGTCGCGCGAAAAACCAGCTATTGTTATACATACTGCCGCCATGACCAGGGTGGATGACTGCGAATTGGAGCAGGAAACATCTTACGGGGTGAATACCCTCGGAACTTCACATATTCTTGATTGCGCACAGCAGTATAGCAACCATTTCATTCATATTTCAACTGATTTTGTTTTTGATGGCGAAAAGGGAAATTATTCAGAAGATGACGCATTGGGATCTGTGAACTGGTATGGGTTCACAAAAATTGAAGCGGAGCAAATAGTGAAACAGGGAAAAATTCCCTGGGCCATTGTAAGAACCTGCCTTGTTTATGGCAATGCGTTGTATGGCACAAGAAACAATATCATAAGTTGGGTAAAAGAAAAATTGGAAAAGAATGAAAGAATAAAAGTGGTGGATGACCAACTGCGCACGCCGACATACATACAGGATCTTGCCAAAGGCGTTGTGCAGGTTGTAGAAAAAAAAGCCTGCGGTATTTTCCATATTTCGGGAAAAAATATTTTAACGCCTTGTGCCATGGCGATAAGGACCGCGGATTTTTTTTCGCTTGATAAAAGTTTGATTGAAAGAACCGATGCCTCTAATTTTATTGAACCCGCCAAAAGACCCCTCAAAACAGGCTTTGTTATCGATAAGGCAAGAAAAGAATTGGGATATGAACCACTAAGTTTCGAAGAAGGATTGGAGAAGATGTTTGGAACGCGCAACGCTGAACGCTTATAATGCGCAACGCTGAACGCTTATAATGCGCAACGCTGAACGCTTATAACGCGCAACACTGAACGCTTATAATGCGCAACGCTGAACGCTTATAACGCGCAACACTGAACGCTTATAATGCGCAACGCTGAACGCTTATAATGCATAGCGCTAAACGCGTACGCTTCCTGCGTTCAGCATTTAGCGTTACAAGCGTTCAGCGTTCCGGCAAATGAACCTCCGCCATCATGCAGCGTGCGCTGCCCCCTCCGTTTGTTTCTATCGTGGCGAGACTGGAATGAATGATTTTATTGAAAGAAGACAATTTCATTACCTGCTTTGACGTGAGTGATGCGTATGCCTGGGTTGACATGATCAATAATTTTTCATCTTTCTTATTATTCACCTGCAGCATGTTCCCCGCGAAGCGATTCATTTGTTCCAGGCTGATTTCAATAATCTCTTTGCCGGAATTTTTGATGGCAGCCATCACTCCTTCCTTTTCTTTTTTATCGGGCAATGCATCCAGGCAAATCACAATATACTTGTCGGCCACACACATCATGACATTGGTATGATAGATTGCATTGCCCTTTTCATCCATGGCATCAAACACCACGGCTTTATATCTCATCTGCTCGCAAAAAACTTTCAATACTTTTTCATCCGTTCGGGGCGAAAGACAGGCATAGGCAATTTTATTTTCTCTGTCCAATACCATGCTACCGGTTCCTTCCAGGAAATGATTGCTGTCTTCATAGTTACTGAGGTCAATTTTTTTGATGACTTTGAATTTATCATTGATGATTTGCAAGACAGCCGGTTTTCTTTCCAGCCTCCGGTTGGGAGCAAACATGGGATATAAACAAATGGTGCCATCATCATGAAAAGAAACCCAGTTATTCGGGAAAATGGAATCCGGCGTATATGGTTCAGCAGTATCATCCACTACGGTAACATCGATATCGTTGTTGCTGAGTGTCTGCACAAATTCATTGAATTCATGCAATGCTTTTTCCTGTGCGCCTGCATCATTGCCCGGTACCTGGAAAGCATTGTTTGTGGCGGTTTCGGCATTGAAGCTGAAGTTTACCGGGCGAATCATGAGTATGTGTGAAGTTGTTTGCATAGCGAAATGGTGAATGGTGAATAGTCAATAGGTAATATGCAATAAAGAATAAGTAATATTCAATGGGCAAAGAGTCATGATTAATTTTAATACGTGGTTTTATTTTTCATTATCCATAATTTTTCATTGATTATTCTTAATTGCCCATTGCCCATTCACCATTCAAATCTCATCCCGCAGCAGCGGCATACTCATACAATGAAATCCGCCTCTTGCACGGGATAGCTCTGCCGAAGGCATCAGGATGAGCGTATCTTCCAGTTGTTCTGTTTTAATTTTTCCTTTTTCCAATTTTTCGATCAGCTCTGCTGCATGGATAACCTCAAATCCATTTTCTTTAAAAGCTTCTACAGTTTTATCATTACGGTCATAACCCAGTACAACACCTTCTTTCAGGGCAAGCAGGTTGCAGGAGTCTGTCCATTGTTCTCTTGCATCAAAAGGGAATTCATTGTTGCCGGAATAAATAAATTTTACTTTATCCTTGCTTCCGAGGTCATTTTCACTGATATCTTCCAACAAATCTTCCAGGTTATCAAAGTATTTTGGATTTTCGATATCTTTTTTCCTGAACTGGATGATCTTCAATTTTTCATCTTTTTTCCCTTCTGTCAATATCCGCTGCACCGCATCTGCATCTTCATGCTTCATGGTTTTTTTTGAAAATACACCCAGCATCACCCACACATTGCGCTTCACTTGTGTGAATACTGTATCAATATGCATATAATCTCTTTTCTTCGGTATTTTGACGATGGTGATTTTCTTGACGATGCTTTTCCCGAACAAAATGGTTACGGCCTGGTGCGCCGCTTCCATTGTTGTGCGTTCACTCACGCCAATCAATATATGATCTTTGCTTACCACCATTACATCGCCGCCTTCTAGGGTCACTTTTTTATCGTCTCCATCCCTGGGCAATAAAAAATGATTGTAGGTATCGGGCAATTCGATGATCTTGTCATGATAATTCCTGAATAGTGGGTGGTTGAAGAAAATATATTTCACCAACAGCGCTTCTCTTGTCCTGGCTTTTTTCGCTGGTTTGTTCAGCAAAACGTGATCATTGATAACAATGCCGATATCGCGGGTGAAGATAAGGTTGGGCACAGGTGGAAAAATCATTCTATCGTCATTCATTGCACCGGTAATAAATGTTTTGGCCAGTGAATTTGCATCCAGCGCCGATAATTCTTTCTGGGTATCGTATGAGCAGTTCTCAATCGCGCATACTGAAGCCACCAACCTCAATTTAATTTCATAATCGTTGAGAATGGATGCAAGCAGCCATTGTAGTTCGATCACTTTTTCGGATTTAAAAAATGCATCGTTATCGGGCTTATAAAAATTGCGTTTGTTTTTTTCCGCATCAATATCTTTCAGTGAACCACTGATCTTTTCCGGGTCAAGAAAATATAGTAGCAGCTTGGTATAAAAATCATATTCTTTTCTCCGGATGGTATCCAGGTGAACGATGTCTTCGAATAACCAGTCCTGTGCCTTGGAGGGAACCACTTTGCCCAATCCGCTATCCGGGCTATGAACGAGTAATCGGCGCAATCGGCCGATTTCGGAAGAGACTTTCAATTGGTCATCATTATTTTTAGCCATAAACGGGTGATATCAAAAGATTTTACAGAAAATTGTAGAGTAAATAATGGATCAGAGTGATGAAAGATTGCGTTAGCCGGGAATATAATAATTTACCGGCAACAGCAATTCGGCAAATGAATAGAAAATTATTTTTCTTCTTGGAACTTGCATAAGGCAATAAATTGATGCAAAGGTAAGGATTATGTCTGAACCGGGGTTTTAAGCGATTTTCCTGATTACACTGACAATAACAACAGGTAAAATATTCAGCATAAAATTGAAAAATTGGAATGGCGCTTTGAATTTTTATGATTTTAAAACCTTCTAACTGCCGCAATTTTCATTGATTATTTTGGTTTTTTTACCAATTCTTCCATCTTCAAATCGTAGATTATTGTTTCCTTCGATTGCGATATAAAAACAAGCAATTTTAAATGCTTTTTACCTTTTTCTTCAACCTGGAAAAACTCCATGATACCACCATTGTCTTCAACGAGCCAGATGAATCTGATTCTCTTGTATTTTTTTTTCAATACCCGTCTTGCTTTTTCCAGCGTATCCATTGGTTGAAGATAAGAAATAAAATTATGAAGGGACAAATTAGACACCAGCAATTTAAACATAAAAATGCAATTTCAGTAGGTGAAATACTACCGCGACCAGAAATTTCTTAATAAAATCGGCCAAAGAGTTAAAGAGCTTAGAAAAGCTCAAAATCTTACACAGCAGGAATTGGCCTTCAGAACCGATTTTGAGGTTCGCCAAATTAAAAGGATTGAAAATGCTGAAGTCAATTGTTCGGTGAGCCATATCGCTGCCATTGCAAAAGCTTTTAAGCTATCCATATCTGAATTTTTTGATTTCGATTAATTGTGATAATGAAGTGGCCGATCAGCAATTATTTCTTATATCCGGTAGCATGAAGTCAGCTTAAAATTGTGAAATTTCTGGAGCGACGCTATTTGTTATTGATGTTTGATACATCACGTTTTAGGGTAGACATAGCACCAATCTATGATTGGTGACGTTCGCCAAATCTTATACGAACACTTGTTAGTTTGCCTTTATTTCTCCTATTTTTGCGCATAATTTTACTGATCTATGCAATTCCAATTAGCAGAAGAACATTTGATGATACAAAAAGCCGCCCGTGATTTTGCACAACAGGAATGTCTGTCAGGTGTAATCGAAAGAGATGAGCAGCAAAAATTTCCAAAAGAACAGGTCATGAAACTCGCAGAGTTGGGTTTTATGGGGATGATGGTTGACCCCAAATACGGTGGAGCAGGCATGGATACCGTCAGCTATGTACTGGCCATGGAAGAGATCAGCAAGGTGGATGCCAGTGTGAGTGTGTGCATGAGTGTGAATAATAGCTTAGTGTGCTGGGGACTGGATCAATATGGCGATGAGCAGCAAAAGCAAAAATACCTGACGCCTCTCGCGCAAGGAAGAAAAGATGGAGAATTGTATATCGGTGCTTTTTTACTGAGTGAGCCGGAAGCAGGCAGCGATGCCACCTCACAGCGAACCATAGCCGAAGACAAAGGCGATCATTACCTGCTGAATGGAACCAAGAACTGGATCACCAACGGCAATTCTGCTTCTGTGTATCTCGTGATGGCGCAAACAGACATATCCAAAGGAAGCAAAGGCATCAATGCATTTATTGTCGAGAAAAAATGCCCCGGGGTAGTGGTAGGGGCAAAGGAAAACAAATTGGGTATCCGCGGCAGCGATACGCACAGTATTTTATTCAATGATGTGAAAGTGCCAAAGGAAAACCGGATAGGCGCTGATGGATTTGGCTTCACCTTCGCAATGAAAACCCTTTCCGGCGGAAGAATCGGTATTGCCTCGCAGGCATTGGGCATTGCGAGCGGCGCGTATGAGCTGTCATTGAAATATTCGAAAGAAAGAAAAGCATTCGGCAAAGAGATCATGCATCACCAGGCTATTCAGTTTAAACTCGCGGACATGGCTACACGCATCGAAGCTTCCCGCCTGCTTTGTTTAAAGGCCGCCTGGGAAAAAGACAATGGAATGGATTATACCCTGAGTGCATCCATGGCGAAAGTATATGCCAGTGAAACAGCCATGTGGACAGCCACAGAAGCGGTGCAGGTTCATGGCGGTTATGGTTTCGTGAAAGAATACCATGTGGAACGCCTGATGCGCGACGCAAAGATTACCCAGATATATGAAGGAACAAGTGAAGTGCAAAGAATGGTGATCAGCAGGGCGATATTGAAATAGATAGGAAAGAGACTAAGATTAAGGTTGAGGATTAAAGCCTCAACCTTAATCTCAACCTCGTCCTCAACCTCATCCTCATGGGAATAGACGCAAAAAAATATAAAGAAATTTTAACCGGCTTGGGCGATAAAGTAAAATTAGTCGCTGTTTCCAAAACAAAACCAGTAGACGATATCAAGGCGCTCTATGATTTGGGGCAACGCGATTTTGGTGAAAACTATGTGCAGGAAATGGCAGATAAGCAACCGCAATTGCCACAGAATATCCATTGGCATTTTATTGGTCACCTGCAATCGAATAAGATCAAATACATCGCCCCCTTTGTGTACATGATCCAGGGGGTAGATAGTTACAAACTTTTACAGGAGATAAATAAACAGGCAAAAAAAAATCAACGGATCATTCAATGCTTGATGCAGGTGCATATTGCCAGCGAAGAAAACAAATTTGGTTTTAACGAAGAAGAACTACAGCATGCCATTCACCAATACAAAACTGATGACATGGCAAATATTAAACTTGTAGGATTGATGGGCATGGCTTCATTCACAGCAGATCAAAATCAATTGAGAAAAGAGTTTAGCTATTTAAAGATAATCTTCGACAAAATAAAAGCAATATTGAACGACGATGATTTTTCAATCCTAAGCATGGGCATGAGCGGCGATTATCCAATCGCTGTCCAGGAAGGAAGCAATATGGTGCGGATCGGGAGTTTGATCTTTGGAGAAAGGGTTTATAATAAATAACAATTACTTGTGGGCCATCTTTTCCAAAGTTTAAAACTTTGGAAAAGATGGCCCCGGTCTGACCATGATTCAAAGCCAACAGCCCCGGAATATCCGCTTTGGCTGGCTTCCCAACATACTTTAATTTCGCGGATTCCAAAGGAAAATATCATTATGGCGGAAGTTACAAAGCAGCAGGAAGAAAAATCGCTGAATTTTATTGAAGAGATTGTTGAAGAGGATTTGCGTTCGGGCAAATGCAAAACGATTCTTACGCGGTTCCCACCCGAGCCGAATGGTTATCTGCATATCGGTCATTCCAAATCCATCAGCCTGAATTTTGGCCTTGCGCTCAAATATGGAGGTAAGACCAATCTGCGCTTTGATGATACCAACCCGGTTACAGAGGAAACAGAATATGTAGACAGCATCAAAGAAGATATATCCTGGCTGGGTTTCACTTGGGCCAATGAATTTTATGCATCGGACTATTTTGAGCAATTGTATGGTTTCGCCTTGCAGTTGATCCAGAAAGGTTTGGCATATGTGGATGACAGTTCGAGTGAAGAAATAGCCGCATTGAAAGGAACGCCCACAGAGCCTGGTAAAGATAGCCCTTACCGCAGTCGCAGCATGGAAGAAAACATGCAATTATTTGCAGATATGCGCGCAGGAAAATATAAAGATGGCGAAAAAGTTTTGCGTGCAAAAGTAGATATGACCGCCCCCAATATGCAATTGCGCGATCCCATCATCTACCGCATCAAACATGCCCATCATCACCGTACCGGTGATCAATGGTGCATTTACCCCATGTACGATTTTGCACATGGGCAAAGTGATTCCATTGAACAGATCACCCATTCGATATGCACGCTTGAATTTGTTCCTCACCGGCCCCTGTACAACTGGTTCATCGAAAAACTGGAAATATTTCCTTCGCGCCAGTATGAATTTGCCAGGATGAACCTGAGTTATACGGTGATGAGTAAACGAAAATTGTTGCAACTGGTCAATGAGAAACATGTAACGGGTTGGGATGATCCCAGGATGCCTACCATCACCGCACTTCGACGCCGTGGGTATACGCCGGAAAGTATCCGGGTATTTAATGAAAAGATTGGGGTGCAGAAAAGAGAGAACCTGATTGATGTGTCCCTGCTCGAATTCTGCATCCGCGAACACCTGAATAAAATCGCGTTTCGGCGTTTGGTCGTATTTGATCCGCTGAAAATTGTCATTACCAATTATCCGGGAGGCTATGAAATCGTGACGAGCGAGAATAATCCCGAAGATGAGCAAACAAGTCATCGTGAAATGCCATTTAGCAGGGAACTATATATTGAAAGGGAAGATTTTATGGAAAATCCCCCTAAAAAATTTTTCCGGCTTGCACCGGGACAGAAAGTACGGCTGAAAAGCGCATATATTATCCAATGTGATGAAGTAATCAAAACACAGGATGGTTCCATCAAAGAATTAAGATGTTCATATCTTCCCGAAAGCAAAAGCGGCGCTGATACTTCGGGACTGAAAGTGCAGGGAACCCTGCATTGGGTAAGTGTGGCACATGCCATTACTGTTGAAATGAGGTTGTATGACCGGCTGTTCAAAGTGGAGGACCCATCGAACGAAGCGGGTGATTTCAAAGATTATATCAACCCCGGTTCGTTGCAAATAGTTACTACCGCTTACGCAGAGCCTTCTTTGAAGCACGCGAAGTTTGATGAGCGATATCAATTTCTCCGCAAAGGATATTTTTGCCTGGACAAAGACAGCACTGAAGACAAAATGATTTTCAACCGCACAGTTACATTGAAAGATACCTGGGCTAAGGAAAAAAAGAACTTCTGATTATATCGATTTACTATGAGGAATTTTCGCACAGGAGCTAACAGAGAAGCCGGTTTCTCTGTTAGCTCCGTGTGAAATATTTAATGATGAAGCCTCACCCTCGG
>Ga0075024_100000286_pt1 | contig 17260 bp, 12 predicted proteins | sample Str013_2_FD_71389 | JGI IMG/M metagenome (GOLD analysis project Ga0075024, IMG submission 71389) | Freshwater sediment microbial communities in response to fracking from Pennsylvania, USA - Straight Creek_MetaG_SC_2013 | ecosystem: Environmental > Aquatic > Freshwater > Creek > Sediment... | reverse complement strand
AATGTGTACCGGGAGGATGAAGTAAAGGGCTCCATGAATAAAAAGGATGCCCTGGCCAATGCTCCTGAGGCAGATGAAAATTATTTTAAGGTACCTAAAGTAATAAAGAAATAAAACTGTAACCCTTTTGTCAAAAGACCCTTCTAATACAATAAACCTTTTATGAGTTCAATCATTCATTTAGAGAACATTCAGAAAGCATATTTTATGGGCAAACAGCCCATCCCTGTATTGAAGGGCATTTCACTTGATATTTTCAAAAATGAATATGTGGCGCTGATGGGACCTTCCGGTTCCGGTAAGAGTACACTGATGAATATTCTTGGTTGCCTGGATTCACCTACTGCAGGTCGTTATATCTTAAACGGGCAGGACGTGAGTAAGATGGCTGATGACGATTTGGCTGAAGTGCGCAACAAAGAAATCGGATTCGTTTTCCAGCAGTTCAATTTATTACCCAGGCTAACTGCTGCCGAAAATGTGGCTTTACCGCTTGTATATGCCGGTATCGCTAAAAGAAGAAGAATTGAAACTGCCCGTGAGGTGCTCAATAAAGTAGGTCTCGCAGACAGGAGTCACCACAAGCCCAACGAACTGAGTGGTGGTCAGTGTCAGCGTGTGGCCATTGCAAGGGCGCTTGTAAACAATCCTTCGATAATATTGGCCGATGAGCCTACCGGTAACCTTGACACTAAAACTTCAGCTGAAATCATGGATATATTTGGCGCTATTCAGTCCAGTGGCAATACGGTGGTGCTGGTTACCCATGAAGAGGACATTGCCAAATATGCACACCGCGTGGTAAGGTTAAGGGATGGTCTTATAGAGACGGACAGGAAGAATGAAAAGATCACCGCTTCCCTCGTTCATTAATTTAGAAAGATTATATGATTGATGCAGCGCACCGATAAACTGCACCGGTAGAAAACTTGTGCAGACTTTCCCTTTTACTGGTTTCCTATCCTGAACTTATCTCCTATAAATTTGTTGCATCTACTGTAGTACATTCATTTGTTTAATTGCGGTACCAATTCATCCATTATGTCAATGAAGATTTATACCAGGACCGGCGACAAGGGCATTACCTCATTAATTGGCGGAACAAAAGTTCCCAAGAGTCATTTACGCATTGAGGCATATGGAACGGTGGATGAACTCAATTCTCATATTGGATTGTGCAGGGATTTGCTGGCGGATGAACATTGCAGGAAGACGCTGCTGGAAATACAGGATCGGTTGTTTACGATTGGTTCTTCGCTTGCCTGTGATCCCATAAAGGAACCAAAAATGAGAATCCCTGATTTAAAGGAAACTGATATCAGTTTACTGGAAAATGAAATTGATTCAATGAATGCATCACTACCACCCATGAAGTATTTTGTTTTGCCGGGTGGTCATTCATCTGTTTCGCAAATTCATATTGCGCGTTGCGTCTGCAGAAGGGCTGAACGTTGTTGTGTGAGACTGGAGCTCGAAAGCCTTGAAGTGGAACACGTGATTATAAAATACCTCAATCGCCTAAGTGATTATTTGTTTGTACTCTCCCGTTATACTGCTCACCAGTTAAACAGTACCGAAATACCCTGGAAACCGAGGGTATAATGATTGTAATTTTATCGGAAACCTATTAATTGGTAACCTTCCCGTCTTTCATGTGTAATAAACGATCGCTCATTTGAGCAAGTTCCTCATTGTGGGTTACGATGAGAAAGGTTTGATTGAATTGTTTGCGCAAATCGAAGAACAACTGGTGCAATTCTTTGGCATTGGCAGAATCGAGGTTACCGGTAGGTTCATCTGCAAAAATAATTTTTGGCTGATTTATCAGTGCCCTTGCTACTGCCACCCGTTGCTGTTCCCCGCCTGAAAGTTGTTGTGGCTTGTTTTCCGACCTGTTTTCCAGGCCCAATAACCTGAGTAGTTCAGTTGCCTTGTCGGCCACTTCTTTTTTGGCCCTGCCAGCAATCCAGCCTGGTATGCAAATATTTTCTAAAGCGGTGAATTCGGGTAAAAGGTGGTGAAACTGGAAAACAAAGCCAATATTCTTGTTTCTAAAAGAAGCCAGGGTTTTGGAACTCATCAGTTCCAGGTCCTTGCCATCCAGCTGTATGGCGCCACTGGTAGGCCTGTCCAATGTACCCAGTATATGCAGCAAAGTGCTTTTACCACAGCCTGAGGGCCCTACAATGCTTACTATTTCACCCTGGCGAATGTTGACGTCCACTCCTTTAAGTACCTGAAGATTGCCGTATGATTTAAAAATATTTCTACCGGTTAACATTAATCTGCTGCTTGGATGCTGTAAAATACGAACCTACAATTTTATTCGTTGTTAACTTTACCGACCCCCGTTAATTTTGCCAAATTTGCCGGTGCAAAAACTACATTTGGTGGTTTCGGATTAACAGCTACATTTGCGGAAATTTTAAAAGGTAAAAGATGTTTTGGACACTCGAATTAGCATCCTACTTAGAAGACGCCCCATGGCCGGCTACTAAAGATGAATTGATAGATTTCGCCATCCGCAGCGGTGCGCCCATAGAGGTTGTTGAGAATCTCCAGGAACTGGAGGATGAGGGAGAAATATATGAGGGTATCGATGACATTTGGCCCGATTATCCCAGCCAGGAAGATTTCTTTTTCAATGAAGATGAATATTAAAATATTCAAATAGCCATTCGGCTATACAGCAAACTTAAAAATAAAAGCCTCCTTACGGAGGCTATATTTTTTAAATGTATGTCATTCAGTCTTTGTTACCAACACCCAATTTCACTTTCTGCCAGCTACTCAACTCCCAGTTTTTTCATTACTTCATTGCTTACACCCGTTGAAGAATAACCACCATCGTGAAATAAATTCTGCATGGTTACCATCCTGGTCAGATCAGAAAACAAGGTGATACAATAATCGGCACAGGATTCAGCGCTGGCGTTGCCCAGCGGGGCTATGGCGTTTGCATAATCATAAAAATCACCAAACCCTTTTATACCCGTTCCTGCTGTTGTTTTTGTGGGCGACTGTGAAACCGTATTGATGCGGACCTTCCTGTCAACGCCATAATGATAACCAAAACTTCGGGCGATTGATTCCAGCATTGCTTTTATATCCGCCATATCGGTATAAAACGGATAGGTACGTTGCGCGGCTGCATAAGTAAGCGCCACCACACTACCCCATTCGTTTATTGCGTCCAGTTTCTTTGCTACCGCCAGCATTTTATGCAGGGACATAGCAGACACGTCAATCCCTTTCATGAAATAATCATAATTCGATTCCGTATAAGGTATGTTTTTCCGAATATTTACACTCATACCTATGGAATGTAGGACAAAATCAATTTTACCTCCCAGTACTTCCTGGGATTTGGTAAACAAATTGGTCAGTTCTTCCACACTGGTGGCATCGGCAGGAATGATTTCCGATTTTGTTTTTTCTGCCAGTATTTTTATTTGTCCCATTCGCATGGCGATGGGCGCATTGGTTAAAACAATGCTTGCACCCTCTTCATATGCCCGTTCCGCTACTTTCCAGGCAATTGAATTTTCATCCAGCGCACCGGTAATGATTCCTCTTTTTCCTTTTAACAGGTTATATGCCATGGTATTTATTTTTATGAGTAATGATACTATTTACATTAAGGCTTGTGCCAAACATATCGCATCAGGATAAACAATACAATTGTGGTATACAAAAATGCGACCAGTAAAACCAATAGCAAATAAAGCAAAAAGTTTTTACCTGATTTTTTTGGTTGCGTCCATTTCAGCAATTGTTTGTTGAAAAGGTAGGCTGGTATAGCGGCTACCAGGAGATAAAAAATGAGTTGGCTGGGTGGAAGAATCATGGCTTTTTAGTTCATCACCATTTCCCTGGCATTTTCCAATGCCGCGGCGGTTGGTTTTTCACCGCTCAGCATTTGCGCAATGGTGGTTATTCTTTCTTCCTTTGATAACAGGCGGATATTTGTCTTTACTGCATTGCCTTTGATTTCCTTGTACACAAAGAAATGGGAGTTGGCCCTGCCCGCAATCTGCGGCTGGTGGGTGATGGATATTACCTGTCTTGCGGCTGCAAGTCCTTTCATAATCATTCCTACCTGTTTGGCCGCCTCGCCAGAGATACCACTGTCTATTTCGTCAAATATCAGGGTTGGCAAATCAAGCGATTGCGCCACCAGGGATTTTACACAAAGCATCAGCCTGCTCAATTCTCCACCTGAGGCCACTTTTCGCAATGGTTCAAAGCGATTACTCTTATTGGCGTCGAATAAAAATTCGATTTTATCGGCACCATATTCATTCAGGTATTGATTGCTTACCGGTGGCATTTCCACTTTGATCAATGCATTGGGCATACCTACCTGCTGCAGGAGCTTATTCACTTTATCTTCCAGCGGCTTTATTTGTTTTTTCCTGTTGACGGTTAACTGCGCGGCCAATGTTACCGCCTGCTGCTGTAATTGTGCTGTCTCTTTTTCTTTTGCAGCAATGGCTTCATCAATATTTAATACCGCCTGTAATTTATCGGATAAACTTTGGTGAAGCGCGATTAATTCATGGGTATGCTGCAGGCCATGTTTCTTTAATAATTTATAGCCGGCCGATATCCTTTCGCTGATTTGTTCTATTCTTTGCGGATCATAATTTACATGATTATTGATGCGTTCCACATCGTCCGCTATGTCTCTTAATTCTATTTGAGCCGACTGTAATCTTTGCAACAATGCCGGCAGATCGGGATGATAGGATTCAAAGGCCTGCAATTGGTGCAACAGTGTTTTTAATTGCTGGACGATGGGTTGCTCACCTTCATTTAATTCATTGCCTACTTTTAATAGTGCCGCTTTTATTCCTTCGGAGTTGGATAATAACTTCAATTCGTTGTCGAGGTCCTCTAATTCATTCTCCTTCCATTTTCCTTCTTCCAGTTCATCAAACAGGAATTTATTGTAATCATATTCCCTGGTAAATTGTCCTTTCTGCAGTTGAAGCGCTTCCAGTTGCTGACGCGATTGCTGCCAGGTAATAAAAACAGACTGGTATTGAAGCAGGAGATTGTTATTGCCGGCCAATGCATCCAGTACTTCTCTTTGAAAATCGCTTTCTCCCAATTCCAAAGTATCAAATTGCCGGTGTAAATCCACCAGCATATTGCTCAGCAGGCGCAATTGTTCCAGGTTAACGGGGGTATCATTTACAAATGCCCTTGATTTTCCATTTACCGAAATCTCCCTCCTGATGACGAGTTCCTCTTCGGCATCCAAATCGTTTTCTTTCAGAAAACGCCTGATGGCTGCTTTACCCTCAGTTTCAAAGAATCCTTCCACAATACATTTCTTATCCTTGCTGAGCAGGGCAGCGCTTTCGGCGCGATCCCCCAGTATAAGCGATAAGGCGCCCATCAGGATGGATTTACCCGCACCTGTTTCACCTGTAATAATATTGAGCTGTGATGAAAATTGAATTTCGACCTCGTCAATTATCGCGTAATTCTGTATGTGAAGACGTTTCAGCATAATGGTTCCCTGCAAAGAAGCAAATTAGCTAATTCGGGCATTACTTCAGCAGAAAAATAAACAGATTCAACCCGGGTTAAATGCTTCAAATAAAAAAGCCATCCTGGTATACAGGATGGCTGCTAATACTATTCGGGGTAAAATTATTTTATTTCCACCTGGTTGTTCAAATCATCATCTACCAGTATACGGCCGCAGTTTTCGCAGATAATAATTTTCTTGCGTTGTTTGATCTCGCTTTGCTTTTGTGGCGGGATTGCATTAAAACATCCACCGCAGGCATCACGCTCAACGGGAACAACGGCAAGACCATTGCGATAGTTCTTACGGATACGATCGTATGAATTCAGCAAACGCTCATCTACTTTTTCTCTTGCCTCTGCGCTCAGCTTATTGAAATGTCTTTCTTCTTTTTCTGTAGTTGCAACGATCTTTTCGAGTTCGTCTTTTTTATTCTTCAATACATTCTCTTTGCTGGACAGCGCTTTCTTAGCTTTTTCAAGCAGTACTGCTTTTTCAGCAATTTCTTCGTTCGCGTCCTTGATGTGTTTTTCTGCCAGCTTTACCTCCAGTTGCTGCATCTCAATTTCTTTATTGATGGCTTCAAACTCGCGGCTGTTTTTTACGTTGGTGGTTTGTTTCTCGTATTTCTTCACCAGCCCTTCTGATTCTTTAATCAGTTCCTTTTTCTGCGAAATGAATTCATTAATTCCGTTAATCTCTTCTTCAATACGTGTTTGGCGGGAGTGCAAACCTGTAATTTCATCTTCCAGGTCGCTTACTTCCATTGGCAATTCACCTTTAAGCACCTGAATTTCGTCCAGCTTGCTTTCAATTTTCTGAAGGGTAACCAAAGAAGCTAGTTTTTCCTCAACTGAAAAATCTTTTACTGTTGCCATATTTTAATTTGTAGTTTGACTGTTACTGAACCGCTGCTGTATTTTGCTTACGGCCATCTTCTCATTACAGGAAGTAATTTACCGGGTTGGTTTTTACCGCTGTTTTGAGGGCAGCAAAGGTAGGGAATTTTTCCTGCAAAAAACCGGCTAAAAGGTTGATGGTAAACTGTTCACTCTCGAAATGGCCAATATCGGCAACCACCATCCGGCCATTGGCATCAAAAAACTCGTGGTATTTTACGTCTGCGGTTATAAAAAAGTCAGCCTTTGCCGCTAAAGCGTTGGAAATGAGAAAACTGCCAGCCCCACCACATAGGGCTACCTTTTTTACCTTCCTGTTCAATAAGGGAGTATGCCTAACCACCTGAACCTCAAAAGCCTTCTGAATTAGTCTCAAAAATTCTTTTTCATCTATGGCCTCCGGGAGCTCTCCTGCCAAACCAGTGCCAACAGCGGAATACGGGTTGTCGAGTGCAATTATGTCATAGGCAACTTCCTCATAGGGATGATTTGCTATCATGGCAGCGATTAGCTGCTGTTCGATATAAGCAGGGAAAACCATTTCCATTTTTATTTCCGGGGTTTCTTCCAATTTACCAGGAGCCCCGATAAATGGCGTAGTGTCTTTATTGCCTTTAAAGGTACCGGTTCCGGTACTGTTGAAACTGCATTCGCTGTAATTGCCAATATTTCCTGCTCCGGCTGCAAACAATGCGTTGCGCAATTGCGTTGCATGTTCGCCGGGAACACACACATATAATTTTTTCAGAACCCCGGTTTTTGGTAATAATACTTTGCGGTTTATCAAACCCAGTTTATCCGCCATCATTTTATTTACACCATGATATACATTGTCGAGGTTGGTATGAATGGCATATAAGGCGATATCATTTTTAATGGCTGCTATTACGGCTTTCTGTACATAGTTGCTGCCGGTGATTTTTTTTAGACCACTGAATACAATGGGGTGGTGTGAAATAACCAGGTTACATTTTTTCTGTACCGCTTCCATAACGACTTCTTCAGTGGCGTCGAGACTGATAATGGCACCGGTGCATGCTGCCGGCATATTGCCTGTTATTAATCCGGCATTGTCATAACCTTCCTGCAGGGAGGGGGGCGCCAGTATTTCCAGTTGAGCTATGATGGTTTCAATGGTCATCATTGCTGCTGGATTACTTTTTCAATATGTATTAATTTCCCGTCGTCATTAATGCCTTCCATTACCAACCGGAATCTGTGCGTAATATCATTGTTGTAAAATTTGAATTTGAACCGCCTGGTTTTCCTGTTGGCAAAAATGAAAGGGTTCCAGAATAGTGTAGTACGAACATCATCCAGGTCGTTCAATGCAGAAGCTATGGCGTAATCGGGTGAATAAAATTGTTTGACAGGCGAATATCCACCGATCTGGATATAATCGAGTCCTTTGGAATTGGTATTTGTATTGTCGCCGCCTTTTTTGGTGTAAATAACAATGGCTCCGCCGCCCGAGCTTGAAATAATACCGGTTTCTCCCGGGCTGAATACTTTGATATATCCTATATCATTCATGTTCATCGTTGAAACCAGGTTGACATCTGCAGGCATTTCATTTATATACAATGCAGGAGAACCTCCTCTCCATGATAAAGAAGTTTGTGGGCCATTTATACTTATTTGCAGTCCCGCTACTTTTCCCTGCAGGTATTGAAAAACGCTTTGGCTGCTTCTTGCAAAAGGATCGTTTGTTACGTCAAAGGTATGCGCGTCTCCGCCGCTGAACAATCCGCTGGCATATTTTTCATCCAGTTTCTGGGTAACGCTTTTTGCTTTTCCTTTTACGATTACTTCCTGCAACAGCTGTTCTTTCCTGATTCGCTGGCCCAATATGGATACCGCGAGTGTTGCGATCCTGATATTCTTCGCCATCAGCATGGAATCGGCGAAGGTGGGTGCAATTTTATCATTCTCGCTGATAAAAACCCCCGGATATCCTTTCCACAAACCATTGTCGACATGCAGCATGGATTTATCAAAATCCTGTTTGGCATCCCCAAACTGGAAATACAATTTGGCGTTATCATAAAATACGAAACCATCTACCATTAACTGCCCCTTCTTATCTACGGGAACAGACAGGAATTGTTTGCTGGAATCCTTCAAAACCATGAAACCATTCAGCAATGTGCCTGCTGCAAATCTACCAGGTTGTATTCCTATCAGCTGGCCGTGAATACCTATATAGTTATAATCTCTTTTAAGGTTAGGAGGAAATTTACCGGCAATAACATTGTCCCAGTTGTATTTTCTCCATCCATGGGTAAGCATCACCAGGTCGAGGTAAAATTTTGCACTGTCTGATGTACTGAAGAAATAATAATAGGGATTTACAATCTTTCCACGCAGATCGCCGGTTAATAATAAATGAGAAATGATATTGTCTTCATACTGCGTGGGTACATTTATATCGGCATCGGTTACAGATAAAGATAAATTGGAATTAACTGTATCATTGATTAGAACCTCTATGGCATTTAAACCCCTTTTGCCAGTATTTAAACCGGGTATCCAGGCATCTCCGTCAAATTCATATTCATGGTTGTTCACGAAAGTGACACGTTCTGCCAGTGGTTTATTGTTTTTATCGAATATGGTTACCTGTAAAATTCCCGAAGGCAAAACTTTCACCGGAATGATACCTGAAGTAGTAGAAGATTTGGAAAGGCTGGCTTTTGCGGAATAAACCAAATGCTGGTTCATAACCCCTACGATGCGAATTGTTTTTATGGCATCGTCATTGGCGTCTTCTGATCGTTGCAATACAAACATCTTTCCGGTTTCCACATCGTTGATATGGAGACTTATTCCGGTAGATTTGACTTCAGGCAACGGTGTTGTGTGTTCCTTCCCACCCTGTTCTTTCCATACGCCCACATAGCTTTCGCCGGCAACAACCTCCAGGTTGAAGGAACCCATACCGTCATGCATAGTCGAAAAGTCTATCAATTTTTTTTCATCTTTCCCTTTAACATAGCCAGTAGCGTTGACAGGCATGCCGTTCTGGTCGGTTACCTTGAATGCGATGTTGGAGGTGGTTCCGGCAAGAATATCTCCCCCTTCCGGCAGGAATGCGATGGATACACTCGAAACTTTGGTGGCCGGTCTTTTGGCCGTCGTAATAATCCTTATTGGTTTCAGGTACAGAAACGATGTATCATCGTTGAGCATGGCAATGGTGTATGCCCGGAAGTATATTATGTTTTTGCTAAAGTTGGTGGCCAAATCAAAGCTACCCGCCGCGCCTGCCATCACTATGGGGGTAATACTCCTGTTTAATACAACGCCGTTTTCATCCAGCAGTTCAGCATAAAAGTTTTTGCTTACCAGGGATGGTTCCAGGCCGGTAAATAAATATGCTTTGAACCAGATTGTTTCGCCAGGGTTGTAATAATTCTTATCGAAGTGGACGTATACTTTTTCCTGCGGAAGACTGTCACGGAACACGCTTAGTACCGAATCCAGTTGCTGCGCGCCAGCATTGTAAATACTTCCAACAATAAATAACAGTAAAAGCGTACACTTATTAAACAATTTTTTCATTCGCTTCAGTTAGATGGGACTGTCTAAAAAAATTATGCCGGATGTAAATGTAATTTATTCAGCTAAATTGTAAACTTGCATATTAAGCAATTAACATTTTACCAATGCTCTCATCTACCAGCACACATGGGCTTTACCTGCAATATAAAGAACAACTGCAAAAAATAGCGGATGTAAAATATGCGCTTGCTGTTTTACAATGGGACCAGGAGACCTATATGCCGGCTAAAGGGGCCGAAAGAAAGGCCCGGCAAATGGCCACTTTAAGTGAAATAGCGCATGAACTCTTTACTGCTCCTGTATTCAAGGGTTTGCTGCAGGAATTAAGCAGCAGGGATGATATGGAAGCCGATTGGAAAAAAAATGTTGAATTGTCCTGGTATGATTTTACCCAGCAGGACAAACTGCCCGGAGAGTTTGTAAGAACGTTGAGCGAAGCCGTTTCAAAAAGTTTTCAATCATGGCTACAGGCGAGAAAAGAAAATTCGTTTGCCATTTTTGAAAAGGATCTTTCAATACTGCTGAACTTGAAAAAGCAGGAAGCGGAGTACCTTGGTTATGAAAATCATCCATACAATGCCATGCTGAACCAGTATGAGAGAGGTTGCACGGTAGCATTACTCGATAGTATATTTGCATCTTTGCAGGAGCCCTTGAAAGATATACTGCAAAAGATAACCAGCCGGCCACAGGTAAAGGACGATTTCCTCCGTCAACAATTTCCGAAGCAGCAACAATGGGATTTTGGCAAGCAGGTGCTGCAGCAGATGGGATTTGATTTTGAAGCAGGCAGGCAGGATATTTCAGAACATCCGTTTACTACCAATTTCAGCAGCAGGGATGTACGCCTGACTACGAGGATTGATGAAAATGATTTCTCTAATATGACCTGGAGTTGTATTCATGAAGGGGGACATGGATTGTATGAGCAGGGATTGCCTGACAGCGAATATGGATTGCCATTGGGCGAGTATACTTCGCTGAGCATACATGAATCACAATCGCGTTTATGGGAAAACAATGTTGGCCGAAGTACGAATGCATGGGAATATTTCTTTCCTGTGGTCAAAGAGAAATTTCCAGCGCAGTTTGCCAATACAAGTCTTACAGATTTTTACAAGGGGATTAATAAAGTTCAGCCATCACTCATCAGGACCGAAGCGGATGAACTAACCTATCATTTTCATGTTATGATACGGTACGAGCTGGAAAAGAAATTAATGGATGGAACGCTTGCTGTGAAGGATATTCCCGGCTGGTGGAATGAACGTTATAAAAACCTCCTTGGGCTGGATGTGCCGGATGATAAACATGGCTGCCTGCAGGATGTACACTGGAGCCATGGCAGTTTTGGTTATTTCCCCACCTATAGCCTGGGAAGCTTTTATGCCGTACAATTCTTTGCCACGGCCCAAAATAAGCTGCCCGGCCTTGATACCGAGATAAGAAAAGGCAATTACAAACCGTTATTAGACTGGTTACGTACCTATATACACGCCCATGGGCGGAGGTATTTAAGCGAAGAACTGTGCAAGCAAATTACCGGAGAATCGCTTAATATTCAGCATTTTATAACATATATCCTTGAAAAATACGGGCTTATTTACGAGTTTTGAGTATCCTAAAATCCTTTATAAATGAGAAAAACACTACCCTTTTTAGCCTTATTCATGATTTTTGCGGTTTCCTCCTGCAAAAAAGCGATTGAAAAGCAGGCAGAAAATGCAATTATCCAGGCCATGACCACGGGCCATTGGTATGTGGAACAATACACGGAAAATACCATTGATGTGACCGGCGACTTTTTTGGTTATGAGTTTCAGTTTTATCAAAATGGTTCAGTTGACGGTCTTCAGGGCACGACGGTAAAAAGCAGTGGTACCTGGAGTGCAGACATAAACAGTTATTCTATTACTTCAGCTTTTCCTTTGGCTGCAGGCGATACACTAACAAGATTGAATTATACCTGGAAAATAACGGACAGTTATGTGGATTATGTGGTGGCGAATACTACTACGGCCAATGGACAAAATGTATTGCATCTTCGGAAAAAGCCATAGAAAAAATTCTATATTATTTCTTTGATAAAAGCTCACATTGATGGTGGGCTTTTTTTTATTTTTGTCATCGTCCCGGTAAAGCTTTATTCATTACATGGTCAAGACTACCTACTCCGTAGGATGTCCGTAGGATGAAGCTTCCCAAGTGCTTTATTAAGTAAGTCCCCGTAATTGGAAAGGTTTTATTTTCCCCTGCAAAATGCTACAGGTCGTTTAAGGTGCATATACTGTCTGTTCAAAACTAGGTATCCTTCATCTGAATTTAATTTATCCTGCATATACCCCGAGAACAGTATAGAAGTAAACCTGTAGTTATATAAACTAGCTTATTCGCTGAATAACTTAAGCACCATACTACCGTTCGAGTATTGATATCCTTTGATAACCCCCGAATCCAGTAACATATGAAGATAGTGTGGCCCGCCATACATCGTACCTTATTGCCATTACTGCTTTGTTTCATATGGTCACAAAGTTTGTTTTCGCAATTGCGTGCAGATTTTACTGCTACTCCCACTAAGGCCTGTGCTCCTGTTTTTATTAGTTTTCATGATGCCAGTACAGGGAACCCAACTTCATGGAAATGGGATCTTGGAAACGGAACCATTTCATTGTTGCAAAATCCATCTACTACTTATTTCAATCCTGGCAAATACACGATAAAGCTTGTTATTAAGCAGGGAAACCTGTCTGACTCAGTTGTGAAAACAAGTTACATCACTGTTTATGCTTTGCCGAAACCATTGTTTACAGCATCTGATACGACGGGTTGTTATCCATTGAAGGTTTCGTTTACCGATAACAGCCTGGCGCAGGAAGGCGCTATTGTTAAATGGGAATGGGACCTTGGAGATGGAACCATTTCTGCTCAGCAAAATCCAACCCACACCTATTCAGCAGCCGGTAATTATAATGTAATACTGAGAGTAACGAATGCAGCCGGTTGTATAAATACATTATCAAAGCCACAGTATATTAAATTAAAGGATGGAGTAAGTGCGGACTTTTCTTTTATCAATACAAATTATTGCAAGCCACCTTCTATCGTATCTTTTACCAATAAGAGCAATGGTACAGGCGTATTGTCCTACTTATGGTCATTTGGAGATGGAAGTACTTCAACCACGATTAACCCTTCACATACTTACAATATAGCAGGTTTGTACAATGTAACACTCACTGTTACAAACAATACCGGGTGTACGGACACATTGGAGAAGAAAGATTCTATTATAGTGGGGGTAGCGAAAGCTTCCTTTACATCAGCGGATTCTGTTTGCCAGCAATCAGACATTATTTTTACCAATACATCTCAGCCCAATACCAACGCATTGGCCTGGAGCTTTGGTGATGGCACAAATTCCAGTGCAGTTAATCCCATTAAACAATATGCATCTCCAGGGAATTACAGGGTACAATTGGTAAGTGATTTTGGAAATTGCAGGGATACCGCTTTTAAATCGATTAAAGTATTATCCAAACCTGTTATTAATTTCACTGCATCAAAAACGGCTGCGTGCAAAGCTCCATTTACCGTTCAGTTTACCAATACAACTGCAGGTGGCAAAAGCTTTTTATGGCTATTTGGTGATAGCAGTTCATCTACGCTTGCAAATCCTGTTCACACATACAACCATGCCGGAAACTTTGACGTAAGCCTGGTTGTTACCAATGCCAGTGGCTGTACCGATACACTTACAAAGCCGCAATACATTTCCATTCTGGCTGCCACGATAGAAATAACCAATATACCAGTGGGTGGATGTACCCCGGTTGTATTCACTCCTGTTTATACTATTAACTCGCTGGTACCGGTAACGGGTTTTAACTGGGATTTTGGTGATGGTACAAGCTCCACTTCTCCCAATCCTTCGCATACTTATAATAGCACGGGAAACTATACAGTGAAATTAACTTATACAACGAGTGATGGCTGCAGTGAATTGGTAACCTATTCAAATGCGGTACGTGCCGGACAAAAACCAACAGCCAGTTTTACGGCCAGTCCAACAGATGCCTGTGCTTCAACCCCCATCCGGTTTTCAGACAAATCAATTGGAAATATTACAGATTGGTTTTGGCAGTTTGGTGATGGTTTATCCGACACTGTTAGAAACCCAACACATCTATACAATGATACCGGCTATTTTAGTATCCGGCTGATAGCCGGAAACAATGGATGCCTGGATACGATGTATGTACCCCAAATGGTTCATATTAATCCGCCGATTGCAAAATTTTCGGTTTCGGTTACCTGCGCGGATCCGTATCGTTATTCATTTACAAATTATTCAATAGGCGCTACGTCCTGGACATGGGATTTTGGTGACGGAACTACATCCACCGATAAAGACCCGGTGCATACCTATGCCATAAAAGGGAATTATACAGTGAGATTAACTGTCACCAATGGGGGTTGCACGCATATTGCTGCATACAATACGGAAATTGTGGTGGAAAAATCAAATTTTATAACAACGGCTACCACTGTTTGTAAAGGTGATTCTATAACAATCAGGCCCACGGGTTTTGATAAGAATAATATTATCAGGTATGAATGGTCATACCAGGCGGGTACTTCAAATGATTCAAGCATACGTATTGCCTATAATACTGCAGGGAAATATACCATTCAACTGATCATAACATCATTTACGGGTTGCCGGGATACCATGACCAAGGTAAATTACATCGTTGTAAACGGACCAGCTGCCGGTTTTAAACCTGTAAATAACAGTGCCTGTTTGAACCTTGGCGGAGTAATAGATTTTACGGATAATAGTTCAACAGACGGGACTCATCCTATAAAGAACTGGCAATGGGACTTTGGAGACGGGAACCTGCAGACTTATGCTACTGCCCCTTTTCAGCACAGCTATGATTCGGCAGGTAATTACACGGTTAAATTAAAAGTCACTGATGCTACAGGATGCAGTGACAGTATCAATTTACCGGGTATTGTTACCATTGCAAACGCTGTTGCAAATTATTATAGCCCGGATACCATGAGTTGCAGTAATAAACCTGTTTCATTTATTGATAATTCAACAGGTAATTCTTTAACTTATTACTGGCGCTTTGGCGACAGGGGTTCTTCTGTTGTACAAAACCCGGTACATGGGTACACGAATGTTGGCGTATATGATGTTGAACTGCGTATAACTGATAACTATGGTTGCAAAGATTCATTGTTCATCCCGGCGTATATTCATATTGATGAGCCAAAGGCATTATTTACAGTTAGCGATTCAGTAGGGACCTGTCCGCCGTTAAGGGTAAATTTTACCAATCAGTCGGTGTACTACCAGCGGATTGACTGGGATTTTGGTGATGGCACTGGCGCGCAGATGGATAGTCCTGTACATTATTACAATTACCCGGGTACTTATTATGCTACTTTAACTGCAACCAGCCCGGGAGGATGCACAGATGTATTTACAAAAAAGATTGTGGTGAAAGGACCAACAGGAACATTTAGTTATGATAAGATAAATTCCTGCAACCCCGGTGTGATTACTTTTACCGCCAGTACTGAAAATACAGTTTCCCTGGTCTGGGATTTTAATGATGGCGCTACCATGAAGGTTCCCGATACATTGGTACAACATACTTATACTTCGCCGGGTATTTATGTTCCGAGAATGATCCTGGAAGATGCGCAGGGTTGCAAAGTGCCGGTACTTGGAAAAGATACCTTACGGATATTCGGGGTAACATCACTATTCAACAACGATAAAAATATTTTATGTGATGCAGGCGCTGTTTCTTTTAGCGATTCTTCTCTTTCAAATGATCTGATTACAGGATATGAGTGGCATTTTGGAGACGGGACTGTTTCAACTGATAAAGATCCTGTTCATATTTATAATACAACAGGAATATACCCGGTAAAACTGATTGTAAATACTTTTACTGGCTGCAGTGATACTTCCGGCCAGGTAACAAATATTAAGGTGGCGGGTAGTCCACAGGTAACTATTCGGGGTGATTCAGGAGCCTGTGTCCCTGCCACTCTTAACTTTTTTGGTGATGTACTCGTTGCAGACACCTCAGCTATTACCTGGAAATGGGACTTTGGAAATGGAACTTCAGCCAATGTGCAGAATCCTCCGGCTGTTGTTTACCAGCAGGACGGGTTGTTCAATGTTGAAATGAGTGTGACCAATTCCCTTGGATGTGTTACTGCCAGGAATCACGCATTGGCCATTCATCCATTGCCAGTAGTAGATGCGGGAAGTAATGTTGGGGTATGCGAGAAGAAGACCGTTACGCTGAATGCTTCAGGCGCGGACACTTATAACTGGAGTCCTTCAACTTTCCTGTCCTGCATCAATTGTGCATCACCGGTAGCCTCTCCAATGGCAGATATTACATACAGGCTTCATGGGGAAACAATTTTTGGTTGTAAAGGAGATGATTCAGTAATAATCAAGGTAAAACATCCGTTTAGTATCCTGGCAGGAAGTGGAGATACCCTCTGCAAGGGGGAATCTTACCATTTACAGGCCGGTAATGCCGAGCTATATGAATGGACGCCTTCTGCCGGATTGGACAATGCTCATTCTAAGGCGCCTATTGCCCGTCCTGCAGCTACCACAGATTACCGTGTTGTGGGAAGTGATAGTTTGGGCTGCTTTTTTGATACAGGTTATGTAAGAATTGTAGTTTACCCGATTCCAACAGTGGATGGCGGCCAGGATAAGACCATTTCTGCAGGCTCATCTGTAGAATTGAAGGCAAAAATGAGTGATGATGCAAATTTTATTCAATGGCAGCCTGCTGCCGGATTAAGTTGTATTAATTGTCCTAACCCCACTGCGAGTCCAAAGCAAACCACTTCTTATAAAGTGATGGTTATGAATGCGGGTGGGTGTGTAAACAGGGATGAGGTAACTGTTTTCGTAGTGTGCAACAATGGGAATATATTTTTACCAAATGCATTTTCGCCCAATGGTGATGGAAACAATGATGTTTTTTATCCCAGGGGAACAGGACTATACAATATTAGAAGTTTAAAAGTGTTTAATCGATGGGGTGAGCCTGTTTTTGAGGCGAAGGATTTTCAGGCAAATGATGCTTCAAAAGGGTGGAATGGGCTATTTAAAGGGCAGCCTGCACCCAACGATGTGTATGTATACTTCGTAGAAGTAATATGTGAGAACAATACTATACTTACTTACTCCGGAAATATAGCCTTAATC
>Ga0075024_100000284_pt1 | contig 17271 bp, 16 predicted proteins | sample Str013_2_FD_71389 | JGI IMG/M metagenome (GOLD analysis project Ga0075024, IMG submission 71389) | Freshwater sediment microbial communities in response to fracking from Pennsylvania, USA - Straight Creek_MetaG_SC_2013 | ecosystem: Environmental > Aquatic > Freshwater > Creek > Sediment... | reverse complement strand
GCTCTAGCAAGGGGTTTTTATTACTGATCCTGCTATTCATCGACTTTCGCGTTCCGGAAATAGTTGTACCGAATTGAATGCCTGAACCTTGGAGCGCTTATCCGTGGCTGGTTACAGGGCAAACCTTCCGCAGATTTATTTATTTGATAACGCAACCATTGTGTGAATTATACAACATTTTTAGACAAAAGTGTAATGGTTTGCACTTGTTATTGATTCAATTTTGCGAAGACTTTGCTTTTATAATTAAACAAAATGGCAAGTTCTTTTATCTATTTTAAAACATTTATATGCGAAAAATTTTCATGTTAATCCTGGTAAGTACCATATTGGGTACCGGCGCCATGGCTCAAAGTAAAGACGTAAAGGAAGATCAGAAAGTACTGAAGAATACAATTAAGGACAAGAAAGAAGACAAGCACGAAGCTGCCAATGACCTGGCCCATTTAAGAGTGAAATCTGCCATAAAAGAAAGAAAAGAAGTGCGCAGGCATCGCAGGAGCATACACAAACAGGAAGAACACCTGGAAGCACATGGTGTAAGTCATCCCGTTGAAAAAGCAAAGCACCAATTGAAGGTGGATAAAGACAATAAGAAGGGCGGCGGTAAGTAAAAGCCTCAGTTATTTAATTTTACCGGCCCCTGTGGCACTGGAATTACCAGCTTGCTGCTCAGGTTGTGTACTACTTTCTTAATAACGTCGGCATCTTTATTGGTGGTGTCTATAAATGTCCATTTAACGCCATTATTGGAAGATATACCAATAAGGGTAGTGGTATTGGAGAACTTGCCCTGTCCCGTGGTCATGGTTATTATTTGTGGAATGGTGCATTGCCAATCGGTACCACTTTTTACAAGTGCTGATGGTTCACCAAATGAAACCGTGTTAAAAACCACCCCGCTTTGTTTCATCTGATCCATTGTACCGGATATTATTTTTATAAGACCTGCTTCGCCTCCCATCATCTTTACGATGGTGGGGTTATTATATTTGGCGAATGTTTTGTAATCCGCATTAATAAAAGCCGTGCCCATTTTACCGGCCTGTTGTTTTACATTGCCCAACGCGTTTTTAACCTGGGCATTGCCTGCAGTACTTATTACTGCCATTAACAACAAATGGAATACTATCGATTTCATAATGGCTGATGTGTAAGTCATTTTCTTATTCATATCCTTGTTTAATAATTGGCCATTGAAGTTAAGGTTTTTAGTCATACACTAATAGGCAACGCCCGTTCTCCGAAGTATAATCTCTTCAAAGACGGGCGTTTGTTATGATTAGGGGTACGGATTAATAAGCTGCTATTGTTTCATTAGTTTTTCCCTTGTACTGTTTTCACCGACAGTAATATCCATTACATATACACCTTTTGGAAGCTGGTTCAAATCAGAAACAGCAATACTGTTGATGCCTTCATTCAGCAGGTAACTGTGTTTATAAACCAATTGACCGGCTGCGCTGTAGATTACAATATTTCCATTTTGAATTTTATTACTCGGGAGCTGTACATTAATATAGCTGGTAAACGGATTTGGGGTAACTATTATTTTACCATTGGAAGATAAATGAATGGTTACTATATCGGAATAGCTCACTGCACCGGAAGTACCGGTAACTTTTATCCTATAGTAAACGGTGTTTCCGGTAACACCTGCCAGGTTATCATCCAGGTTATATGTGAAATTACCGTTGCCTTTAGACAAAGAGGCCCCTACGCTAAAGAAGTGAATTCCATCGGTGCTTCTTTCTACATTATAACGGGTAATATTGGCTTCATTTTCTGTGTTCCATTTAATGTTAGCCGTATTGTTTTCAAGAGAAGCTGAAACTGATAATTTTTTATAAGAAAGTATGGCACCGCTGGTAAAACCAAAGTCGATATCATAATTGTTTTCAAAACTACTGTTGGCTGCAGTGCTTCCACCCGGGTTTAGGATGTATTCAACGTTGGTAACATTGTAGGAGCCATCACTGTCAATTGTATTACCTGCTGCATGTATATACGTTAATACCAAACCTGTCAGCATTGCCTGTACAGGGTCGATTTGAACTTTGTATTCAAAGCCTGGTAATATGCCTGAATTGGTAGAACTAACGCCTATCCAGGAAGCAGGACGGCGTGAATCGTTTACAATTGAATTGTCAAAATAATAATTACCATTTGCATCTGTAGTAGTGGTCCAAGTTTCATCATCACCCGTATTATAAGTATTGTCTGCACCGGGGCTTCTCAATGTTACCACTACTCCTGCGATACCAGGTTCGTTGGCATCCTGGATACCATTTGTATTTAAATCGTTCCATACACGGTTGCCTATTTCTACGGCCTGCGCATCCAGCAGTATTTCAACATCACCTAATGCAGCGGCTTTACCCATATTGGTAGGATCGTTTGGAACGGAATTCATTAATTGCATGCGACCCGACATATTTCCCGCATTGGCGCCAAGGTTTACATTTTTCAATACACCGTTTGAGAATGATGAACTCAAAGGATCTATTGCTGTAGTCAATATTTCATTGTAGCCCGGCAGAAATGCCAGTCCACCATTGGTTTTAAGGTAATGGCCAGTAACAGTGCTTCCAACATTAAAAGGAGCAGGTACACCGGTCTTGGTAAAATTCTGGTTATAGTAATAATAGGCACCACCGGGTCCGTAGGAACCGCCCCATGGAGTTCCGGTCATACCTGCAAATGAACCTGTCATAGCAGGATTGTTATCCGTAACACCAGCGGTTGTGGTGGTAGTACCTGCACTGGTTACTTTTGCGCCGTCTTCCAGTGTCCATGAAGCACCATTGTTCCCGGCCCTTAATATTTCTCCGGAAGACAAAGCCCGGTAGGTTTCTCCCGGTACGTTTCCTGTTTCAAAGTAATTGGCATAACCAGCCTGGTCGCCAAAACGATCGCGCAGGCCAATAATCATTGATCCGTCTATATCAAATTCAAGTGTACTGAACATGGGTTGCGAATAATATATACCAGTAGCGTTACCGCCGGTGGTGGCGCCAATTAAACCACTGCGCAAAGGACCGCCCAGTGAAATATCACCATTGTTCTGCCAGGCGCTCCAGTAATTGTTTCTCCATTCATAACGGTAATCTGCATTGGTAAACCCCCTGCGGTGTGATAACGGGAAACGCAGCACTTCCGTAAAAGTGGAAGTAGCAATATTGAATTCATATACAACACCGGTAAGGTTGGCTGTATCCGCAATGTTATGAGCTGTTGTAACTTCTTTTGTACAAATACCACCGATATACATATTACCGCCATGGCTCTTCAATGCCATTGGGTGCCAGTTTGTGCCGGGGATGGATGGGTCAGGAATTGTCCAGCTACCCGTCACATCTGCAGCGCTGAAAGAACCCTTTAACGGATTACCAATATTAATACGGTGTAATGTTTTCTGGTACATGTTTACAATGTACAGGTCGCGGCCATTGGCAGCAAGTTCCATACCACCGATTCCGCGTTTGCCCACTTCAGCAAATACACCATCATCTGTATTGGGAGTGCTGGAAATACCAGGCAGAGAAGAAGTTCTCGGGTTGGTACCTACATCTATACCCATTGAAGTAACATTCAGCAATAAAGAAGGATTGGCTGGAATACCTGCGGTGGTTATTTGTGACTGGTAAATAGCGCCGATACCAGCGTAACCAAAACCTGAATGTCTTTTTAAATAAGCCGCCATCAGCAGGGTTCTCGATTCACGCTGCCAGGCAAGGCCGAAAACGGCACCTGTGAATGAGTTCTTTGCACGTCGTGTGGGACCACCATCACTACTCAAATCATACGGAAATACATACAGGTTATTGTTATCACCTGCACTTCCAGGACCAGCGGATAAGGGGTCTCCATTGGTGTAAGCAGTAGTGGCTACATATGGATTGCTGTTATCAGATAATAATTTTTTGGAAGCGATAGCGAAATTTATATTGATAGCACCTGCGCCTGCAGTTACAAACTGAACGTTTGATCGGTCTGCCGCAACACGCTTTGATGGATAATCTCCGGTATTAAGTATAAATTCCAAACGAACCGGCGTTCCTGAAGGTATTTGTCCGGCACTGAAGTTATAAAAACCGGCAGCATCGGTGGTAGCGGTAGCAAGAAGTGTATTTACAGCGTCGAATGCTTTAACGGTTACACCAAATTCACCCGGTTCCACAGGATTGGAAAACTCCTGGATACCATCGGAATTTACGTCCCGGAAGACGGTTCCCGAAACCTGTGCGCCCGCTTCAAGTGAGATAATCATCCCTACTATCAGGATGAATCCCCGGTGAAATAAGCTTGTTAATTTCATAGCGTTCATAGTGGTACGAATAAAAGGATTAAGGTGGGCTACCTGATTGTTTGACCTGATAATAAAATCTTTTAATACAAACATTTCAGCTTCACCCGTTACACATTGTACTTGTCAGCTACATTGTATAACTACTAATTCTACGGTAAAAATACCGTCCGAATTTCGTTGTTACCCTATAAAACGCCTGATACTCGCCCAGATCACCCCTAATGCCGATAGATGGTTCCTTTTAAGGTATTAATGGAATACCCTTATAGATAAATGAATTGCAAAAAAAATGTATGCAGTAAAATGTTGACCATCAACGCTCAGAAAGAAGTGTGAGAAGGCGTTGCTGTTGAATAACTCCATTTATTGCTATTTACGTCATAAATAAAGAAGTAAGTAGCTTCCTGCTTTTCCCTGGGAGCAATAAGGTTATAATTGAATTCAATGGCGTGAATTTCGAGGTTTCCATTATCGTCTGTCATTATTCTCCTCACTTTATCATCCCCCCTGGGGCCAAGGCCATCCAGGGAGAACGCAATAATGGGTGAATTTATAAAACGGCCACCTTTATCCAGGTTAACGGAATATATGTTCGAACTTCTGCCATCACCAAAAAACAACTGGCGCTTTCCGGCGGCATAGGAAATACCCAGCCCCATAATATCCCAACCGGTAATTTTATCGATTATCTTTTTATTCTTTATATCAATGGCGTATAAACCTCCACGCTGGACATGCCTGTCCGAACCAAGAACCGTAGAAACATACAAGGTCCCTGTTTCACACAAATACAGCATTCCAATGATCCCATAGGCATTATTTGTACTCCCTGTATCAGGCATGGGTAATCGAAGGAAGGCATTCATTTCACCTGTCTGGCCATTTACCCAATAAATGGTATTCTGATCTTTTATAGGGTTGTCCAGTGGATTGATAAAAGGTGCAGGAGCGGAATAGATATTTCCTGCTTCATCCAGTACAATCGGCGCCAGCCATCCACCTTTTTTCCAGGAAGAATGCTGGTACATATGTGGTGCTGATCCCTGTTTCGAATCAGGTTCAATTAATACCAATCCCATCTTCCTGATATCAGACGTACTGAAATAACTGCTACGTGGATTAAAGCCCGACAATTTTCTTATAAAGGGTGGCAATGTTTTGCAATTGTTCAATTGAAATGGAACCTTTCTTTCCCCGCATGAAAAGAATGACCATGCAAACAACAGAAATAAATATCGTTGGTTCTGTTTCATTTTAATTATTTAACAGGGACAAACATTGGTCCCGCGAAACAGGGATAAATATGCGTTACATATACACCGTTCTCCAGCACGCTTTCCGCCCAGCAATATTCATTGCCCTTCCTGTCGTCGTTTTTTAATTGCGCCACGTACCACAATACAAGTGAACTGTTGGTAATATCCTCCGGTGCGGGTTCGATAAATTTTTCCGGTCCCTGGTGGTAATCAATATTACAGCATGGGCCGATGGTGGTTAAATCATTTTCTCCTTCATCGCGGCCCAGTATATGTTTTGTTATATACACGAAAGAAAAATCGCCGCGGCCACCATCCTGAAACTGCCCATGACCCGGTTGTACATAATAGGCATCGTTTCCGTCCAGTTTATACATGGCGCCTTCGGGACTATAAGAAGAAGCGCTGTTTTGTTCCTTCCATTGCTCCTTTGTCCAGTTTGTCCACCCATTGCCGTTCCAGTTGTAGAAATTATCCTTACTCCCGGCAAAGGCTATCCGAAATACCGGTCGGTACGTGCCATCATTTCCGCATCCTCTTCCTAAACTAGCGCAGGCAACACGAAACCTGCCATCATTATAAAATTCATAGCGCTGACGGTAATTGTAATTACAGGGTGTGGGCCATCCTTCGCTGCGGAAAACCTGTTCCAGTACAAAGCCGGTTTGTTTGTTATGGTCATCCAGTAGTACCGATACCTTTGGGATTTCCCATGCCACTACTGCTGCCTGGCTGAAATACGGACAACCAATGGCGTCGCTGTAACCAAAACCATCGGTACCACTGTAACTCACGTGCCAGTCTACCAGTTTGGCGCTGCGCAATACAGGCTTACCGTTAAAGGATACATCCGATATGCGCAAGCCATCACTGCCGGTAAGCATGTATTTCATTTGCCAGCCATCTTTGGAAAGGTATTGTTCCATTTCACAATAGCAGGAGGTGATCTTATCTTCCTGTAATTTCTTTTCTGTAATGGCTGCCGCCGGACCAGTAATCCCCACATTCGTCCAGCGAATCCCAATAAGCCGGTGCCCGGTTAAATCCACGATGGCCCATAGCGCCTTATCGTTTTTAATAAAAGTAGGCGCTACACAGAGATGATGGCTCCTTTCGCAACGCGTACGGTTAAGCGCAGTTTTTGTGCTGGCCATCAGGGCGTCCTTTTCCGCAGGGGTAATACCCAATGCTTCCTGAACCTGGGGTGAAGAAACGGCAATCCTTATTGCCAGCTTTTGCATGAATGCCGGAATATCGGGTTGTGATTGCTGCTGGTGCGCACGGTACAATACCTGCTGCAATTTTATATTTACAATGGCATAAGAAGATAGGTTCAGTCCATAGTTATACATTTCCACCCGGTATACATCGGGCAGGTTATACTTCCCGGAGAGTGTGGAAAGATCACTTTCTCTTGCCGGGTAAACGCCAAATACCTCATTGCGGTAAGGGACCTGGGTGCCTTCCTGCCGGGTGTATTGGGTAAACTGCTGATCACTGAGTGCTATTAATTGTGCCAGTAGCTGATTTTTGTCCAGGCTATCCTGGCAGAGTAATACAGGCAAAGGGTTTAACAATGATTTTTTGATGGCGCTTACCCTTTCTGCTACGAAGGGAAATGTTTGCAGGCTGTCAGCAGAAAGCAGTACCGCATTCATCGCATCTTTATCATATCCGGCTACCACTGTAGCTGCAGAAGTAGAGGAGGGTGAAGGATTGTTGCAGGAGAAAAATAATAACCAGCCAAAAAGGAACGGGTAGAATAAGTTCGTTCGCGTTGCTACACTATTTTTTTGTTTCATCTCCTGTAAAGGGATTGGTATATAATGGGTTTTTACAAACTGTTGTATCCGATAAGCTCAGCAGGAATTGTACCAGGTCGCTCCGTTGCTGTAAAGATAACCGGAAGCCTTTAATTAGCGGATGTTTAAATGGATTGATTCTTCCATCACCTGCCAGCGGGCCGGTTTGAATTACCCTGCCAGCATTTTCATATAAAGCAACGACTTCTTCCAGGGTGGTGGCGCTTCCGTCATGAAAGTATGGAGCGGTAAAGGCCAGGTTGCGCAATGTAGGTACGCGAAATTTACCCATATCCCCCTTTTGTTTTGTCAGTTCAATTAACCCCTGGTCCGCGGAGGGGTATCCTCCTGTTCCATTAATATTATACAAACCGGTATTGAAATAAAACAGTTGCCTGTCAGTTGAATCCTTTACTAACGGTGTGGCAAAACCGGAACCGCCATGACATTTGGCACAAGCCAGGTTATCGGAGAAAAACAGTTTCATCCCATTTCTTGCCGCAGCGGTCATCGCATTGCTGTCCCCCCTTTGTATATACCTGTCATAAGGCGCATCAAAGGAAACAATGGTTTTGATAAATGATGTAATGCATTGCTGCAGGTGCTTAATTGTAAAAACGGGTTGCTCACCCGCAAATGCAGCTGACATGTTTTTTTCATATAAACTATCCTGCTCCAGTCGTTTCAGGATAAATGATTCATTCCCTTTCCAGCCAAGCTCTACCGGGTGGTCATGAAAAAAAGGGTTGTTGATTTGCTGTTCCGGAAAATGAAGCGAGGAATCTGCTGCCGTCAGGTATTTGAGAAAAACAATATTGATAAGCGCGGGAGCATTGTGCTGTACATTATCTCCGGTGGCGCCAATGGAACGGCGGTAGCCATCACTGAAGGAAAAGGCCGGGTCATGACAACTGGCGCATGACTTGGTTTGGTTGAAGGAAATGCGCCTGTCGTAAAACAGGTAATGACCAATGGCCGCTTTTTGCTCATCAAAAGGATTATCGGGCGACAGGTAAATACTGTCGTGAATATAACCAGGGATCAATGATTTGAATGAAGTGGTTGGTTTTTTACCAGGAGCGAAACATTGGATACACCATATCGCAATGAATACAGTTGAAAACAGCAGGAAAATATTCCTTATCAGCCTTTTTCCCATTGCCTCTAAAATAACAAATATATACTTCTCAGGAAACGGCTATTTAACCTGGTGTGGAAAATAAGGCGAAACAATAATGAATAACACTTTACAGTCTATTGATGCACCGGGTAAAGAATAAGGGTATTTTTCGTGGTTATAATGTCCTGCATCTCAGTTTTTAATTCAGTAGAAATTGATGCGTCCGCTTTTTTCTTTTGTGAAATAAAGCATGCTTCGTCTTTGTAAAATGAAATTGTAACCAGCAGGTTCCTGTCCTGGAACACAGGCAGGCGGGGGAAATCATTTTCTGTTAATTCACTTATCCATAGGGTAAGGGTTTCGTTGCCTGCATTTTTGAGGATGGACAGGTATTTACTTGCAAACAAGTCAATCAATTTGTCCAGCTTATGATTGGCTATATAATATTCTATTACCATTATGCCACTCCCATAATGGAAAGTGTTGCTATTGATGCCGGTTGTAGTATCAATTGTAGCGTCTTTTAGCAGCAATGGTTTTAACAGGTGTACATTGTCGTTATTCGCCAGCATGGCATTTGCTTCTTCCCTGTATTGTTTCCAAACAGGACCTGAATAGAAAGCCGGTAAAAATTTACTTCTTGCGGGCATATCCTCAAAGCCCCTAATCCACAAAAAATTTTCTTCTTCTCCTTTTGGTTTGTACTGACCAAGCACGTACCCGCCCAATTCAGCCTGTGAACCGATAAAATGTTCGTTAAAGAAATCTGCGAAGCGGTTGCGCATTCCATCTTTCATTACATAATTTCTAAGCTCAATTACTTTTATATTTTTATTGCTGCTGGTTACTGGCAGGCTGGTCATTTCATTTACCCGTTCAAAGTACATATACCAGTTCCATTCTCAGGTTTTTCCCTTATTGGCCGAAAAAGCCTGGCTCCATTCGGGTTTATCCGGATTGCGGGCATCCCATTTAAATTTCACGACGATGTCTTTCCCCTGCCATGTGTCTTTTGCATAAAAAGTTCCAGTCTTTTGCTCAAAAGAACCTACTACCGGTGGATCCAGTACGCCTTTATTATTGTCTGCCCAGTAAATGCTCCACAATCTTGTGCCAGGGTTAAACAAACGGAGCGTCATACCTTCAAAAGATTTGCCCGGTACAGTAAAATTGTCGGTATTGCCCATGCCATTTAATATTTTATGCATTTCACCGCTGGCATCAAATGTTTCCCATTCGGTACTGTTATTCAATCTTGATTTTAATTTTCGGTTGTGAATGATCCATTTACCCAGGAAAAAATCAAAATCATTGTTGTTGGAACCAGGGGCAGGGGTAATTATCAATTCACCGTTTGAGCTAAAAGAAAGATTATCCATAGTATTATTTTGTAAAGCATTATTTTATCCGAATGCGCCACAGCTAAAGGAAATTATTACTGTAAATATGTGAAACTTAAAACAGCGAAATCCAATACTGTTTTTTGGCGGTTGCTTCATGCACCAAAAATAAAGGGGAGGACTGACAACCCTATGGCAGTCGGAAAACCAGGGCTCAAAAATTTTTCATGTAATCTGCGAGGCTGAACTTGTGTTCTTTGCTAAAAGGTGCATTTGTTACAATAACCGATGTGATCATTTTTACAATAAAGTCGCGAAAGTCTTTCCTTGACTGGCACCATGCAATAAGGTGCCATTGCTGGTTGTAAAACAAAAGGCCCATTGGTTCGATGTTTCTGTTGGTCCGGGTTCCCTTTGTATCCTTGTATCCAATGCTGAGGATGGTTTGCTTTGAAATGGATTGCTGTATATCAGCGAGCCAGGATGTTTCATTTTTCTCAGCAACAGGTACAAATACACTTGTTTTGGAAATGGTTTGCTCCGCATTGTTTTTATCGTGGTAGCGAAGGATCGACCTTATTTTTTCCATCGCTGACTGGCTATGCCTGATGATGGATGAATCTGTAAATCTTCCGGCCAGGGTTTGCAGGAGTATTAATGCATTGGCCTCCTCGCTGGTAAAACTAAGTGGCGGCAGGAAAAAGCCCTGGGCAATACAATAGCCTTTTGCCGGTTCAAATCCTACTGGTATCCCAATTTCATTGAGCGCCTTTATATCCCGGTAAACAGTACGCAGGCTGATTTCAAAGCTGCTGGCCAGTTTTTCTGCGGGTACATGCTTTTTAGATTGCAGCACCGTTACCATTTTCATTAGCCTGTCAATTCTGTTCACTGGTTATCATTGTATTCACAAATAAACAGTAATTATTGATAGAATGGTAATGAATTAAATGGAAGTGGCAGAATAGCTTTGCCAAATAACCGGGATGTTATTGAATATGAAATTAACAGTTTGAATCCAGTTATTAGAAAATGAGGACCGACTTAATCGGTAAATGCCTCTTATCAAAGTTGAAGGAAATAGTAGGGGGTAGTACAGAACTGACATTGATGCGGTGTCTTTTTCCTTCGTGTAAATCAACCACCCAGTTGCCCGCAAAATACCCAATAGCAGCTGCAACCACTTCGTCCGACAACCAGTGGTGGTGCTGGTAAATACGCGAAAACATGGTGAAAGCTGCGGGCACATAGGCCAGTATTTTTAAAGAGGTGCTTTTTGCATGCCTCGACATGATAGTAGACAGCGCAAATGCGCTGGTAGTATGGCCACTTGGCAGGGATTGAAAATTGTAATTGCCAACTGTAAAAGGGTGGTAGGTAAAAGCATTGGAAGTAAATTCCGGTCTTGCCCTTCCGATGCTTATTTTAAGCACGGTGGTTACCAGTTCTGAATACAATCCTCCCTGTAATAATTCGATGGCTATTTTTTTTGCCCCGGTATCCTTTGCTATCCATCCATACAAGGCAAAGGCGCCCGCTACGCCTCCAATTGCATACCATTCTCCGTATATTCTCCCACCTTCAATGGGTACACTGTAAAAATAGCGCTGCTGCCCCTGGGTTAAATTGGTTATTCTTTCATCAAATGGCATAACGGCGAGTGTGCTAAGCGTAACCGCACCCACTCTTATCCAATCTTTTCCTTTCCATTTTGTTGGTTGCTTTACGAAAAGTATGGTTTCATGAAAAAACTGCCGGATGCTGTAAGGTTTATTCTCCAGCTTCTTTTCCAGTATCTTTTCTTTTGGTGTTTCAGGCGTTGTAACATCTTTCTTTTTTTCCTGCGCAAAGGAGGTGTTAAAAATACCAATGGAAAGAAGTAAAAATAATAACAGGCGGGTTAATGTAAATGCAGCTTTTGTATAAATCTCGGTTAGCATAGGTTGGTTTAATTATAATGCCCTCGACGCTGTTTGTCTTCCAGGTAAAGTTGTATAAATATCTTTTGTTCCGTTTGAATAGAATGTATGCCGGGTAGGTTATTCATGTAGCGGTTATTGTAATAAACATAATGCTCCAGGCCAATGCTGAACCCTTTGTACATTTTAATGGTTACCCTGGGTTTGAAAATACTGATGTAGTTGTTTCCCGGGAGGCCCACATAAGTGTGGATGAAATAATAATAATAGATCAATGAAGCGGAAACATAGTCACCCAGGTTCAGCGTGCTTTCAAATTTCGCTTCCAATCCATCTCCAAAATTATAATCCCTTACCTGCGATGTATCAGGCCCAAAGTGGGTACTGTTTCCGGCAAAAGGGATAAAGGCAATATGAATATTGGTATAGAGGGCAGATTTTTTACTGAAGGGTAACTTTGAAAAGGCGCCCCCGCCAAATGCGATGGTACCCAACTCAAAAGTTTTATTGTCTATATAATCATAGTACTGAAATATGCCCAGCAGGAGAGATTGGCTCCCCAGTTGTTTGTTGGTGCCGAACAATATGCCATAGCCTGTTATATTGTCCAGGATCTTTCTGCCTACACTAAAACTAAAATCAGTGCGGAGCTTGAAAAAGTCAAAAGGTTTGCGCGAACGGTTCTCAAATGGATTGCCGTAATCAAATTGTATGTTGATCATTTTATTGGTGGCCCCACTTGCGAATGATTTGGTGGAGGCATCATTTACCATGTGTAAACCGGCGTACAATGAAATATTCAAAGGCTCTTTCTGGTATACTTCCTTATTGGTTCTCCTGAATGTTTTTCCCTGCAGTATCCTGTTTAAGCCGCGTATGGGGTCAATTATGCCCGCCAGCACTTCCCTCGAAACTCTTTGTATTCCACGTGTTCTGTCGTCCAGTATATTGGAACTTAAACGGTACAATATTTCGCCCAGGAAGGCGCCGTTTACCGGTGTATTGATGATATCGTTGTATGAGGGTCTTGTATTTTCTCCAAAATATTCCCACATCAAACTGCCGGCTGCTGAAAAAGAAGCGGATTGAAAATAATTATAACCATTTGCCCTGCCTGCGTTGAAGGACATGGTACCCGAATAGGGGTGCCCTATAAAATTTATGCCGAACCGGTCCGTATCCCATTCCCATCCTTTTTTTAAATTGTACCTCCAGGTTGTTGGTCCAATCATCGAGAAATCGGCATGCATGACATACCGGTCGATGGACCAAACCATGACATTTGCACCCGCCACTTCCGTCAAAGGAACCCATAAAGGGTATCTTTTGTTATAGGCGGTATCATCATTCAGTAAATCGCCGTATTTATTAAGAACAGTAGTATCTACCAGGGTAGTCTTCACGGGTTCTTTGCCGGTAGTATCTGAAAGCTTTTCGACTTTCTCTTTTTTTATTTCTTTCAATTGCTTCTCCGGTGTTCCCTTTCCGGGCACAATGGTATCGGTAGGAAGTTTCTTACTGCTGTCGCGCGGAACTGTCTTTTGCGCATGCAGCAGGGTAAATTGTGTCAGTAAAAGTATAATACCAAGAATAGCTTTCATGTGTTTATTTAGAAATGCCTGGAAAGAGTAATGTTTATTACAAGTCAGAAGCCTATATTAGTTTCTCACCTCTTATAATTCGTACCAGTAAAACGATTGCCGCGATTACAATCAGCACGTGTATCAATCCACCCACGTGAAATACAAAATATCCCAGCAGCCATCCGATAAACAGCAACACAACGATAACATAAAGGAGATTGCCCATAATTTTTATTTATTAATTAAATTAGAAAAAGAAGACCTGTGCTAATACACAGGTCCCTGATAAAAAACCAACTATGCCTGCTCTCTTGCATGTTTATTTAATAAAGTTTCAATATGAAGCAGGGTAACCTGGATCAACAACCTGTTTATTGTTTGTCGCCGTGTCTGTCCCTATTATTGTTGCGATTGTCATGGTTACCACGGTTATCATGGCCATTTCCCCTTCCTCTCCATTTATCATGTTCCGGGTGATCCTTGATTTCAAAGTACCTTTCATCATGACTATTGCGGATAATTTCCTGGTCGTGACGGCCCCTGTATCCTGAATATTTATTGCGGTACATGTCGGCATGACGGTAGGGTTTATAATCATTCACCACTACCTTGTAGCCGCTGTAAATATCAAAATCATGGTAGCGGGGTGGTAAAGAAGCGGCAAACATCCACTGACCGCGTTCCAGGTAGATATACTGGTGCCTGGGCACCCAATAATAAGCATCTATATCCGGCATATAATAATACTCCACCTGGTCGTATCCTGTAGGACCCCACACGGGCTGTAAACCGATATTTACATTAACTCTTGCACGTATTTGCGCGTCGGCTGTTTCAAAAAGCAGCCCGCTGATCAATAGTGCGACTAAAAGCATTGACTTTTTCATTGTATGTTTAATTGTTTTATTTGGTGAATAGGATAGGTACGGTATGGCAACAGGGAATATAGTAGAAGACTGTATTGGAAGGCCAACCGTAAAGGTGGGGGTTATTCATTTCCTGGCCGTTACACAATTATGGTTAATGGTTACATTATTCACACTTTTGGGAATTGAGGTTTAAGGTTGGAGGTTTAAGGTTGGAGGTATGAGGTGTAAGGAATATACTCGTTTCCGTTTATCTATTTAAGTTTCATTAATATTTTTAACTATCCTATCTTAATCAAAAATTATTTATGAGAATCATCATCACGCTCTGCCTGCTTCTGACGGGTAATATAGTATTCAGTCAAAACACTACTGCACCAACCCTGAAATCGGTCCTGCTGGAACAGTTGAAGACTACACACAATAACGAGGACTGGTTCGTGCCGGTGAATATATCCATTGAGGGACTGACAGCAGAACAGGCTTCCTGGAAAGATGCTTCATCCAACCATAGTATTGCACAACTGGTGAACCACCTTATATTCTGGAATTCGCAGCAACTGGCGAAATTCAAGGGTGAAAAAGGGCCTGCTTTCAGTGGTGACAACAAAGAAACCTTTACAGGGGTGGATAAGACAGCATGGGAGGCCAGCATTAAAAAAATTGACAGTGTATTAACCGAATGGGAAGTAGCTATACAAAGTGCTCCCGAAGACAAATTGCAGAAATGGTACAGCACGATTGCGCATATTGGCACACACAATGCCTATCATACCGGGCAGATCATTTATATCCGTAAAATGCGTGGTGACTGGAACCCGGAGAAAGGAGTGAAATAATAATTTCTGATTTCTAATTTCTAATCCCTGATTTCTGATTTGGAATTGGATTATAAGTACTTTATATAAACAACTATAAAGGCAGTAAGATGTAATAAGAAAAGTTTTCCATACTGGTACAAAGCGAAAGCACAGGCTAATAATACAATAGCATCCTCCTTATTAAAGTCAGCAACTATTATGTATGCATCCTGCTGAGTGAATTCAATAATCCAAATGTTTTTAACAGCCACAGTATAACGAGAATTACCACTACGGCATTCAGAATACTCTTGATCTTTCGATCCATCGGGATATAGGTGTTCACCAGCCAAAGGATAACGCCTATAACTACAAGTACCAATAAAACTGTGAGGATGGGCATGATAATATTTTTGTGATACAAACGAAGGTATGATAGTTTATACCTACGATAGTTGTACAACATTTAAAAGTGTGAATAATGAAACATTTAGCTTAAATATTGTAACAAATTATTTACCCGGTACTGCCAATTTTGTTTTCCTTAGTATTTTGTGTTGCAATATTTAAGTTATGCATTTGAATGTGAGAAGAAGGATATTGGTTATAAGTGCGGCAGGCCTTGTATGCACTGCAAGTATCGTAATGGGAAGTTTTGTATCCGGGATTTCCCGGCATTTGTTCCTAATAGTTCCTTTAATTACCTGTTTGAAAATTATAGACAGGAGGCATGACAGGAATTTTAAAAAGCGCATTCAGGAGGAAAAGATTTCTAAAGTTGCCGTAAGCAGACAATTATCCGGTCGATTATTACAACAATAGGAACTAAAATTAATGGCTTTACTATCCCTTTGATACCACCCCTGTTAATGTAAGTATGCGTTTCCCGCCAGGAACATAATACAGGTTGGAAAATTGGTTGCTGGGTTCTTATTTTACTTTTAAGGATTCGACCATTTCCTCCGCCGTTTTTTCCCAGTCTGCTTTTAATTTTTCGATGCAGTTAAAAGAGAACAGCAAGACTTTTCCATCTACAACGGTGAAGAAATAATAATTAAATACTTTCTGGTCGATGGCCTGTGACAGGAACTTAAAATACCCAACTTTTTTGCCATTGACTGTTTTTACTCCATCGCCTAAAAACACAAGATCCGGTCTGCTTTTCTTTAATTGCGCCATTTGAAAATCTTTGAAAGCGGCCATTTGATTTTCTGCTGCAGGCTGTGGCGTAAGATCGGCTACCAGGTTTATTTCTCCGTCTGCGTCGGTCAATACGAGTACGGGCCTTGCCCTTTTCTGGTATTTGAGGGCCCACATTTCTTCCGACATGTTTGCCAGGTTCTTTGGTGCAAGAATTTCCACCTTATTATTTACCAAACTGACTTTTTGTTCCAGTTTAATTTGTCCAAAGCCACATAAAGGGATAAAGAACAAAGCGAATAATTTCATGTTTATTGTTTTAGACAAATTTAAAAGTCCGGGTTGAAGATATTAAATAATGGTTAACTGACTATCAACATATATCAAAATGATGGAATGAATCCATTCCGTCATGAATGATTCTCATTTACCACAAACTAAAATAATAAATGAAGACTTTGACGAATCATATCATCTTATCTATTGTTTCTCATGATGGTGAATTTAAAATAGTATTTAAGTTTATGGCGCAACTTAAAATATTGATTTTCCTGCCAGGTATCTCTTATATAATAAATCCCTGTTTGTATTTCCGCGTATCCGTAAATAGTCTTTCCCGCTGTGAAACTTGCATCACTTAGCGTAAAATGCAGTGTCTGTATTGGAATGATCAGATGGTTTGTTAATATATCGTCGGCATTGGCTTTTAGGATGCTATCATCCTTATAATTCAGATCGAAGGTGGAAAACAACCCATTTTTGAAAACCAAATGTTTGATAGTTTGACTTGAAAAGGGATAACCTAATTCAATAGCCAATGTGTCGTTAATGAATTCATTACCACAAAAATAAAGGGAATACGCTTTATCCTCTTTATTAAATGTTTTTTTATTTTTTGTAGCAGCATTTGTATGAGAGTCGACATCACGGATAGTAATCCTGGATAGCTCTTTTTGTTTAAGATCATTTTTGTTTAGCGTGTCAACTAAATTTTCTATTATGATAGCATAGCCCGTATGATTTTTCGGGTCTTTATTAAATGCAGCAATTTGCTTTTGGAAGGAGAAAGGAAACCTCTTTGCTGCAACCTTATAGCTTTGTTCAATACTGGGGTCAATAATTACCTGGGAAAAGGT
>Ga0075024_100000283_pt1 | contig 17287 bp, 20 predicted proteins | sample Str013_2_FD_71389 | JGI IMG/M metagenome (GOLD analysis project Ga0075024, IMG submission 71389) | Freshwater sediment microbial communities in response to fracking from Pennsylvania, USA - Straight Creek_MetaG_SC_2013 | ecosystem: Environmental > Aquatic > Freshwater > Creek > Sediment... | reverse complement strand
AGCCGTTTCAGATTGGCGGCCATCTGGCTTCAGTGTGGGAACTGAAGCCACAAATCAATCCTCATCAAACTTTGAGGCCACAAGCCCTGCCAAAGCCGACATGGCTTCATCGGCTTGTGGGCCAGAAACTTCCACCGAAATGGTTGAGCCCATGCTGGCGGCCAACATCATCAGGCCCATGATGGAGGTGCCGGGCACTGCCTGGCCGTCTTTGCTGACCGTCACTGTTGCATCAAAACCTTCGGCGCATTTTACAAACTTTGCTGAGGCCCGGGCGTGCAGACCGCGTTGGTTGGTGATGGCAAGTTCTTGAGTCAATGTCGCCATTATTCACCCAACAAAACTTGGCTGGCGATATTGATATATTTGCGCCCGGCGTCTTGGGCAGCACTGGCAGCCTTGAGCAAAGCAGAATCTTTGCGAATGCGTGCCAGTTTGACCAACATTGGCAGATTGACGCCGGCCACAACTTCAACCTGACCATCTTCCAACAGTGAAATCGCCAAGTTTGAGGGTGTGCCGCCGAACATATCGGTAAGCACGATGACGCCTTCACCAGAATTCACCTTGGCGATGGCGGCGGCTATGTCAGCGCGTCTCGAATCCATTTTGTCGTCGGGCCCAATACACACAGGTTCAATCTGCGTCTGCGAGCCCACAACATGTTCCATTGCGTGAATGAATTCCAACGCAAGCCGCCCGTGGGTGACCAGCACCAATCCAATCATAACTTGTTCGCCCCGTTTATCATGTCGTCCAACTTGGAAAAGAGACCTTGTCTAAAACATTCCCGCTCAGAAATGAAGCCTTTTACTCAAGAAGTTGAAGTGCGGCCCGCACCACGCTGGCCGCAGCTCGATTGCCGATTGCTATAGCTATCCTCGGTAGCAAAATGCCATCAATTTCAGCCTGCAAATCTTGAACCTCAGGCATGCGTGCCAAATCAGTGGCTGGCACCAGATCCACCAATATATGCAGTTTGACCGATTTCTTGAAGGACAATTGCTTAATGCCGAGACCGCGTATTTCCAATAGACCTTCCAGAGCAGGTGGCGGGCTGGCAACAAGTTTCCGGGATTTCACCTGGATCATTGTCTGATCATCGCTGACCAGTTGGCCGCGCAAGAGCTTGCGGCCAAGGCCATAACCTTGCGTGTCAATCAACTGGAGGGCCAGCGTGGATTTTCCTGAACCGGGGGCACCGCGAATGAGAATGCCCTTGGCTCCGACAGCCACGCAACTGGCATGATGGTTGTTCACTCTTCAGCTTTCCAGTCTTTGGGCATGGCTGGCAGACGGATAACAAATCTTGCGCCGAGAACCGGCATGGCTCCGTCAGCGGCCTTCTTGCCCACTCTGTTCTCTGCCCAGATACGGCCCTTGTGTGCTTCAATCACTTGGCGCGATATTGCAAGGCCGAGGCCAGAGTTGCTGCCAAAGGTTTGATCTGGCCGATCAGTATAAAAGCGCTCAAAAATCTTTTCGAGATTTTCCGGCCCGATACCCGGCCCCTCGTCTTCCACTCGAGTTTCAACTTCCTCTCCCACGCGTCGCAGTCTAATTTGAATCACGCTTCCAGGAGTGGTGAAAGAACGGGCATTGTCGATCAAATTGCGCAAGACTTGGCCGAGCCTTGAATCATGGCCCAAGATCATGAAGGCGGTTGGGTCGCCCTTCGGATCAGGTTTGACAAAGTCAATCCTGGCCACGCCTGGCTTTGCCGTGTCATTGGCGTGGGTTGTAATGTTGGCGATCAGATCAGCAAAATTGATCGGGTTAATTTCAGCGCGGGCCAATTCCGCATCAAGTCGCGAGGCATCTGAAATATCTGAAATCAATCTATCCATGCGCTGTACATCATGAACCACGATTTCGATCAGTTTATTGCGCTGCTCATCGGTCTTGGCATAGTGGAAGGTTTCCATGGCACTGCGCATTGAGGTGAGCGGATTTTTCAATTCATGAGCCACATCAGCGGCAAAGGCTTCGATAGCGGCGATGCGGTCATAGAGCGCTTGCGTCATGTGACGTAGCGAGCCGGAAAGTTGGCCTATTTCATCACTGCGCGACGTAAAATCCGGAATCTCCACACGCGAATGGTTGATGCCGCGGCGCACCCTGTCTGCTGCCGCTGAAAGCCTGCGAATAGGCCTCGCAATCGTGCGCGCCAACAAAGTTGATAAGACCAAAGCCACCAAAGCCGAAAATCCGAAGGTAAGAAACACGATGCGCCGCTCTGAACGCAACACACCATCAATTGCACCCCCCTCAGTGGAAAGCACCAGAGCACCTTGAATGGCCCTGAATCTTTGCACCGGAACCACCACCAACACCGTCGTTTCATGGGCAGTATTGAGGCGCGTGAGATTGACCGTTGCGCCCCCCAAGGCAGCGGCGATTTCGGGGCGCGTTTGGTTGTCGCTGAGTGCGTAATCCTCATGCTTGGGGAAGTTCTGGGCAAACAATCTGTCGCCCAACCAATAGAATGGTTCGGCCAGATATTCGCTCCATGTCATCTTGCGAGGTGGCGCTATATTGGTTTGAGTGATGGAGCTGCTGTCGACCAGAATGTTGCTATCCACAATCAGGCTGCCACTGGTATCGATAATCTGGCCCCTGATGGAGGTATTTGCCAAAAGTCTGCGCAACACCGGGCCAGCACGATCAGGCACGATTGGAAAATAGCTGCCGCCCATGGCTGAATCGCTCGCCTCACTGGGATCGGTATCAGGATCAAGTTTTTCAGGATCGATGACGATGGTCGAGGTATCTGCTGTTGCCGCACCTGCTATTGCTGACGCAATGATCTGCCCCTGCACCATCAGGCTTTCACTGCGGGCATTGATCAGGCCTTGGCGCAGCTGGTTGAAATAAAGAATGCCGAGCGAGAGCAGCAAGAGGCCAAGAATGTTGATCAGCGCGATGCGCGCCACCAGACTTGATGGCACGATGCGATGAGGCAGCGCCTTGCCATCGCGGGCTGTTACCCGTTCGGTTTCAATGTCTTCTTGGTCTCTCGTTGTCGTTTGATCCAAGCCTATCACTGTTCCTTAAAGCGATAGCCCACACCATAGAGCGTTTCGATGCCATCAAAAGCTTCGTCCGCTTGCATGAACTTTTTGCGCAGGCGTTTGATGTGGCTATCAATAGTTCGGTCATCGACATAGACCTGATCATCATAGGCTGCATCCATCAACGCATCTCTGCTTTTGACGATACCCGGCCGCAAGGCCAGCGCCTGCAAAATCAAAAACTCGGTCACTGTGAGGGTGACAGCTTGTCCCGCCCAAGTGCAGGCATGGCGGTCTGAATCCATCACCAATTTGCCACGCTCAATGATTTTGCTGGCATCCGGCTTTTCGCTCACACCTTCACGTGCGGCGGCACGGCGCAATACGGCCTTCACGCGCTCCACCAAAAGGCGTTGCGAGAATGGCTTTTTCACAAAATCGTCAGCGCCCATCTTGAGGCCGAAGAGCTCGTCAATCTCATCATCCTTGGAGGTCAGGAAAATGACCGGCAAATCGGTTTTCTGGCGGATGCGTCGCAGAAGTTCCATCCCGTCCATGCGCGGCATCTTGATATCGAAGATGGCCATGTCAGGCGGATTGTCTTGCAAGCCTTGCAAAGCCGCCACGCCATCATTGTATTTATCGACGGTGTAGCCTTCGGCCTCAAGGGCCATGCCCACCGAGGTCAAGATATTGCGATCATCGTCAACCAAAGCCACTTTCGGCATGATATCATCATCCTTATTGTTGTGAGGCGTAGCGCTAAGTATAAAACTAGAACAAATTGTGGCAAGGACTTTAGAGCATGAGAGAAATCAGCAAAAGCGTTAAAAGCCTGATTGCCTCACAAAAACACGGCGTGTTGGCGGTGAATCACCCCACGGGCATGCCTTATGCGGCTTTTGTGAACTACGCCTGTGATGAGCAAGGTTTTCCAATTTTCCTGATTTCAAATTTGGCACGACATACACAAGCCTTGTTGGCCAACCCAGCCGCCAGCCTATTGGTGAGCGAACTGCCTGCAACGGGTGATATTCTGACTGGCCAACGTGCTTCGATCATGGGGCGCTGTGTGAGGCTTGAAAATATTGAGGCCGCCAAGGCAGCCTATCTCGCTCTTCACCCTTACGCGAGCGGCTATGCCGGCTTCAGCGACTTTTCATTTTGGCGCCTTGAGCCTGAGCTTGTGCATGCTGTTGCGGGCTTTGGGCAAATTGCCACCATGCCCGCAACTGAAGTGTTTGGGGTTTAATTCAGGGCCTTTGCCACACCAACCATGGCGGGGCGCAAGCAGCGATCACCCACAGCAAAACCGGCCTGCATTTCCTGCATCACAGTGCCGGGTGGCTTTTCATTGGTTGGAACTTCATAGATTGCCTGATGAAAATTGGGGTCAAACTTCTGCCCCACCACATCAAGTTTGCGGATGCCGTGACGTTGGAACACGTTGAGCAACTCACGCTCTGTCATCTCAACACCGGTGATCAGATTGCGTTCAGCCTCTTGGGCCCGGTCACGCTCTTCTTGTGGCAAGGCCTGCAGGGCACGGCCCAGATTATCAGCAACAGACAATAGATCGCGCGCAAAATTTGTCGCCGCATAAAGCGTGGCTTCAGCCTTTTCACGCTCTGAGCGTTTGCGCAAATTTTCCATTTCAGCAGCCAACCGCAGCAGACGGTCTTTGGTGGCCGCCACTTCGTCTTTCAAGGTGGCGATTTCGGTATCGCGCGGATCCGCCATCGCCTCTTCCAGCGCGGCATCAATTTCAGTTTCTGGTGTTTGATTATCGTCGGTCATTTGCTTGCTCATGGGGCTGCATATCGGCAATCGCTCTGCAAAAATCAAGAGATCAAACGGCCAACCAATTTAGCCGTGTATTCAACCATCGGGATAATGCGTGCATAATTGAGGCGGGTTGGGCCAATCACACCCAAAACGCCCATGATTTTTTCATCCTTGTCGCGGAAGGGTGCGGCTATCAAAGAAGAGCCAGACATGGAGAATAGACGGTTTTCAGACCCTATATAGATGCGAACACCTTCAGCTTTTTCTGCCAAGCCCAACACTTCAACCAGGCCGCGCTTGTTTTCGATATCGTCAAACAGGCGGCGGATACGTTCCAAGTCCTCAGCGGCGCCTGGCTTTTCCAATAGATTGGATTGGCCTTTGACAATCAAATTGCGCGAGCTGAGGTCGTCAGCACCTGACCAAACGGCAAGGCCACTTTGAACCAGCCGTGCCGAAAGCTCATCCAGCTCATGGCGCAGCGTATCGACTTCGACACCCATGTGTCGGCGCAACTCGTCAATGCTGCGCCCTTGGGCCAGCTGGGACAGATAATTTGAGGCGCGAAGAAAACTTGCTGGCGGCATTCCAGCGGGCACATCCACCAGCCGGTTTTCAACATTGCCATCTTCGCTGACCAGGATCACCAAGGCACGGCCAGGCGAAAGATTGACGAATTCAATATGCTTGAGGCGCGCGTTGAATTTCGGGCTCATCACCAATGATGCACATTGCGAGAGGCCGGAAAGCATGGCTGAGGCCTCGCCTAAAACTTCTTCGGGCCTGCGATGTTGGCGGCCTGCTGCAATTTCCTTTTCAATGCGGGCCCGTTCAGCACCATCCATCGTGTTGAGTTGCAACAATGCGTCCACAAAAAAACGCAGACCAGCTTGGGTGGGAAGTCGGCCTGCCGAAGTGTGTGGCGCGTAAACGAGACCAGTGTCTTCCAAGTCCATCATTACGTTGCGAATGGAAGCAGGAGACAGGCCAGATAGATTGGACTTTGAAAGCGTGCGTGAACCCACCGGCTCCCCTGTGGCAATATAGGTTTCCACCAGATTGCGGAAAATATCGCGCGCTCTTTGATCCAGACCCTGCGGCCCAGATACAGCAGCCAGGGATGTGGGCTTCATCTCACCCATTTTGGGCTTCCCGCTGTTTCAAGGCATTGGGAGCAGGCTTGACGTGAATGCGCACTTTTCGAATGCGGCGCGCATCTGAATCAACGATCTCAAATTCCAAGCCTGACGGATGGCGGATGATTTCGCCGCGCGTTGGCACACGCCCCGCCATTTCAAACAGCAGGCCCGCCAAAGTGTCGGCTTGGTCTTCCTTGTCTTGCGGCAACAACACTACAGAAAGCAGCCCTTCCAATTTTGGAATTTCAATCTGGGCGTTGGCGACAAAGGTTTTGTCGTCAATGCGCGACAGCATATCGTCATCGTCATCGGTATCATGCTCGTCTGAAATTTCGCCGATAATTTGTTCCACCAAATCCTCGAGTGAAACAATCCCGTCAGTGCCACCATATTCATCCACCACAATAGCCAGATGGATATGAGAGGCTTTCATTTTCAACAACAGATCAGGCGCTGGCATGGACGGGGGCACAAACAGCACTTCACGGCGCAAGCTGCCATGTTGGCTGACCATGGAGGAGAGTTCCTTGGCGGGAAGTTCAAGGCCAGTTTCAGCAGTGCCACGCACCTTGCGCTTTTTGCCCTTGCCGGTCATCCAGCGCAAGAAATCCTTGACGTGCACCATGCCGGCAATGTCATCAAGACTGTCGCGGTAAATCGGCAGCCGGGAATGATTTGCTTCAATGAACTGCTCAAGCAATTCACGCATGGTGGAACTTTCGCTTACCGCCACAATGTTCACGCGTGGCACCATCAAATCTTTGACGCGCGTATCGGAAAAGCCGATTACGTTGCGCATCATCGAGCGTGCATCACGCGGCAAGGACTGCGCGCCATTTTCTTCGGCGTGATTTTCAAAAGCGGTCTCGAGCGTCTGCCCAAGATCGGAGTTTTTTGTGCCCGCCATGCGCCACAGCCTGCTGAGGAGTGGGGGCCTTCTAATTTCGTTCATGCTCAGTCTTCTAGCACATAAGGATTGGCAATGCCCAGTTTTGCGAGAATGCGAATTTCCCTCGCTTCCATTTTCGCGGCTTCCTCGTCTTCCATATGGTCATGACCAACAAGATGTAAAAGGCCGTGAACTGTGAGGTGAACGGCATGTTCCCGCAAAGTAATGCCCGCGGCCTTGGCTTCTTTCATGCAGGTTTCATAGGACAGGATAACATCCCCCAGCGGTTTGACTTCACCGCGTGGCAGCTTTTGGGCTGCGGCGGGAAATGACAACACGTTGGTTGGCTTATTTTTGCCGCGCCAATCGCGATTTAACAGTTTGACTTCTTGGTCGTTTGAAAGATTGAGCGCCGTAAGCTTGGCGCCGTCACGCTTGTTGAGCGCAAAAGCGTGAGCTTTGATAAGAAGTTCATCGAGCCCACGCACGCGTTTCCAACGCGCGTCAGCAAACGCAATATCCAACGCCATCAGACTTTGCCTTTGGCCAACTTTGCTGATCGCTTGTCATAGGCCTCAACAATACGGCCCACTAGCGGATGGCGCACGATGTCACTCGACAAGAAACGCGTAATGCCAATGCCTTTGACGCCATCAAGGATCGAGGTTGCTTCTATGAGGCCAGAACCTACACCTGAGGGTAAGTCAATCTGTGTTGGATCTCCCGTGACCACCATGCGACTGCCTTCGCCCAAGCGGGTGAGGAACATCTTCATTTGTTGGGGCGTTGTGTTCTGGGCTTCATCCAAAATGATGAAGGCAGAAGCAAGTGTGCGGCCACGCATGAAGGCCAAGGGCGCAATTTCAATCTGGTTTTCAGCGAGACTTTTCTGCACCAAGCTTTGCGGCATCATGTCGTGAAGCGCATCATAAAGCGGGCGCAGATAGGGATCGACTTTTTCCTTCATGTCGCCTGGCAAAAAGCCTAGTCGCTCGCCCGCTTCAACGGCAGGGCGCGACAGGATGATGCGGTCAACTTCACCATTCATCAGGGCTTCAGCCGCACAGGCCACAGCGAGATAGGTCTTGCCCGTGCCCGCAGGGCCGGTGCCGAACACCAACTCGTGTTTGCGGATCTGTTCGATATAGGCCTGTTGATTGGGGGTGCGGGCGTTGATGGTTTTGCGTCTGGTGCGCACACCACCGTCTGCACTGCCTTCAGCTTCGGCGGCTTTGACCATGCGCACGGCACCGTCAATTTCGCCGCGGTTGATTTCCACACCGCGCGAGGCCTTGGCGTAAAGATGAACCAGCACATTGCGCGCCAATTCAGCTTGCTGCCTATCGCCCTTCACAGTGAGCCTGTTGCCGCGTGGATTTATGGCCACGCCCAATCGGTGTTCAATCTGTGCAAGGTTGGAGTCATGTTCGCCCAGCAACAGGGCCATGACATGGTTGTCATCAAAGGTGAGGGATAAAGACCCCTCTTCGGTTTCGGCGGCTCTCACAGCAAGGGCGTTGCGGTTCAAACGGCGTTAGCTCCTTATGTTGGACTCAACAGGGCTATAATGCCCTGAAAGTGAGTTGGGGCCAATAGATTTAATTTCAACCTTTGCGATGTCCCCAATCTTCAGATTTCCGGCCTCAAGGTGCACAGATTGAAGATAGGGCGAGCGACCGATGAGCTGTCCTGCTTGACGGCCAGCTTTTTCCAGCAACACGTCAAAGCTTTTGCCAACGCATGAGGCATTGAAAGCCAAGGTTTGTTCAAGGATCAAGCTTTGCAATCTGGCCAGACGTTCATTCTTCACGTCTTCATCAATCTGGTCAGCACGTTCGGCCGCAGGCGTTCCGGGGCGCGGCGAATATTTGAAGGAATAAGCTGACGCGTAATTCACTTGCTTGACCAAGCGCAGGGTGTCTTCAAACTCTGCGTCTGTCTCACCGGGAAAGCCCACGATGAAGTCGCCAGAGATCGCCATGTCTGCGCGGGCTTTGCGCATGCGTTCGATGATTTGGACATAATGCGCAGTTGTGTGGCCGCGGTTCATGGCTTTGAGAATGCGGTCATTGCCGGATTGAATAGGCAGATGCAGATAAGGCATCAATTTGTCATTCTGCGCATGGGCCTCAATCAGATCGTCGGTCATGTCACGCGGATGGCTGGTGACATATCTGATGCGTTCAATGCCTTTGACCTGTGACAGTTGCGTGACCAGCCGCGCCAGACTTTCTGGGCCACTTGCCCCTTGCCCACGATAGGCATTTACATTCTGGCCGAGCAAGGTGACTTCACGCACGCCTTTGGCCGCGAGCTTTTCGGCTTCCGTTAGAATCTGTTTCACGGGACGCGAGAATTCCGCGCCACGTGTATAGGGCACGACGCAGAAAGTGCAGAATTTGTCACAGCCTTCTTGAATGGTCAGGAAAGCCGCCACTGATGTGGAAATTTGGGGCCTGCTTTCAAGATCGGCGAATTTGTCAGAAACATCAAATTCCGTTTCGACAACGGATTTGCCGGTGTCTTGAAGTTGCTTCATTAATTGCGGAAGGCGGTGATAGGTTTGCGGGCCGAACACCAGATCAACTGCCTTGTTGCGTTTGGTGATTTCAGCACCTTCGGCCTGGCCAACGCAGCCCGCAACGGCAATCAGCATTTCTCGGCCAGTTTCAGCACGTTCCAGTTTTATGTCGCGCAGTCTGCCCAATTCGGAATAGACTTTATCGGCCGCCTTCTCACGGATGTGACAGGTATTAAGGATCACAAAGTCGGCGGCCTCAACGCTTTCAGTTTCTTCGTAACCAAGCGGAGCCAATACGTCGCGCATGCGCGATGAATCGTATACATTCATCTGGCAGCCATAGGTTTTGATGAGAACTTTTTTGCTCATAGGGTGGGGCCTAGCCCATTTTTGCGGCGGCGTGAAGATTTTCAGCCATGCAGATGCGGATGGTTCGTTCAGCCGCTTTGGTCAATGCCTTGCGATTGGCGAAATCAGCGGGATGAAGCGGTGGGTGAAAGACGATCTTCAATGCCAACGGGCCAGCTTTTAAAACCTGCCATAAATGAGGCGCCAAATCGCCCTCGCCATACCACGCCACAGTGGGCCGCTGACGCAGGGTAAGCGGGAGGCCATGTTGGCGCTGATAAATCAAGGTCACGGGTATAACCGGGGTTCCGGTTCGTTCTGCCGCCGCAACGAATGAAGACTTAAATGGCTTGATTGATTTGCCCGTATGCGTGGTGGCCTCTGGGAACAGCACCAGAGTTGAGCCATCGTTCAACCGCGTTTTGATTTCCTCTAGACTGGCAATGATTGATCGTTTGTTATCGCGATTAATGAAGATGGTGCCTTGCAAACGGGCCAACGCGCCAAAGAGTGGCCAGCTTCCAACTTCGCGCTTAGCAATCAGAGACAACGGCAAAACCGCGTTCAGGGCCGGAATATCTTTCCATGAAACATGGTTGGCTACAATCAACCCACTACGGGGCGGTGTGCCTTCAACTGTAATCTTCAGGCCCAACAGAGCGCTGAGCATTTTATTGTAAAGTTGAGGAACCCAGGTTTTTTTGCCGATGTCTGCATTTACCAAGAGCCATTGTGCCAACATCATCGGAGGCGTGAAGCTTACGAAAACAACCAGCTTTAAAGCCGCGATCACACTGCACATCAATTGAGATTCCGAAGCATCAGGATCGCATCGTCGCCCGTTGCGTAATATGATTTTCTTCTGCCGGATTCTGTGAAGCCCAGCTTGAAATAGAGCTGATGGGCAGCTGTGTTGGAGGCGGCAACATCGAGGAACATGGTTGTGGCCCCCAGTGCTCTTGCGGCCGGTAGGGCATGGCTGAGCAGCCTTGATGCCACGCCCAACTTTCGCCGCGACGGCAAGGTTGCAATGGTGAGCAACTCGGCTTGGTCAGTAATGCTGCGGATGATGGCAAAGCCCACCGCTTCATTGGCAATTTCGGCAAGTAAAGCCACAGTCCCGGTTACTTCAAACATGTTAGCTATTTCTTCAGCACTCCACCCCTTGGTGAAAGCGCTGTGATGCAGTGTTGAAAGTTTGGTTGCAGCATCGGCGTGAACTTGTTTCACAATCACTTGCGGCTTTGCATCAGGCGCGCGAATATAAACAGGTTCTGGCATCTGGTTTGTTGCGGCTTGCGATGCAGCCCATTGGGCAACGGCGATCAAATCGGGCGTGCCCGCCACAAAATCACTGGGGTCAACTTCTTCCACTGGCACCAATTCGATCTGATGCTGACCTCGAACTGAAACAAAGGCATAACCACTATTGCCACTGGGCAAGGCCAAGGTCTTTTGATCCGTGGACAGACGAAAGGCCTGCAATGTATCAGTCCCAATCACAGGAATGTTGCGCGCCAAGCCCAGAGCGCGCGCAAAGCTGAGGCCAATGCGCAGACCGGTGAAGGTGCCGGGGCCTGTGGTGACAGAGATACGTTCAATATCGCCAATCTTTTTACCAGAGCTGGCAATAACCCGCTGCACCATGGGGGCCAAGGCTTCGGCATGGCCACGTTGCATATCCAAGTGTTCTTGAGCGAGAGCATGTTTCTGGGAACTGTCAAACAGACAGACTGCGCAACGCGCCAGACACGTATCAATGGCAAGAACAAGCATGGCGGTCTCATCGGGCCAAGCGCCCAAAAGATCAAGGGTGGATCACGCCCTTGCGCAAAACGATATTGCCGTAGAGCCTTGCCTCTGAGGAAGCAACGATCGCGTAACAGCCCTTCACGCGGTTGTAGAAATCAGCCCCTACCAATGTTGTGACATGGCGCTTGGGCTCCCATTTCATTACGATCTTCTCAAAATCTTGAAAGACCGGCTCCATGCGTTTGGGATCGTTGTAAGCGGCGGGGCGGAAAACACAATCCGGCACCATTTCATCCAGAGGCATCACTGAAAGGATCGCGTCCAGCAAGGCTATGGCCGAATGGCCGTCGGCACGCACCAACCGCTTGGCATCTGTGTCTGCGGGATAGTTGCCATCGACAATGGCAATTTCATCACCGTGGCCCATGGCGCGCAAGGTTTTCAACAATTCTGGCCCCAACAATGGGTTTAGACCCTTCAGCATCACACGGTTCCTTTGAATAAGATGTCACGATCGATAATAAAATTGGCAAAGAGTGGCAAGCTTGCAGCACCGCGTGAGCGCGCATCAAAACCAATGCTGCCTTCTGTCAGAGTAAAACTGCTGATGCCGCTTTGGTTGAGCTTGGACAAAGCAACGCTGGTTGCTGCGACCAAGCGGGCGCGCACAGAGGTAGGCATGGCACCGTCAATGACGGCTTCAGAACATTCAGTGATGGCGGCAACTGCAACGACGGCGTGGGCAATGCCAGTGGCGGCGCGGCTTAGCCAATCGTCCAGTGGTTTGCCCATTGCACTCCAGTCATTTTCACTGTCCCACATAAATGAAGACTTCTTGCCACTGGCCTCAATGGCAGCTTCCAGCTTGTAGAGCGAAGCTGAATGGATCAATTGTTCAGCGCCGCCCCCGCTGCGCGGCACGGGTACTGAGCCCAAAGCGGCTGCATTGCCACTTCGGCCTTGCAGGAGCGAGCCGTTCAAGACCAACCCACCGCCGATGAAATAGCCAACATAGAAATAGGCAAAATCGGATGCCCGTGGCTGTTCGGCAAACAACAACTCTGCGGCGCAGGCGGCGGTTGCGTCATTGCAGGGGATCACCGGAAAATCGAATTTGGTCGCCAATTCTCCCGCCAGATTGAAGTTGCGCCAAGCTTCCAACGACTTGGGCGGCGCACCCATTTCTTCTTCCCAATTCCACAAATCAAAAGGGGCAGCCAAACCAAGGCCAGAAATGCGTTTACGCCCTGCAGATGTCAGGCCACCCAACAGTTTTTCCACCCCTGTTACGGCAAAATTCATGAGTTCAGTTGGTTCAGGAAAAAGATAGCGGAGGCGCAAACGTTCTCTCACCTTGCCGGCAAGATCAATGAGCAGCAATTCAGCTGATCTGCGGCCCACTTTCATGCCAATCGCAAAAGCGCCGTCAGGCTGAAGTGCAAAGGGCACCATGGGCTGCCCCACACGCCCGCGTTGCGGCTTGCCCGATACCACCAAACCGTTTGATTCAAGGGCTCGCACGATGACCGAAACGGTTTGAGCCGATAATCGAGTAAGGCGCGACAATTCAACCTTGGATAATTCGCCGTGACGACGAATGAGCGAAAGCACCAAGCGCTCATTATAGAGCCGAAGGCCCAGCTGGCTGGTGCCCCTGGCATCCTTCTGTAACGTTTCGTTTCGTCCCGGTTCAAAAAACATAATTGGAGGCTTCTTTTTGGGTAAGCATCCGTCAGGAGCAAAGCGCTGTCAATAATAAATCAGAGCGATTTACTTATTGACAGCGCTATGAAAAAGATTCCATGATTGTTTTTGAAAGCTTGGAGACCCGCTGGGCCTCCTGCATTCGCAACTGTAACTTAAGTGTACCCCTCAATGGGGTTTCCATGGGAGAAAACACGTGAAAGCAACTCTTAAAGCTGCTCTGGTTGGCGTCGCTCTGACCGGCTTTGCAACCACCGCAATGGCTGGCACATCTGCCTGCCTCATCACCAAGAACAACTCAAATCCTTTCTTCGTAAAGATGAAGGAAGGCGCTGAAGCCCAAGCTAAGGCTGCTGGCGTTGACCTGAAGTCATTTGCTGGCGTGAAGGACGGCGACGCTGCCCCACAAATCACAGCAATTGAAAACTGCGTTGCTGGCGGCGCAAAGGGCATTCTGATCACCCCATCCAACGACTCGGTGATCCCCGCTCTCAAGGCTGCTCGCGCCAAGGGCGTTCTCGTGATCGCACTTGACACCGGTTTGGGTGACAAGGACGCTCAGGACATCACCTTCGCAACCGACAACTTTGAAGCTGGCACCCTGATCGGCGCTTGGGCCAAGGCTCAGCTCGGCGACAAGGCAAAAGATGCCAAGATTGCTATGCTTGACATCAACAAAGACAACATCTCGGTTGACGTTGCTCGCGACACCGGATTCCTCAAGGGCTTCGGCATCGAAGTTCCTGACCTGAAGGTCATGGGTTCTGAAAAAGACGCCCGCGTTGTTGGTCACGGCTCTTCGGATGCAAATCCTGAAGGCGGCCAAAAGGTCATGGAAGCTTTGCTCGCCAAGGATCCATCCATCAACGTTGTTTACACCATCAACGAACCAGCTGCTGAAGGCGCTTTCGCTGCCCTCAAAAAGGCTGGCAAGGAAAAGGGTGTTCTCATCGTTTCAGTTGACGGCGGCTGCCCAGGCGTGAAGAACGTTGCTGGCGGCGTTATCGGTGCAACTTCGCAACAGTATCCTTTGTTGATGGCCTCCAAGGGCATTGACGCTATTGCTGCTTTCGCCAAGGACGGTTCCAAGCCAAAGGTTTCAGAAGGTCTTTCCTTCATGAACACCGGCGTGAACCTGATCACCGACAAGCCAGCTGCTGGTGTCAAGTCTATCGACACCAAAGAAGGCTTGGCTAAGTGCTGGGGCTAATAGCCTGACTAAGTATTGAACTTTGCGAAGGGCGGCATTAGTGTCGCCCTTCGTATATGTAGTGAAGGGTGGGTTAGGCAACATCTCTCCCTTTTGTCCGTCACCCCTGCGAAGGCAGGGGCCCAGCTTCTTGGTGACGAACTCGTAATTAAGTAGCTGGATCCCCGCCTTCGCGAGGATGACGATCTAAGAGGTTATGGGGTTTAAGGAGCGAGGGAGAATATAAAATGAGCGAGCAAAAATCGCCGACGAAAACGATTTCAGATTTTGAGGCCAAGCTGTCAGAGGCAGACAAGAATGTCGCCGCGTTTGATACTTCGAAGCTTGGGGTGCTATTTAGGATTCGTTCTTTTTTGCGCGACAATCCAACGTCGATTCCAGCTTTCATTTTGCTATTGAGCATTGTTGGCTTTGCGCTGAACGCCCTGTTCTTCAACCCAAACAACTTCATATCAACAGCGGTAGCCAACGCCATTCTGGTACAAGTTACTGTGGTGGGCATTGCGGCAATCGCCCAAACGTTGATTATCCTCACCGCCGGCATTGATCTGTCGATTGCTCCGATATTGGTGATCAGCTCGATGATCATGGGCAAGCTTGGCACTGAATCTGGTGTGCCCGTCTGGATCTGTGTGCCGCTTGGCATTTTTTTGGCAGGCCTGATGGGTTGGGTGAATGGCGCCCTCATCGCTTATGTAAAAATTCCACCCTTCATCACCACCTTGGGCACGCTGAACATTTTTGTGGCTTTGAAGCTTTGGTACACGGATGCACAATCCGTGCGCCCCAACGATCTTGAAGAAAAGGCTCCCGGACTTTTGGATTTTGGCAATAGTCTGAATATCGGCTTCAAAGACGGCTTCCACATTACCTACAGCACTGCCGCCAAGATCGTGCCGCCCCTTCCAGGTGATATCACCATCCTGCTCGGCACGGTGGTCATGCTGCTGCTGGCCGCACTGGCTTGGTACATGCTTTACCGTACCCCTTGGGGTCGACATGTTCACGCCATTGGTGATGACCCGGACGCAGCTATGCTGTCAGGCATTCAAGTGAGCCGCACCCTGGTTTCTGTCTATGCTGTTGCAGGCCTCATCATTGGTGTTGGTGCCTGGGTTTCGATTGGCCGTGTGGGTTCGATTTCTCCCATCGCCTTTGAAACCATCGCGCTGGATACGATTACGGCCGTGGTGATTGGTGGCACATCGCTGTTCGGTGGCCGCGCCTCCATCGCTGGCTCGGTTCTGGGAGCCCTGATTGTGGGCGTATTCACGACCGGCCTGCAAGTGGCTGGCGTTGACAGCTTCTGGCAATATTTCGCCGCGGGCAATTTGATCCTTGCTGCCGTGGCGCTTGATCAATGGTTGAGGAAGGCTTCACAATGAGTGCTAAAAAAGTGGGAAGTGCCACAAAAGTGGCTGCGAAGAAAAAGCCAACGCGCAGGGCTGACGTCAAATCTCCTGCGGTGGTTCATTTCGAAGCCGTCAGCAAGGCGCCGATCAATCCGAATCTGGAAAAGCAACAGCCGATCCTGATGACGCGCGGCTTGGTTAAGCGCTACGGCACCGTGGTGGCCTTGGACAATGCAGATTTTGACCTTTACCCCAATGAAGTTTTGGGGGTGATTGGCGATAACGGTGCTGGCAAATCCACACTGATCAAATCTCTTACCGGCGCTGTGACACCTGACTATGGTGAAATCACGCTTGAGGGAAAAGTTGTGCATTTCCGTTCACCGCAAGATGCCCAGAAGAACGGCATTGAAGCGGTTTATCAGAACCTGGCTTTATCTCCGGCTTTGTCAATTGCTGATAATATGTTCTTGGGCCGTGAGCTGCGTAAGCCAGGGCCACTTGGAAAATTCCTGCACCTGTCCGACCGTTCACGCATGCAGAAATTTGCCCGCGAGAAACTGTCTGAACTTGGGTTGATGACGATTCAGAACATCAACCAAGCCGTGGAAACGCTATCCGGCGGTCAACGCCAAGGTGTGGCAGTGGCGCGAGCTGCAGCCTTTGGTTCCAAGGTTGTGATCATGGATGAGCCGACGGCAGCGCTGGGCGTGAAAGAATCACGCCGCGTTTTGGAATTGATCCGCGACGTCAAAAAGCGTGGGCTTCCAATTGTGTTGATCAGCCACAACATGCCTCACGTGTTTGAGGTTTGTGACCGTATTCATATTCACCGTCTCGGACGACGCCTCTGTGTGATCAATCCGAAAGAATATACCATGTCGGATGCCGTGGCTTTCATGACCGGGGCCAAAGAGCCGCCGAAGGAATTGCTGGGCTAATGCCTTCGCAGTCTGAACTTGCAAGCCTCATCCGCCAAAAAGCGGCTGGGGCTTTGCGGTTTCTGGTGGGCATTGCCGGGCCTCCTGGGGCTGGCAAATCAACCATTGCTGAGTCCTTGCGCGCTGAACTGGTGAGCCAAGGCGAGAGCGCCATCGTTGTGCCCATGGACGGGTTTCATTTTGATGATGCAGTGCTCGATGCGCGTGGCCATCGTTCGCGCAAAGGTGCGCCGCATACGTTTGATGTGGCGGGCTTTGAAGTGTTGCTGAAGCGGATCAAGGCGCGCGAGTCTGACATTGCCATTCCGGTTTTTGACAGGGCGCAGGAATTCTCGCGCGCTGGCGCTTCAATCATTTCTGCCGATACCAAATTCATTCTGGTGGAAGGCAATTATCTCTTGCTCAAACAAGCAGGCTGGCAAAATCTAAAGCCTCTGTTTGATTTCACTGTCTTTCTCAATGTGCCGGAAGCTGAACTGGAACGCCGCTTACTGGAACGTTGGCGCGGGTTTGGCTTTGACGAAGCAACGGCGCGTGAGAAGGCATTGGGAAATGATATTCCCAATGCCAAGACAGTTTTGCGTGAAAGCGCGAAGGCCGACTTGGTGATTTAACCACCGTCGCCTACAAAGCCC
>Ga0075024_100000282_pt1 | contig 17303 bp, 10 predicted proteins | sample Str013_2_FD_71389 | JGI IMG/M metagenome (GOLD analysis project Ga0075024, IMG submission 71389) | Freshwater sediment microbial communities in response to fracking from Pennsylvania, USA - Straight Creek_MetaG_SC_2013 | ecosystem: Environmental > Aquatic > Freshwater > Creek > Sediment... | reverse complement strand
GTGAAAAGTACTACTGCATTGAGGATTATACATCTTAGAATCAAAGATTATTGTTATCTGCTTTCATTTCTGAATACAAAGTATTATTTTGTACCTGTTAAGAAAAATGACGACAGGATATTTAATAGTATTTGCTGTAAACGCAGGTAGACTTAATTCATCTTATTAAATATTTTGGTCGTCCTTCAATATCCTAAATCCAGCATGTCCAATGAAGAAGTATCACTTCCTCTGCATATTCCTGCTTTTATTTACCATTCATTTATATTCTCAAACAATTGGTCTGGGCAGCCGCATGAACGAAGTTTTTGAGCGCACAGATTTGGCAGCTGGTCCAACAAGATTGTACGACCCATGGGAAGTAACCTACGGACCCGATGGCTATCTCTGGCTAACTGAGGCAAAAACATATAAGGTTTACAGGATGGACCCCAATACCGGAACAAAAACAACCGTATTGGATTTGGGAAATACCAGTGGTTTCACGCCTGCCAGTTTTAGACGAACATTTGCCATCAGTCAGAATCCCTGGCCGCAGGGAGGAATGGCGGGCCTTGCTATTCATCCGGATTTCATGAATACCGTCACCCCAAAAAAGTATTTGTACGTATCTTATGTAAGGCAATACGACAGTACTTCGGTAATTGCAAACGGCGGTGTTTTTTTTACAAACAGGATTGTCCGGTTTACCTATAATACCAGTAATGGTCAATTAGAAAACCCCGTGTCCTTGTGCGATACATTACCAGGCAGCAGTGATCACAATTCACAACGTATGATCATTGCACCGGTGAATGGAGTATATTTTTTGTTCTACGCCCAGGGCGATATGGGAGCAGGACAATTTTCCAACCTGGTGCGCGCCAACTATGCACAGGATACTTTATCCTACCAGGGAAAAATTCTAAGGTTCAACCTGGAAGATGATGGCGATGCAGGAACCCTTGATAAATGGATACCCAATGATAATCCGTTTAACACTACTGTTCCCGCAAAGCAGAGCGCTATATGGGCCATGGGAATGCGCAACAACCAGGGTTTTGCCTATGATAGTGTAAGGAATATTTTATACGGTGCTTCACACGGGCCATTCAGTGATGATGAAATCAATATCATTGAAGGATCAAAAAACTATGGTCACCCCAGGGTGATCGGTTATGCCAATGACCACAACTATGATAGTGCAAAAGCGGGTCCTGCCAATAGCTCCCTCCCCTTTATATACAATGAAGCGAAATATGCATCTGATACCATTGGTGCGGATTATATGGATCCTATTTATTCATTTTATCCTGCACCGAAAGGAAGTGTGCAAAATCCATCTTCACAAACCTGGTCTATACAATATATTTACAGCAATCAAACGTATTCAGGCGGACCGACAGGTTCTGCCCAAAACCTGAACCAGTTTTGGGCGTCCGAAGCTATTTCAGGCCTGGGTTTATACAATTACAGCATGATACCAGGCTGGAAAAATTCATTGCTTGCTGCGGCCCTGAAAGGCGGTAAGATTGAAAGAATGAAACTGAGCAGCGACGGCAGAAGCATTATTAAAACCGCCCCCTACGATACGATTGCCTATTTCAGAAGTGTGAATCGTTTTCGGGATGTTGCATTTGCCCCTGATGGAAAGACCATCTTCGCCATTATAGACAGCAGTGCCACTACTTCCGGCCCTACCACTGGCAATCCGATTATCAGCTCCTGCAGGGGTTGTGTACAGAAATATACATTCCTTGGATATAATAATGTAGCCGGTACCAGTGCTATCCCCGGTTATATTCCGATTGCTGATGGCAAACCAAATATTTGTGAGAATGCCAACACAGTTACCATCGATGCGGCCAGTAATAATAACAACCTCTGGGTTCCGGTTACCGATACCAACAGTAATGTAGTAGCAGAAATCAATGCCAATGGTAATGACCTCGGTAATGTCACCACTGAATTGTATATCAATTCGGGCCCGGTAAGAGAATATGGATTCAATAAAGTGCTGTACCTGGATCGGAACCTTACTATTACACCACAGAACCAACCTTCTTCCCCTGTTGAAATAAGACTATACATCAACAATACAGAATTTACCGCTTTGCAAACGGCCACCAATTCTGTTGGCCAGCCAAGTGGCGTAAGCACTATCGCCAGCCTGGGTATTTTTAAAAACAATGATCCGTGTAGTGCAGCCATTATCGTTACACCCGCACCTGTGACGGTAAACCTGAGGGCCGTACAGGGCAGTTATGGGTACGCACTGCAGGGTACCATCAATTCTTTTTCAAGTTTCTACTTCGCCAATATTGCAGCAGCCCTGCCTTTAAAACTATTGTCATTTACCGGTCAGCTTAAAAACAATGCTGCATGGCTGCAATGGACCACTGAAGAAGAACAAGGCACAAAGACTTTTAATATTGAACGCAGTACCAATGGCCTCGACTTTAGCACTATTGGCAATGTGGCAGCGCTCAACAGCAATACCATACAGAATTACCAGTACAGTGATACTACACTCTATACGTTGACTGTTCCCGTTGTATATTATCGTTTGAAAATAATTGATGCAGACGGGAAATACAGTTACTCAGGTATCGTAAAATTAATCCTGAGCAGTATCAAAGGAACACTTACTATCCGACCTAATCCTGTTGTAAACAATGTTACCGTTGAAATAAATGCAACAGCTGCCGAGGGAGTCAATTGGATCATTACTGATATTACAGGTAAGACAGTAATGCAAAACAGGATACAATTGAATAAGGGTGAAAACAGCATGGATATTAACCTTGGTCATTTGCCGGCTGGTATGTATTACCTCAAAGTGGTGGGTAATAATATCAACCAGGGATTGAAACTGCAGAAATTATAAATAAACACTTCCAATAAAACAAAAAGCATCCCGCCAATGCGGGATGCTTTTTTATGTACTATTCTATTTGTGCGCTATTAATCCAGCTTGCCCACCATTTTGCCTGGGTCCACCCATGCATCAAACTCTTCGGGCTTTACATAACCCAGTTTTACCGCCATTTCTTTTAGCGTGGTTCCTTCCTTATGTGCTTTTTGCGCAATCTCAGCCGCTTTGTAATAACCGATTTTTGTATTGAGCGCCGTTACCAGCATCAGGGAATTGTCAACATGCTTTTTGATATTCGCCTCAATAGGCGCCAATCCTACCGCGCATTTATCATTAAAGCTTACACAACCGTCGCCGATTAACCTTGCACTGTGCAGGAAATTATAAATCATCACGGGTTTGAAAACATTCAATTCAAAATGACCATTGCTTCCACCTATACCAACGGTTACATCGTTGCCCATTACCTGGGCCGCAATCATGGTCAATGCTTCACATTGTGTAGGATTTACCTTTCCGGGCATAATAGAGGAGCCGGGTTCATTGTCGGGAATAAATATTTCACCAATACCACTGCGCGGACCGGAAGACAGCATTCGTATATCATTGGCAATCTTCATAAGGCTAACAGCCACAGTTTTCAGTGCGCCATGTGCTTCCACAATGGCATCGTGCGCAGCCAATGCCTCAAACTTATTTTCCGCGGTGACAAATGGCAGACCTGTTAAAGCAGCAATATGTTTTGCCACATTTACATCATAATCGGGCGGTGTATTGATACCAGTACCAACAGCAGTACCACCCAGGGCCAGTTCACTTAAGTGTGCCAGTGAATTTTTTATTGCTTTCAATCCATGGTTCAATTGTGATACATAGCCGCTGAATTCCTGTCCCACCGTTAGTGGCGTTGCATCCATGAAATGCGTCCTTCCTATCTTCACCACTTTCATAAACGCTGCACTCTTTGCGGCCAGCGTATCGCGGAGTTTCTCAATACCAGGAATGGTTACTTCCACGATTATTTTATACGCCGCAATGTGCATGGCGGTAGGGAAAGTATCGTTTGAAGACTGCGACTTGTTTACATCATCATTCGGATGAAGAAATTTCTCTTTATCGGTTAATTGTCCGCCATTCAATATATGCCCGCGGTAAGCCACCACTTCATTTACATTCATATTGCTTTGTGTACCGCTGCCCGTTTGCCATACTACCAATGGGAAAAAAGCATCCAGTTTTCCATCCAGGATTTCATCACATACTTTACCAATCATGTCGCATTTTTCCTTTGGCAATACGCCTGCGTCAAAATTGGTAAGCGCCGCTGCTTTTTTCAGGTAGGCAAATGCGCGGATGATTTCCTTTGGCATCCGGTTGATATCCTGGGCAATTTTAAAATTGTCGATACTGCGTTGTGTTTGGGCGCCATAATAGGCTTCCACGGGAACCTTTACTTCACCCATGGTATCTTTTTCAATCCTGTACTCCATAATGTATTTTTTGGCGGCACAAAGGTACGGGCAAAACGATTAAGCCCTGAAGGAAAAAAGCAATGTTTTGCCTAATTTCATGGCTTAACTGCCAATATGAGAAAACTACTTCTTCTGCCGCTGCTGGTTTGCAGCACACTCTTTCTTTCCGTCAACGGTCAAACTTATCAGCCTAATTGGGAATCGCTCGACCAACGGCCAACGCCACAATGCTTCAGGGACGGAAAATTTGGCATCTTTATACATTGGGGTGTATATGCTGTTCCTGCGTTTTGTACCAAGGGTAATTATGCAGAATGGTACCAGAACGCACTCAATAGTGGCAATGCAGCTACCAATGAGTACCATAAAAAGAAATTTGGTGCGCTTACCTATTATCAGCTGGCCGATCAGTTTAAAGCAGAATTGTTCAACCCCGATGAATGGGCGCAGTTGTTTGAGAAGTCTGGCGCTAAGTATATTGTACTAACCTCCAAGCACCACGATGGATTTACCTTGTGGCCCAGTAAGGAAGCCAACCGCGACTGGGGCTTTGCATGGAACGCGGTGGATATAGGACCAAAAAGGGATTTGCTGGGTGATTTGTTTAAAGCAGTAAGAAAAACATCCGTGCATGCGGGCATGTATTATTCGCTGTATGAATGGTACAACCCCTTGTGGAAGGCAGATCAAAAAAAGTTTGCCGCAGAACATACCTGGCCGCAGATGAAAGATTTGATAAATAATTACCAGCCGGAGGTATTCTGGACCGATGGCGACTGGGATGCGGCAGCCGAAACATGGAAGAGCCAGGAGTTTCTTGCCTGGTTGTACAATGAAAGTCCTGTAAAAGATAAGGTAGTGGTAAATGATCGCTGGGGAGCAGGTTTGCGTTTTCACCATGGAGGCATTTATAAACCCGAGTACCAGCCCGATCTTGATTTTGAGGATCATTACTGGGAAGAAAGCCGCGGTATGGGTTTTTCTTATGGTTATAACAGGGAGGAAGATCTGTGGGACTATAATTCTGCACAATCACTCGTGTTGCAGTTGATTGACAAGGTGAGTCGTGGTGGTAATTTTTTGCTGGACATTGGTCCGGATGAGCACGGAAAAATTCCACCCGTCATGCAGGAACGCTTATTACAAATGGGCGATTGGATCAATATCAACGGTGAAGCAATCTACAATACCATCCGGTGGAAAACAGCTTCTCAATGGAGCGAGAGTAACAGGGATTATAAGCCCAAACATGGTGGTGGCGATCTCTTATTAAAATTAACCGTTGATCCTGATCCCGGGTATGCGTTAAAGGAAGTATTTTATACCTATAATCCAACCAGCAATGCATTGTATGCGATAATGCCGAAGTATCCCGATAACAGGCAACTGGTATTGAAAAATATTCATCTGTCCGGTGATGCAAAGGCAAGTTTTCTGTCCATCAAAGAAAACCTGTCGTGGAAACAGGACAATGAAAATGTAGTTATCACATTACCTGAATACAATCCAAATAAAATAAAAGCGCCCTATGCTTATGTAATAAAAATTGGCAACTATGGCAGGTTTTCTCATAAACCCGCTATCCTGGTAAACTACCAACCCGGTGCGCTGGAGCCAATGGTTTCAATGAGCGCAGCAGCAGGAACAAGCATACATTATACCATTGATGGTACCGAGCCAACAGTTGCAGCTCCTTTGTATGATAAACCCTTTACTATTAAAACCACCACTACCATTAAAGCAGTTGCGGTGGGAAAAGAAGCCCTGCCCAGTGGCGTTGTTTCGCAATACACCGAAAAATACAATTGGAAGGAAGCACAAAAAACAAACAAGACGACAGCAGGCATTGCATTCAAATATTTTGAACCTGCCGGTACTATTAATTTACAATCAGTGGAAAATGGCAGCCCTGCAAAAACGGGGATAACCAGCAACATTTCTTTAAAGGAAAAAATGCGTAAGGATAGGTTCGCCTTCCAGTTTGATGGCTATGTGAAAATAAACAGCAATGGGATCTATTCTTTTTTTACACAATCAGATGATGGCAGCAAATTATTTATAGATGATGTAATGGTTGTGAACAATGATGGTGAACACGATGGAAATGAGGCAGGTGGTAAAGCGGCATTGAAAAAAGGATTTCACAAAATAAAGCTGATATATTTTGACAGTGGCGGTGGTAATGAATTAAAAGTATCCATTCAACCAGATGGCGGAATAAAAACAGAATTATCCGCCAACCTGCTTTATCATGGTAATTAAATGAAGTAAGCAGGATCATGAAAAAAACAATCGCTTTATTCGTTTACACTATTATTTTTCTCTGCACACATGCACAGGGAAAGCATCCGGTTTTCCCGGCCAGCTATGATGTTCACTACCCATCCGACTGGCTGGTTAAAAAGGTTTTTCTTAAAGCAGCTGTATTTACAAGCACCGACAAAAAAGATATCATTTTGTACAATGGTCTTGTAAAACGTATATTTCGTTTATCGCCCAACCTTGCCTGCACCGGTTATAAAAACATGAGCAACGGACAGGAATTATTGAGGGCAGTAAAACCGGAGGCAAGGGTTACTATTGACGGTAAAGAAATTAATATTGGTGGGTTATATAAGCAGAAGGAAAACGCCTACCTCCTGCAGTCATGGGTGGATTCATTAAAGGCTGATAAAAATGATTTTCAGTTTATCTCTTATGAAGTAAAAGAATTGCAGCCATTTCTCCACTGGAAACCCGGCACCTGGGCCTCCAATAAAAAATTTGCAACCGGAAAGGAATTATCGTTTCTATTTAAATCTTCCTCCGCTGAATTAAATAGCATCATTATAAAAGTGAATTATGAATTGTATGACGGACTTCCATTAATAATAAAATGGTTGTCCATTGAAAATAAAAGCAATCACGCTATTAAACTGGATAGAGTGGTAAATGAAGTACTCGCATTTGTGGAAGAAGAAAGCGCGGTAGTAGGCACACCTGAACAAATGAAAAAACAACACGGTATCTATACAGAAACAAATTATGCCTTCAACAATGCGATGCGTTATGATATCAGCGATCAAACCACGCATTGGAAAACAGATTCTTCCTACAGCTCGCAGGTAAATTATAATTTTCAAACACCCTGCCTGCTGGAAGTTTATCCGGAAAAAGCACCGGGCATACAATTGAAACCAGGTGAGCTATTTAATTCCGTTCGAACCTGTGAATTATTAATGGACAGCTATGATCGTGAAAGAAGGGGATTGGCCATTCGCGCCATGTACAAAACAATAGCACCATGGACCACACAGAACCCCATCTTCATGCATTTGGTGAGTAAAAATGACAATGAGGTAATCAATGCAGTTGACCAATGCGCCGCTACCGGCTATGAAGGAGTAATCCTAAGTTTCGGTAGTCATTGCAATATGGAGGATACTGCTGTTGCCAATATTGAAAAGTGGAAAAAACTGGCGGACTACGCGCACGGTAAAAATATTTTAATAGGAGGGTATTCTTTATTCAGTTCCAGGAGAATCAGCGATGAAGACGATGTCATCGACCCGGTAACAGGTAAACCAGGGGGCGCCTTCTTTGGCAATGCCCCTTGTCTTGGCAGCAATTGGGGGCTTACCTATCTTGATAAACTGAAATATTTTATCAGTCATACCGGTTTCAACATTTTCGAAAATGACGGCCCCTATCCCGGGGATGTATGTGCTTCTACCACACATCCGGGCCATAGAGGTTTAGAAGACAGTCAATGGCGACAAATGGAATTACAGAAAGGGCTGTACCATTGGTGCAATGAAAACGCGGTGTATGTGAATGCGCCCGACTGGTATTTTCTGGATGGCAGCAATAAGATAGGCATCGGCTACCGGGAAGTGAATTTTTCATTGCCAAGGGATCAGCAAAAGATATTGAACAGGCAAAATATCTATGATGGCTTATGGGAAAAGACACCATCCATGAGTTGGGGTTTTGTTCCGTTAACAAAATACCAGGGTGGCGGGCCCGAGGCAGTGCTGGAACCATTGAATGAACACCTGGAAGATTACAAACAGTTGATGATCCAATATTATGGCGCGGGTGTACAGGCTTGCTATCGCGGACCACGGTTATTTGATACGGAAGAGACAAAACAAACGGTAACCTCCGTAATAAATTGGTATAAAAAATACCGCGATATATTGAATTCAGATATCATTCACCTGGGTAGGGCCGATGGCAGGGACTGGGATGGATGGATGCATGTTAATCCCTTTCTTCCCGTAAAAGCAATGGCACTCCTCTTTAATCCATTGAAGCAGTCCATTACAAGAACCATCTCCATCCCGCTTTATTATACGGGATTGAATCAATCGGCTGTTGTGGAATCAGCAGGAAAACAAACCACTTATCAATTGTCAAGGAATTACAGCATAGCTGTAAACGTCACCATTCCACCTGAAAATTATACCTGGTTAACCATCAGGTAATTGGCTGCTGCCATTGCTGTCATTCCAATGCTCAGTTCTGCCTTGGAATCAGTAACTTTAAAACGCAACAATTGCCTTCATATGAGATGGGTGGTTAAAAGAAAATCTGTAGTAGTCATTGCAATACTTATTGCGGCTGTGACCGTCTTTACATTCAGTACAAGAAGGCAAACGGTTGACTTTAGCGCCGATGTAAAACCCATCTTCAATAAGAAATGTATTACCTGTCATGGTGGTGTGCGCAGGAAGGCAGGATTTAGTTTGTTGTTCCGGTCAGAAGCACTGGCAAAGAATGAGTCGGGAAAACCAGCCATTATTCCGGGTGACCCCGAACACAGTGAACTAATCAGGAGACTTACACTAAAAGATCCTGAAGAAAGAATGCCCTTCAAACATGAGCCCTTATCAAAAGATGAAATAGAAATATTACGCGCCTGGATCAAGCAGGGTGCGCAATGGGGAGACCATTGGGCCTATACACCCGTACAGGCTCAAACAGTTCCGAAACCATCTTCCCTGTTTGGGTGGATGCATAGTGAAAACAAATGGCCAAGATCTGACATCGATTATTTTATACTGGATAAATTAAAGGAAAAAGAACTGACCCCTTCCGCAGAAGCTGATAAAGCTACCTTGTTGAGAAGGGTAAGTCTTGACCTGGTAGGTTTTCCCGCCAATGCAAAGCTTTCTGCAAATTATTTAAACGATAACAGCGATAAAGCTTACGAGGCACTGGTGGATAGTTTACTCGCTTCACCGCATTATGGCGAACGCTGGACCTCCATGTGGCTGGATCTTGCCCGCTATGCAGATACAAAGGGTTATGAAAGAGATGACAGCAGGAGTATCTGGCATTACCGCGACTGGCTGATCAATGCTTTTAATGAGGACAAACCTTATAACCAGTTTTTAACCGAACAACTGGCAGGTGATCTTTTACCCAATGCCACAGATGCACAATTTATCGCCACCGCTTTTCACCGCAATACCATGACCAATGACGAAGGCGGCACCGATAATGAAGAGTTCAGAACAGCGGCAGTTATGGACCGCGTGAGTACAACCTGGGAAGCGTTGATGGGAACTACATTTGCCTGTGTACAATGTCACAGTCATCCTTATGATCCCTTTAAGAATGAAGAATATTATTCCTTCCTCGCTTTTTTTAATGATTCGAGGGACGAGGATACAGAAGCGGATTATCCTTTGCTCCGCCATTTCAGTGACTCGGCGAATACTGAATTACAAAAACTAACGGTATGGCTGCAACAACATGCCGGTGAACAGAAAACAAAAGAGATAAGGCAGTTTTTAAAAACATGGCAACCGGCGGTGAATTCGCTCACCAGTGATCAATTTACCAATAGTGAACTGAATGATACCAAATGGCTGGCCTTCCGCAACCATGCAAGCTGCCGGTTAAAAAACATAACACTCGATAACCGCGATAAAATTATTTACCGTTTTACCGCTGGACAGGATGCAGGCAACTGGCAAATTCATATCGACAGTGTACAAGGGCCAATGATTGCAAGCATTTCCATCAGTCAATCAAAAAAGGAGACTGGCTGGAAGATAGCCGAAGCAAACCTGTTGCCTGTAAAAGGAACACACGATTTGTTTTTTACTTATACCAATCTGCATATTAAGGATCCAAAGTTTAATGCGGTATTGTTCGACTGGTTTTATTTTGCCGGTTCATTCCCCGGTGAACAGCAACCCGGTTATGAGGAACAAAAGAAAAGATACTGGGGATTACTTACACTGCAAACACCTACTACGCCGGTAATGATGGACAATCCAAAAGAACTCCATCGTGTATCGCATGTTTTTGAAAGAGGCAACTGGTTGGTAAAAGGCGCCGTGGTAACACCAAAAGTACCGCACTCACTCAATGCATTTCCATCCAATGCACCCAATAACCGCCTTGGATTGGCCATGTGGATCACCGATAAGAAAAATCCGCTGACAGCAAGAACCATTGTGAATCGTTTATGGGAACAATTGTTTGGTGTGGGCCTGGTAGAAACTCTGGAAGATTTGGGCACGCAGGGTGCCGCGCCTACACACAGGGAATTATTGGATTACCTGTCGTATAAATTTATGAATGATTACAACTGGAGCATAAAGAAATTACTGAAGGAAATGGTTATGTCGGCCACTTATCGCCAGGATGGAAAAGCCACTAAAGAAATGCTGGAGAAAGATGCGGCGAATAAATATTATGCACGCGGACCGAGGGTTCGATTATCTGCTGAGCAAATTCGTGATCAGGCATTGGCCATAACGGGTATGCTGAGCAATAAAATGTTTGGTCCAAGTGTAATGCCTTACCAGCCCGATGGCATCTGGTTATCGCCCTGGAACGGACAATACTGGATAAACAGCAAGGGAGAAGAAAAATACAGGCGCGCATTGTATACTTATTGGAAACGTACGGCACCTTATCCATCCATGATGACATTTGATGGTGCTGCAAGAGAAGTTTGTACTGCCAGGCGTATACGTACCAATACACCATTGCAGGCATTGGTAACATTGAATGATGAAGCCTATTTGGACATGGCAAGACAATTTGCCTGGAAACTGGAACGCAGCCATAAGGATAACGCAGCCGAACAAGTAAAAACTGCCTACGAGATGGCTACTGGCCATTCCATTGAAGCAAGAACACTGGCATCACTGATGCATTTGTATAAAACTGCTCTCAAACAATTTGAAACAAAACAAGAGGATGCCTGTGAAATGGCAGGTGGTAATTCAAATAAATACAATACTGCCAATACCGCGGCGCTGGTGGTGGTAACCAATAGTATTCTGAACCTTGATGAAGTGATAACGAAGAATTAAACAATGACACAAAAAGAATTAGATACACAAAGGTTGATTGAAGAAGCGAATAAAGAAACGCTTCGTCATGTAACCCGTCGTCATTTTCTGAAAGAAGGCAGCATGGGATTTGGCGCGCTGGCATTGGGTTATTTACTGGGCGGTTGCAAGAATGGATTTGAAAGTGGTACACCCAATCTATTTGATCCAGCGCATCCGCTGGCACCAAAAATGCCGATGTTTCCCGGCAAAGCAAGATCAGTTATTTACCTGCACATGGCAGGCGCTCCTTCTCAACTGGAATTGTTTGATTATAAACCGGAGCTGATGAAACTGGATGGACAGGATTGTCCGCCATCACTACTGGAAGGAAAACGTTTCGCTTTTATACGCGGTGTTCCGAAAATGATGGGACCGCAGGCAAATTTCCGGCGGCGGGGACAAAGCGGATTGTGGTTAAGTGATCACATGCCGCACCTGGCAACCGCCATTGATGAAATCAGTTTATTAAAAGCAGTTACAACAGATCAGTTCAATCATGCACCTGCGCAATTACTCATGCATACAGGCGCTCCCCGACTGGGCCGGCCAAGCATTGGTTCGTGGGTAACTTATGGATTGGGAACCGAGAATGAAAACCTTCCCGGTTTTGTGGTACTTACTTCAGGAGGAAAGAATCCTGATGCAGGAAAAAGTGTTTGGGGCAGTGGCTTTCTTCCCAGTGTATACCAGGGTGTGCAATGCCGCAGTGAAGGCGACCCAGTTTTATTTATCAAGGACCCGGATGGTATGAACCGCGATATGCGGAAAGCGTCTATTGATGCCATTAATGAAGTAAACAAACAACAATACGAAGAATACAAGGATCCTGAAATTCTCTCCCGCATTTCGCAATATGAAATGGCCTACAAAATGCAGGTATCCGTTCCCGACGTAATGAACATCAACGACGAGCCTGAATACATTCACCAGATGTATGGAACACAGCCGGGCAAAGCATGTTTTGCAAACAATGTATTGCTGGCGAGGAAACTGGTGGAGAAAGGCGTTCGTTTTGTGCAGTTGTTTGATTGGGGCTGGGACAGTCATGGTACCGATGCCAGCCTGGCCATTGATGTTGGCTTTATCAATAAATGCCGCAGCGTGGATAAATCCATCACTGCTTTGTTATTCGATTTAAAACAACGTGGATTGCTCGATGAAACGCTGGTGGTATGGGGCGGTGAGTTTGGCCGCACACCTATGCAGGAAAACAGGGAGGGAAAGCAGAATCCATTCAAGGGAAGAGATCACCATACGGAAGCTTTTACCATCTGGATGGCGGGTGGCGGTATCAAGAAGGGATTCAGCTATGGTGAAACCGATGAGATTGGTTACAGCGCCATCAATGGTAAAACAACTACATTCGATATACAGGCTACTATATTAAATCAATTGGGTTTTGACCACGAGAAATTTACCTATCAGTTCCAGGGAAGGCCATTCCGTTTAACGGATGTGCATGGAAAAGTGATTGATGAAATACTTGCCTGATTCGGTTAGCTAAAACATTTTCCAACAGCATAATAATTATGACATTAAACAGGAGAAACTTTTTGGGCCTTACCACTTCGGCGGGCACCGCATTGCTTCTATCATCATTAGATACATTTTCATCCACCAATAAACCTGCATTCAGCATGAATACCGCCTATCAATTGAAAATAATGGCCACCAACTGGGGGTACAATGGTACGCTTGACCAATATTGTGAACACGCAAAAAAAGAAGGATACGATGGTATTGAAATATGGTGGCCCATGGAAAAAAAGGACCAGGATGAATTGTTTACCGTATTAAAAAAACATGGACTGGATGTAGGATTTCTCTGTGGCGGTTCGCAAACAAATCCTGCCGAGCATCTTACCTTTTTTAAAAAGATGACGGAGGAGGCGGCTACGAATACCAATCAGCGGCCATTGTATATCAATTGTCATTCGGGGCGCGATCATTTCAGCTTTGACCAGAACAAATTATTTATTGATCATACCAGTGCGTTAAGCAAACAAACTGGTATCACCATTTGCCATGAAACGCACCGCTCGCGCATTATGTTTGCGGCCCATATTACAAGACAGTTCATGGAGAAATATCCTGAACTGAAACTTACTTTTGATGTATCGCACTGGTGCAATGTGCACGAGAGCCTGCTGCATGACCAAACTGAAACTGTTGACATGGCGCTGGCGAGAGTGGAACATATACATGCCCGCATTGGTCACCCGGAAGGACCGCAGGTAAATGACCCGCGTGCACCCGAATGGGACGCGGCGGTAAAACAACATTTTGACTGGTGGGACAAGGTAATAGAAAGAAAAAAGAAGACAGGTGGTATTATGACCATTCTTACAGAATTTGGTCCGCCGGATTATATGCCCACGCTGCCGTATACAAGACAACCATTGGGCGACCAGTGGGCCATTAATGTACACATGATGAAACTGCTGCGGAAAAGGTATGCTTAATAGTTTGTGAAAATAGAAAAGAAATAATAGTATTGCTCACCCATTTAATTTGATGATACAATACCATGGTTGAATTCATTGGCCGCTTACACCCTGCACTGGTACATTTTCCTGTTGGCATTTTAATCCTGGCCTGTGCGTTCCAGTTATTGTCTACCCGCAAATCATTTGCCTTCCTGCAGCCGGCCATCAGTACCATTTTACTCTGGGGAATGTTTTCTGCGCTCTTCTCCTGTATTACCGGCTTTATGCTTTCCCGGTCAGGGGAATATGATGAAACCATTGTTGTTGTTCATCAGTGGATGGGCTTAACCACAGCCTTCACTTCATTGCTTTATTATTTCTTTTATAAAACAAAACAATACACTCAGTATCATTCTTTGTTTTCAATAGGGTTATTATTAATTGTAGGCCTTACCGGTCATTGGGGAGGAACGCTTACACATGGGGAAGGTTATTTAACCGAACCCTTTAAACAATCCGCTACCGATTCATCCGGAACCAGGGTGCGCGTACCAATTGCCAATGTGCAGGAAGCGGTGGCTTATACAGCCGTTATTCAACCCATATTAAAAGACAAATGCTATAGTTGTCATGGTTCCACTAAGCAGAAAGGGAAGCTACGTATGGATGTTCCCGATGCATTGATGAAAGGTGGAAAGGACGGCGCTGTCATTGATACCGGTAATGCCGAAAAAAGTGAACTGATAAAAAGAATCGTGTTGGCAAGGGAAGAAGAACACCATATGCCACCAAAAGAAAAAGCACAGCTCACTGGTGACGAAATCGCCCTGATACATTGGTGGATAAATGAAGGCGCTTCCTTCGATAAGAAAGTGAAGGACCTGCAGCAACCCGAGAAAATAAAACCCGTTTTATTGTCGCTGCAAAAGGCGGAAATAAAAGTAACCCCTGCCGCCATTCCAACCGTGCCGGTAGAAAAAGCAAATGATGCAGCCATACAAAAATTAAAAAGCATGGGTGTGGTGGTAATGCCGGTAGGGCTGAACAGCAATTACCTGCTGGCGAATTATGTTTCGGTAAATAATTTTTCTTTCAACCAACTTGAATTACTGCTGCCACTGAAGAAACAATTGATTTGGTTAAAGCTCAGCGATAGGCCGGTTACTGATTCCGCGATGAACATTCTTTCACAATTAACGATGCTTACCAAATTACAACTGGACAATACAAAAATTACAGACAAGGGTTTGGCTGGTCTTTCAGGTATGCAGCAATTGCAATCTGTGAACCTGGTGGGTACAAAGATTACTGCAACAGGTTTGACGCAATTAAAGGGGTTACCAAAACTTGCATCGATTTTCCTTTATCAAACAAATATTGAAAAGAAGGATTGGGGGAACCTGAAGAAGCAATTTCCAAAAGCTATACTCGACTCGGGAGGTTATACAGTAACATTACTGAAAACGGATACTTCACTGGTAAAGCCCCCAAAAATCAACCAGTAAATTCGGATTATTATTTTCCGGTAAACAGGGGCTTTCGTTTTTCAAGGAAAGCAGTGGTACCTTCTTTGGCGTCGGCAGTATCAAACAAATCACCAAAAGCGGCCATTTCTTTTTGCAAGCCACCAGGAGCCCCATATGCCGCCATATTTGTAAGTACTATTATCTTACTGATGGCAAGTGGTGCTTTGGTATTTATCAGTGATAGCAATTCCTTTGTTTTATCGAGTAAGGATTCCGGGGTGGTTACATAATTCACCAAACCCAATTGTTTGGCTTCATTGGCATCAATCATATTTCCCGTCATCATCAGTTCCATTGCCTTTCCCTTTTGGATTAATTGTGTTAGTCGTTGTGTACCACCATACCCTGGTATCAGTCCAAGGTTTACTTCCGGCTGGCCAAACTTTGCATGCTCACTGGCCAGCCTGAAATGACAAGCCATTGCCAGTTCACATCCGCCTCCCAACGCAAAACCATTTACGGCGGCAACAATTGGTTTACTACAGTTTTCAATTTTACTAAAAACCATTTCCTGTCCTTTTTGCGCCAATGCTTCTCCACCTTTACTGCCGAGGGAAGTAAACTCACTGATATCGGCGCCTGCTACAAAAGCTTTGGGTCCGCTGCCTGTAATGATGGCGCTTTTAATTTCTTTATTGTTGTATACTTCTTCAATGGCCGCTCCCAGTTCTTCAATAACTGTCCTGTTCAGTGCATTCAATTTATCAGGCCGGTTAATGGTAATTGTGCAGATTCCATTGGTTAGTTCGGTTAATAAGCTGCTATACATAGTGGTAAAATAAAGTAGTGGGCAATTAAAAATTACGGTGTTCTTTCACCCAGTCGGAAATATAGCCTGCAATATCGGAGGTAGTAGCGCCGGGTGCGAATAGTTTGCCTACACCCAGGGCATTCAATTGTTTCATATCATCATCGGGAATAATGCCACCACCGGTGAGCAATACATCATTCATGCCTTCCAGTTTCATTAAATCTATTACTTTGGGAAATACGGTCATATGGGCGCCGCTAAGAATGCTGATACCAATAGCGTCTACGTCTTCCTGTAAGGCGGCATTGACCACCATTTCGGGTGTTTGCCGGAGGCCGGTATAGATTACTTCCATTCCTGCATCGCGAAGAGCGGTAGCAATCACTTTTGCACCACGGTCATGTCCATCCAGTCCAACCTTTGCTACCAGTACACGTATGGGTCTATTCATAATTCAGCATATTCAGGTCCAAAAATAGGTAATATGTTACCGAATATACCTGCTCTTTAAACCGGCCACTCCTTTTTTTATAATTGCGTTGAGTGAATCGTTTCCGTTTTCATATAAAATGATGCGCATGCCATTTTCCCTTGCCATTGGATAAACCAGTGAGTCCTTAATGGTCATCTTTTCAAATTGCTGGAATACCTTATCATCTTTATCAGGAATATGGTGACCCACAAGGATGAGATTTTTAACATGATAATCTTCCGGCATCCAGAATAAGAATGATGCGTTGTCGCTGTATACTTCCGGGAGACCGGTTTCTTTCCTGTAATAATTCAAAGCACCGGCAGAAAAATAACCCCGGCAATAAACAAATGTATTGGGCCTGTCTTTCTCCGGAATGCTATTATAAACAGCGGCGGTTTTCTCTGCCATTTCCTTCCAGCCCACCATATCGGCAAAATCCTGTGGTAAAGAATGGTATTGCAG
>Ga0075024_100000276_pt1 | contig 17451 bp, 20 predicted proteins | sample Str013_2_FD_71389 | JGI IMG/M metagenome (GOLD analysis project Ga0075024, IMG submission 71389) | Freshwater sediment microbial communities in response to fracking from Pennsylvania, USA - Straight Creek_MetaG_SC_2013 | ecosystem: Environmental > Aquatic > Freshwater > Creek > Sediment... | reverse complement strand
ATTTATCTTCATCGTGCCCCCGGGAGCCGATGGGACCATTGAAGTTTCAAACCTCCAAATAAAGGTTATTAAAAGCAGCAGCTTTGGGTGGCTGGACATTAAATCCCTGCTTACTTATTTGAAGGAAGTTAAGGCAGAACGGTATATCAGTATGTATGAATTTGGGTTTGGTATTCATCGCGCGGAAGGCAATTGGTTTCAGAAAAAGGATACCAGCATTCCAATTTGCCTGGCTTCTTTTTCTACTATTCTTGCCAAAGAATGGCAGAAGCAAAATAAGGTGTCCATCCCTTTTGTTCCATTAAAGCCTGTTTATGTTTCGGTAACTACTTCCATGTCATGGACGGAATCTGAAAGTATAAAAACAAGGTTCACGGGGGGAAGGGATTTTTTCCTTTTTTCAGGGGATATCAGCGAGAAACACTTCTTAATTGATATGTTAAAAGGGTTTTCACTATTTAAAAGATGGCAGCAATCCAATATGCAATTGGTTATTGCAGGCTATTCGGATTCCGGCACTGATTTTTTTGAAGACAAACTGGGTACTTATAAATTCAAATCGGATGTGGTTTTACTAAAAGATCCTGAAGAGGAGGATATAGGAAAACTGACCGCCGCGGCTTATGGAGTAATTTATCCCTGCACTGAAAATACAATGCCCTTTTATGTCTCCCGGTGCCTGCAAACGGGTACCGCATTGATTGCATCCGACATAACCGTAATTAGAGAATTAACGGAAGCGGCGGCATGGATTGACAATAATAACCTGCAGGATTCACTGGCCAACGCCCTGAAATTATTATACCGGGATGAGAACTATAAAAACAAACTGGTTGAGAATGGAAAAGGATCAGCAACTGCATTGGATGCTACTGTTATGCTGGAAAAGAGCTGGGAAATCATAAGGGGGAATTGACAAAGCAAATCCGCTAACTTTGCGCTTTACTTTTTAAAATTATGAATCAATCAACAATTACTATTGACGTGTTACTGGATAATGACAAGGTTCCCCAGCAAATAAGCTGGAAGGCAAGCGACAGCACGGCTGATATGGCGCAAAAATCCAAGGCCATGATGCTTTCTTTCTGGGATGGCGCCGATAAGGCCGCAATGCGTATTGACTTATGGACGAAAGAAATGATGGTGGATGAAATGGCGGATTTTTATTACCAGACAATCATGACCATGGCCGATACTTTTCACCGTGCCACCCGTAATGACGAGCTCGTTAATGATATGAAAAATTTTGCGAAGGAGTTTTATAAGAAATTCAGGGAGCAACAGCTAAAAGATAATAAAGCATGATAACCAATCAATAAATTTTATGAGTTTAGAACAACAGGTAATGACAGATATGAAAGATGCCATGAAATCCAGGGATGAAGGGGCTTTGCGTGGTTTAAGGGCCATCAAGGCAGCCATCATCATTGCCAAAACTGCAGAAGGGGCTGGCGGTGTTATTAAACAGGAAGATGAGGTAAAATTGTTACAAAAGCTGGTGAAGCAAAGAAAGGAATCCCTGGAAATTTACCAGCAGCAGAAACGCGCCGACCTGGCTAAAAAAGAAGAAGAAGAAATAAGTATCATTGAAAAATTTCTTCCCAAACAATTGAGTGAACCTGAATTGAAGGAACTAATCGGAAAGATTATTGCTGAAACCGGCGCCAACTCGCCTGCCGATATGGGTAAGGTAATGGGGGCGGCCACCAAACAACTGGCTGGTAAGGCAGATGGTAAAGCCATCAGCGCTGTGGTAAAGGAATTACTGAATAAGTAAACTACCTGTATGATAATTGATATCCTGTTTGCTTTGCTCATGGTGATGGCCATCATTAAGGGTTACAGTAATGGGCTCATCATAGCCGTTTTTTCTTTAGTTGCGCTGGTGGTTGGACTGGCGGCAGCGATGAAGTTTTCAACAGTTGTAGCGGGATGGTTAAGTGATTCCGTTCATGTATCGGCAAAATGGTTGCCGATTATCGCTTTTGCAGTAGTATTTATTGCTGTTGTATTACTGGTAAGGCTAGGCGCAAAAGCGCTTCAGAAAACGGTGGAATTTGTATTGCTGGGTTGGGTAAACCGATTGGGCGGAATCGTTTTTTATGTACTGCTATATATTGTCATTTTTAGTATACTGCTGTTTTATGCTTCGAAAATGGATCTGCTGACCCATCATACAATAGCTGAATCCAAAACCTACAGTTATATTCAGCCATGGGGGCCCAGGGCAATCAATGGAATAGGCAGGGTAGTACCATTTTTTAGTAATATGTTTCAGGAACTTGAACAGTTTTTCAGCAGGTTATCTGATAATGTTTCTTTCCTTCAGCGTTAAACCGAAATTTCAAAATAGAACCAGGAAAAGCAATTTCTTTGTCATCCGGACGTAATTAGCCTGATTAAAACCAATGAAACAGGATATTTAACAGCTTGTCAACTTCAAAAAATGGTTTAGTAACTTTGTTTGCTACCAAAATTGTGACAAATCAATTATTTTAGCGGCTAATTGAAGATTGACAGTAATCTAAACAGATGATTTACGAGATCAAACAGGCGGATAAATTCAGGTTTATTGAGGAAGGCGAAGGCGAACCACTCGTTTTATTACATGGTTTGTTTGGCGCCTTGAGTAATTTCGAGGACCTGGTAGAATATTTCCGCAAACATTGTAAGGTGGTGGTGCCCATCCTCCCCTTATTTGATCTGGATATACTTCATACTACCGTGGGCGGCCTGGAAAAGTTTGTTTACAAATTCATTGAATCAAGGGACTATAAGGATATTCACCTGCTGGGCAATTCACTGGGCGGCCACGTGGCGCTGGTGCATGCTCTTAAACACCCTGAAAGGATCAAATCTTTGATCTTGACTGGTAGTTCCGGTTTGTTTGAGAACGGGATGGGGGATACCTATCCTAAACGTGGTGATTATGAGTATATCAAGAAAAAAACGGAACTGACCTTTTACGATCCCAAAACCGCCAGTAAGGAATTGGTAGACGAAGTATACGATATCGTTAACAGCAGACTGAAAGTTATAAAAATCATTGCCCTTGCCAAGAGTGCCATTCGAAATAACCTCGGAGAGGAATTGAACCAGATAAAACAACCTACCTTGTTAATCTGGGGAAACAACGACACCATTACTCCTCCTTTTGTAGGAAGAGAGTTTAATAAATTAATTCCCAACAGTGAACTGCATTTTATTGATAAATGCGGACATGCCCCTATGATGGAAGTCCCGGAAGAATTTAATTCTATTCTGCATAAATTTTTGACAAAGCTTAGTCAGCCTGCAGCGGTAGCTCAGTAATTGTCGTCTAATTAAAGTAATAAATAAGCTTGCCGTAGCGTTTGCATTATTGATTTTAGTCATTTTTTTAGCGCTGTAAACTCTAAATAAAACCATTGTTAAACAAAGATCTCATATCATCCTCTCTGCCCGTATTGTCCTACACAGATACTATTCAGCGTGCACAGGACCTGATGGCCGATTACCATTTATTGCATTTGCCATTGGTACATGATGATAAGTTTATAGGACTGATAGCGGAAGAGGATGTACTGAACGCCTCCAGTCCTGCTTTAACATTGCAGCAAGTAGAAAACCAGCTTTCCAAACTGGCCGTTCATGCAAACACTCATTTTGTAGAGGCTGTACAACTTTCCAATGATTATGGTCTTAGCCTTGTTCCTGTGGTGGACAAGGATATGGAATGGGTGGGTTCAATCGCCGCCACAGATTTACTCAGGTACCTTGGAAAAATGACAGGTACCGATGAACCGGGAGGATTGATAGTACTTGAAATGGAAAAGGCTAATTTTTCATTTACGGAAATCTGCAAACTGGTAGAAACCAATGATGCACAGATTACCCAACTCAATACTTATTTCGACAACCAGCTTCAATTGTTTTACGTTACCATTAAGATCAACAAATTTGAGATTTCTGATATTATTGCAACCTTTCAGCGGTATGAATACACCGTCAAATATTATTTTGGTGAGGAATTGTATGAAAATGAGCTGCGTACCAACTACGACCATCTCATGAATTACCTCAACATGTAATTAACCCCCAGTTTACTTGTTACAGACAGAACAAAAATCCTGCAGCAGAAAGAAGTTGAAGCCAATGGTAAAGCAATTTTGTTCTATCCTTGTTTGTCTTGTAATATATGTTCAGTCCCATAGCCAATCACCTCCGGTAAATCAAAGCCATACGATTCATTCAACGGGAGATAGCTTGCAGGAATACCTGGGGGATACCGTTCACCAGCAGCCACATTTTACCATCAACGGGATCTTTATTTCCGGCAATAAAAAAACCAAGGCGTATATTATTGGAAGGGAGCTTACATTTAAGATCGGAGACTCTGTTTTGCTACCCGAACTGGTTGCTAAATTTCAACGTTCCAAAGAATTATTGATCAATACCAGGCTTTTTAATGAAGTGGTTATTTCATTAAAAGGTTTTCACGGATATCTTGTAGATATACAAATAGACGTAAAAGAAAGATGGTACATTTTTCCTATTCCTTATTTTAAGCCGGCTGACAGAAACTTAGCTGCATGGGCGGATAAAAATTATAGTCTTTCACGCATAAATTATGGTTTAAAGTTTAGCCACTACAATTTTACCGGCAGGAACGATAAACTACGCTTATGGCTGATTACGGGTTATACAAAACAAATCCAGTTGAATTATGAACAACCATACGCAGACAAGTCATTGAAACATGGATTTGGTGCAGGGTTGTCTTATTTTACATTGAAGGAAATCAATTCGTCTACCGTTAATAACCAGCAACAATTTATAAAGGCTGATACCATCACCTATGCAGGTAAATACCTTTCTGAGCAATTTAGTTTTGGGGTAAGCTATTTTTACCGACCCGCTATTAAAACCAGGCATGTGTTTCGGGCAGGCATTACTTCCATTTCTATTGACAGTGCCGTATCGGTATATAACCCTTATTACTTTTTAAACAACAAAAGAAAACTGACTTATCCTGAATTGTCCTATACTTTGGAATACCAGAACGTGGATTATGTTTCCTATGTATTGCGTGGTTTTATGGGGGATATCAATTTTGCCAGGAAAGGAATCAATGGTGATATGAATCTGTGGCAGCTATCAGGCCGGTTTACCAGGGGCTGGCAGTTGAGTGCGAAATCTTATTTCATGTTGCAGGGCTGGGGTATGATAAAGCTTCCATTTAATCAGCCCTATTTTAACCAGCGAATGTTTGGATACGGGGATTTTTATTTAAGGGGATTGGAAAAGTATGTGGTGGATGGAGTGGCCGGATTAATGGTACACAATACAATCCGGAGAAAATTATTTCAATTCAATGTCCCGGTATCGCATTTACCTACGCTGGATCATATACCTATTTCCGTGTACGTGAAATTGTTTGGAGACGCGGGTTATGCACGCAATAAATATTTTACGCAGAATTCCCTGGTGAATAAAATGCTGTACACTGCGGGTGCTGGAATTGACTTTGTAACTGCCTATGATTTAGTATTTCGATTCGAATATAGTTTCAATCAATTGGGCCAACCGGGCTTTTTCTTTCATATTCGGAATGAATTCTGATACTTTTGTACAGGAACTTCGCTAATTTTTACTTTAATACGCATGGAATGAAAGTAGCTATCTACAGCCGGGTAATGGATTGGGATCATCAGACGGAGGTACAACAATTGTTTGATGAACTGGCGAAACAAAAGCTGGAACCGGTGATTTACCAGCCCTATTTTGAGCAAATTATTACCGGAATACAAATTACACCGGGTGTTGCCATCTTCAGGGATGCAACTGATTTGGATAGTTCCATTGAGTTCTTAATTAGTCTTGGGGGCGATGGTACGCTGCTGGATACGGTAACACTGGTACAGGATAAGAATATCCCGGTGCTTGGGATCAATTTTGGCCGCCTGGGCTTTTTGGCTGGTATTGGTAAAGAAGATTTGGGCACGGCTATCCAGGCATTGTCGAAAAGAAGTTTTGTTATTGACAAAAGATCGCTGGTGCACCTTGATGCCAGCCAGGAATTATTTGGCAATACCCCCTATGCGCTGAATGAATTTGCGATTCACAAAACCGATATTTCACCCATGATAAAAATTCACACCTACCTCAATGGTGAATTTTTAAATACGTACTGGGCAGATGGACTGATAGTAGCCACACCAACGGGTTCTACGGGTTATTCTTTGAGTTGCAACGGCCCGATTGTTTTCCCGGAAAGCAGCAGTTTTGTCATTACGCCGGTTGCCCCGCACAACCTTAATGTCCGTTCTATCGTAGTACCGGATAACAACATTATTTCTTTTGAGGTGGAGGGGCGGTCGGAAGAATTTATCTGCGCCCTTGATTCACGCAGACAAGTGGTAAATAAAAACGTGCAACTGGCCGTAAAAAAGGAAGAGTTTACCATGGGGCTGGTGAGGTTGAATGAGAATAATTTTCTTCAAACCCTTCGCACCAAACTGATGTGGGGACTGGATACCCGGAATTGAGTTGTTAAATTTCCGGTACTAAAACGCTCCACAAAAGAAAATGACTTTAATTGCGTTAACCAGAATATTATTTTTTATTTTGCAGTTATGACAAAACGTTGGATAGTACTTGTAGCCGCCTTATCCGTGTTTACCGCCAGTGCGCAAATGGAAAGCAACGTTCATGAAGGTGAGTTTGGAATAAGTGCGGGAGCTGCTCATTATTTTGGTGATTTGAATACCAGGGTAAAACTTAACCGGCCCAAACTGGCTCTGGGAGCCTTTTTCAGAAAACAATTCGGGAATTATGTAGCCTTAAGGGTGAGTGCGCATTTTGCCCAGTTGGGGTATTCCGACGTTTACAATACAAACAATGCATTTCAGTTGCGCCGCAACCTGAGTTTCAATACCAATATTTGGGAAATGGCCGTTCAGGGAGATTTTAACTTCTTCCGTTTTGAGCCCGGAACGCTGGATTATGCTTTTACGCCATATGTTACATTTGGTCTTGGGGCCTTTAGTTATGACCCTTATGCCTATTACCAGGGGCAAAAGGTGTACCTGAGGCCATTGGGTACAGAAGGGCAGGGTTATGCTGCCTATCCGGGTAGAAAACCATACGGAACCATGGCTTTATGCATTCCATTTGGCGTAGGCGTTAAATACAATGTGAATGAGAAAGTGAATGTAGGGTTTGAAGTAGTATACCGTTTTACCAACACCGATTATATTGATGATGTAAGCACTACATATGTAGATCCGTCCATTTTTCCCAAATTACCGGATGGGTCGCCCTCACTGGCGGAGATTTTAAATGACCGCAGTAATGAAACTGGTCCTGATAAGATAGGTTTTGTAAACGGAACTGCGCGCCAGCGAGGATTTGCGAAGCAAAAAGACAGCTATGTGATGGCAGAAATAACCCTGTCGTTTAACCTTACTTCTTACCGTTGTCCAAAGGCTAATTAATCAATTTTTCATTCAACTTACAGTAAAATGGGGCACCGTACCTGAAAGTGCGCCTTTAGTACCTTCCTTAGTACTACCGGGAGGATAGGAATATGCTGTCCGTGGACCACTTAAAAGGGGTTTACTGATAGCGTAGAGGTTGCTGATCATGGCAATATAATATGTTTTGTCCCAATTGTTTTTTGTAGATTTGCCGCCGCAAACAACGTGTTATGGATTCGCTGAAAGTCAGTATAGACCTGCATCGCCTGCCAAAGCATATTGCTATCATCATGGATGGCAATGGACGCTGGGCAGAGGAAAAAGGGCAGGACCGGCTTTACGGCCATTTTCACGGTGTGGAAAGTGTGAGGGATATAGTGGAAGGCTGTGCAGAATTAGGGATTGAATACCTCACCTTGTATGCATTCAGTACGGAAAACTGGGACAGGCCAGCATATGAAGTAACCGGTTTGATGGAGCTGTTGGTAGATACCATTCGTAAGGAGGTAGAAACCCTTAACAAGAATAATATCAGGCTTCATGTTATTGGAGATATGAACATGCTTCCGGCAGCTGCCAGGAACGAATTGAATGAAGCCCTTGGGTTTACGGCAAAGAATACAGGGTTAAATCTTGTTATGGCGCTGAGTTACAGCAGCAGGTGGGAACTGGTTAATGCGGTAAAGAACATTGCCCTGGATGTAAAGAGTGGAAAAGTAGATCCTGCATCAATAACCCAGGATACTTTGCAACAATATCTTACCACCAGTAATCTTCCCGATCCCGAATTAATGATACGTACAAGTGGAGAATACCGCATCAGTAACTTCCTTCTATACCAGCTGGCTTACGCAGAGTTGTATTTTACCAATGTACGGTGGCCCGACTTCCGGAAAGAAAACCTTTATGAAGCTATTCTTGACTTTCAAAAAAGGGAAAGACGTTTCGGCAAAACAAGCCAGCAAATCCAACAACAGGAACTAACTCATGGTTAACGTTTTAACAAAGACTTTTAATAAATCCCTTTAATTTGCCGATCTCTTTAAATCAAGACTGGATGCCAAAATCATTACGCTTAGTACTCTGCTTACTGTTATGTGTGTGTTCATCGGCCGTAGTACTGGCACAGCAGCCTGATACCACCAAACCCACTGCTGTAGATCCCGAACTGGAAGGGCTGTTACAATCGAAAAGTGCAAAGGAATACAATCTTGCAGGCATTAAATTTGCCGGTACAAAAGCCTATGATGAGGCGTTGCTTTTATCTATTTGCGGATTAAATATCGGGGACAAAGTGGTGTATCCTGGTGGTGATAATTTCAGTCATGCTATTCAAAATCTCTGGAAGCAAAAATTATTTGCCAACATCCAGATATATTTTACCAAAATAGACGGTAAGGATATTTATGTAGAAATACATGTAGTGGAGCGTCCGCGTCTTTCCGGTTTTTCCTTTAAGGGAGTAAAAAAGGGGCAGGAAGAAGATCTTACCGGTAAAACTGGTTTGGTAAAAGGAAGGGTGGTAACAGAGAATACAAAAATTACTGCGGTTGAAAACATTCAAAAATATTATACAGAAAAGGGTTACAAGAGTGCAACAGTGAGGATTGATGAAAAGGTGGATCCATCAGTTACCAATTCGGTATACCTTACTTTTTATATTGTGAAGGGTATTAAAGTACGTATTGACCATGTCAGAATATTCGGTAATGAGACAGTGGCCGAAAGCCGTTTAAAAAAGCAAATGAAGGGTACTAAAGAGATGACAAGAATTTCTTTATATCCCAGCGATGATAAAAGCGTTTATGGCACCAATAAGCGGATGGCTTTAAAAGATTATTTGAATGAGTGGGGGTTCTTATCACTAAGCAAAACAAAGGAATACCTGGACCCTTATTTCAGGTTTAAATTATTTAGTTCGGCCAAGTTTAATGAAAAGAAATACGGAGAAGACAAGGAGAAGATACTTGATTACTACAACTCTCTCGGTTATCGCGATGCGGTGATATTAGCCGATACGCAGTATTACAATAAGAAGGGTAACCTCAATGTTGATATAAAATTAGCGGAAGGGCATAAATATTATTTTGGAAAGGTTGCCTGGAAAGGAAACACAAAGTATTCTGATTCGATATTAACCGTCTTGCTGGGCATTAAGAGAGGGGATGTATACAATCTTGAAACACTTAATAAGAGATTGGGTAAACAGCTTACCCCCGAAGGTGGCGATATCAGTGGATTGTATATGGATGATGGTTATTTGTTTTTTCATGCAGAACCCATTGAAACTGCTGTTTACAATGATACTATTGATCATGAAATCAGGATTGTGGAAGGACCGCAGGCCACTATTAAAAACGTAACGATCACTGGTAATGAAAAAACAAAGGAGTATGTGGTGCGCCGGGAACTTCGTACCGTACCCGGTGAAAAATTCAGCAGAACCGATGTAATCCGTACGCAACGTGAAATAGCACAGCTGGGATATTTTAACCAGGAAAAGATAAACCCCAATATTGTTCCCAACCAGGAAGATGGTACTGTAGACATCAATTGGGGGCTGGAAGAGAAATCCAGTGACCAGTTGGAGTTGAGTGCCGGATGGGGTGGAGGTATTGGATTGACGGGTACGCTTGGAGTTTCATTTAACAACTTCTCTATCCGTAATATCTTTCATAAAGCGGCCTGGGATCCATTACCCACTGGTGATGGTCAAAAATTAAGTGTACGTGTGCAGAGTAATGGCCGGGCATTCAGGTCGTACAATGCTTCCTTTACCGAGCCATGGCTGGGAGGAAAGAAAAGAAATTCATTTACATTAAGCGTAGCAAGCACCAAGTTTTCCAATTCATACGATTATAGAACGGGTACTTATAGCAAAGCTGCTGCAGATACTTCTTACCTGAAATCATTATCTGTTTCAGTGGCACTGGGCAAGCAATTAAAATGGCCCGATGACTTTTTTACCCTTGTATACCAGTTAAACTATACGCAGTATAATCTCCGCAATTATCCGGGCTTCTTCCACCTGAGTGATGGATCAAATCTGTCAAATGGCAAGTCTAATAATATCAGTCTGAAGATATCCCTGTCACGTTCTTCTGTGGATCAGCCAATATTTCCAAGAGCCGGTTCTGCATTTACGTTGAGCGCTCAGTTAACACCGCCGTATTCATTGATCGATAAGAGTATTGCTAGTTCTGCAAACCCGTATAAGTTTGTAGAATTTCACAAATGGCGTTTCAATGGAGAATGGTATGTGCCGATTGGTCGTCCTATGGGAGCAGACAGGAGCAGGCAATTTGTGTTGAAGGCAGCAGCCAAATACGGTTTCATGGGAAGGTATAATAGTCAGATGGATTATTCTCCATTTGAACGGTTCCAGTTGGGAGATGCAGGTCTTACCAACAACTATGGTATTTTAGGATACGATATTATCGCACAGCGCGGTTATCCTGTATACACGAATTCTGACCCAAGGATTAATCCTGATCAGAACAGTGCGAACCAGTTTTTTACCATCTTTAATAAATACGTACTGGAATTGCGCTATCCGTTTAGCACCAATCCCAATAGTACCATTTATGGCCTTACCTTTTTTGAAGCAGCCAATGGATGGTACTCCTACAAGGATTATAATCCATTCAGGTTACGCAGAAGCGCCGGCGTGGGTATGCGTTTCTTTCTGCCTATGTTTGGTTTGCTTGGATTTGATTATGGTATAGGATTCGACCGTTTAAATTCCACCAATAAACTGAAAGACGCGTCCCGCTTTACCTTTATGCTGGGTTTTGAACCAGAATAAAAATTCAAACAAACAACTTAACTTGTTTGTGAAAATGATCCTAACCGGGCCTGGTTGGACGGCCCAAAAACCTTAAAAGGAACAATATGAAAAAAGCGATAATTCTTGTTTGCAGCCTTTTATTTATTGCAGCGGGCGTTCACGCTCAGCGGTACGCAATAGTGGATACAAAGTATATCCTGGATAAAATGCCGGAATATAAAGATGCCCAGAAGAAATTGGACCAAACCAGTGTACTGTGGCAAAAGGAAATTGACGCCAAGCAACAGGACCTGGATAAAATGTACAAGGATTATGAGGCAGAGCAGGTGATGCTGAGCGATGCCCTGAAGAAAAAAAGAGAGGATGAAATCTTTATAAGAGAAAAGGAAGTGAGGGAATTGCAGCGCAAGCGCTTTGGTTTTGAAGGAGATCTGTTTAAAAAAAGGCAGGAACTTATCAAGCCCATACAGGACAAGGTTTTCAACGCCATTCAAAAAATTGCCGTGGCCAAACAATACGACTTTATTTTGGACAAAAGTGAAGGAATTACTGTTATCTTTGCCGACCCTAAACTGGACAGGAGTGAAGATGTGCTGAGGGAGTTAGGTGTTAAATAATGTACAAAGCAGCTTTTTGAACACAACCCGGTCTAAGTAAAAAACAACTTTAAATAATAAAAAACACTCCAGAAGAGTGTTTTTTATGCGACTACAAAAACAAAAAATTACAAAATGAAAAAGGTTTTAACCCTTGTTTTGCTGGCAACAGGTCTATTAGTAGCGGGCACCCATACCCAGGCGCAAACAAAAATCGGATATGTTAGTGTTAGTGAAGTAATCCAGTCTATGCCGGAAGCAAAGAAAGCCGATACGGCCCTGGCTCAATTCCAGGATGCACTAAGGCAAAGCGCATTGGATAAGCAAAATGCTTTGAATGATGCATATGCAAAATTTGTTAAGGATTCTATCACACTTACACCTGCTGTAAAGGAAGTTAGAAGAAAGGATTTACAAACAAGATTACAGGAATTACAGGGAGAAGATCAGCGTATACAGGAAGAGCTTCAGAAAAAACAGGAAGAATATGTTTCTGCTTTTCAAAAGAAAGCTAATGAAGCCATCCAGGCTGTCGCCAAAGAAAATGGATTTACCTATATACTGGCTAAAGAGGCAGTATTGGTAGGACCTCCGGGTGAAGATGTAGTAGGACTGGTGAAAAAGAAATTGGGATTGAAATAACCCATGAAATAATAATATTGGAAAACGTCAGGTTCATAAGCCTGGCGTTTTTATTTTTGTTTATGCCTACAGCGCAACCCATCGGTGTATTTGATTCGGGATATGGTGGTTTAACCGTCCTGAAGGAAATTATAAACACAATTCCCCAATACGACTATATCTACCTGGGCGATAATGCGCGGGCTCCATATGGCAACCGCTCCTTTGATACCGTTTACCATTATACGCTGGAATGTGTACAATGGTTCTTCGACCAGGGTTGTCCATTGGTGATACTGGCCTGTAATACAGCCTCTGCAAAAGCACTCCGAACCATTCAGCAAAATGATTTACCCCGTATAGCCCCGGATAAACGCGTACTGGGTGTATTAAGACCCACTACTGAAATAATTGGAACGTTTACCAGAACGAGGCAGATTGGCATTGTTGGCACCTCGGGAACGGTCACATCCCTCTCTTACCCCATAGAAATAGCTAAATTTTTCCCGGAAATAAAGGTGTTCCAGGAAGCATGCCCGATGTGGGTGCCACTGGTTGAAAACAATGAATATGATAGTCAGGGCGCTGATTATTTTATCCAAAAGCACCTCAAACAGCTTTTTGACCAATCCAAAGATATAGACACCCTTTTGCTAGCCTGCACCCATTACCCGTTATTAAAGGATAAAATCCAGCAATTTCTTCCAAATAAAGGGGTCAGGCTTTTATCTCAAGGAGAAATTGTGGCAAAGAGTCTGAAAGAATACCTGCAAAGGCACCCTGAGATTGACAATAAATGCAGCAAGAAGGGGCATAGATCCTTCTATACTACCGATTCTGCCGATGATTTTGATAATCACGCCAGGATATTTTTTGGTCAAATGGTGCATTCGATGCATCTTGACCTGGAGGGTAAAAGAGCTGGTAAATAGGGTTTAAAAAAAAGACCAGATCAGCTTTATTCTGTGGCGGCAAACCCCTACCTTTGCCGTCCTTTCACAAACCAGCGGGTGTGGTGACCCGGGGTGAAAATGGAACCAGGTCCGCTTCTCCCGGACCGTATTTCAAAAAAGTGAAAAAATTAAAATCATGAAACGGACATTTCAACCCCATAAACGTCGTCGTAAGACTGTACACGGTTTTCGCAAACGCATGCAAACTGCCAATGGTCGCAAAGTGCTGGCCAGCCGCAGGGCAAAAGGTCGTCATAAACTGAGTATTTCTGACGAGAAGGGATTAAAATAAAAGGACCAATCGGTAACTTAAAGAATACTATTAGCTCCGGATTTTTTCGGGGCTATTTTTGTTTACAGAAAAATGGCAGTGAAAAGGTCATTTACATTAAGCAACAAGGAAAGGCTAAAAAGCCGCAAACTGGTAGAACAGCTATTCAGTGAAGGGAAAAGTTTTTCTTCCTTTCCATTTCGAATCTATTATTTGTTTACAAAAACCCCTGCAAATTATTCAGCCAGTATACTTCAGGCAGGTTTTGGGGTTTCTGCTAAAATATTTAAAAAAGCTGCAGAACGAAACCGAATAAAAAGATTAACCAAAGAAGCCTACCGGTTGAATAAGACGGATTTACAGATTGGCCTTCAAACAAAGGAAAAGCAACTGATAATTTTCTTTATTTATACAGGGAAAGAGTTACCCAACTTTGAAGTAGTAAAAGAAAAAGTGATAGTAATTTTGAAAAAGCTGACAAGCATTACGAATGAAAATCATTCTTCAAATACTTAGCCTGCCTTTTATCGCCCTGATAAAATTATACCAATGGATAATATCTCCGGTACTGGGACCCAAGTGCCGCTTTACACCTACCTGTTCTCATTATGCAGCTGAAGCATTAAAAAAACACGGTGTATTTAAGGGTCTATGGCTTTCAATAAAAAGAATCAGCCGTTGTCATCCCTGGGGCGGACAAGGATATGATCCGGTTCCCTGAATAATCCCATACAGTTATTTCGATTTTATTTTAGCACGTTCTTCCATTAAATCATTCAGCGTTTCCCTTTTTTGTTTGTTGCTGAAGAATTTAATAATATCTGGAATCTTACCATTGTTATCGGGGTCCAGCTTATAAGGAATGCCTTTAAAAGGTCCTATAATCCTTGTGCTTTGCTGTTCGCTTATTTTTTTAATGGTAAGTGGAGGTAAAAAATAAGTTTTATTAGCGTCTGAAGCATTTAGTCCGGCCATTAATTGTTTGGTACTGTCTATAATATGATCCAATTGTTCAACAGTAATAGAAGAAGGCATCCCCTGTGAACCATAGTTAACATTTCCTCCAATTAGCGTATCTGTTTGCAGGTTAAGTAAATAAACACCGTTTGCTGGCAACTCAAAGGTCTTATTGTTGCCATCGGTACTTTGCAGGCTCAATGTTACTTTATCTTCTTTGAATACAATTTCCTGTTCATTATGGCTCATCGAAGGTTCCAGTTTAATGATCTTACCATCTACCGTAAATTTTCCGCTTGCTATTACCACTACTCTTTTTTCTCCGGCTGGTGAACAGGATGCAATCGATATTGAAATACAACTGGTAAAAATAATAAGGGCGTTCTTCATGAAGAGGTTGTTTAAAAATGAATCCCGGCTACTGAACCGGGATTGCAAGTAAAACAATTTTTTTGATTTGCTTATTTAACTGCTGCAAAACGCTCATCAATCTTTTTCCAGTTGATGACATTCCAGATAGCTGCCAGGTAATCCGGGCGTTTATTCTGGTATTTAAGGTAATAAGCATGTTCCCAAACATCAACACCCAATAATGGTGTCCCTTTTACGTCGGCTATATCCATTAAAGGGTTGTCCTGGTTGGGGGTAGATGAAATTTCCAATTTGCCATCTTTTACAATCAGCCATGCCCAACCGCTTCCAAACCTGCCGACTCCGGCAGCATTGAATTTTTCTTTAAAAGTGTCGAATGAACCAAAAGTTGAAGTAATTGCCTCGCCCAGTTTACCGGAAGGACTTCCCCCTGCTTTAGGGGCAAGACTTTCCCAGAAAAAACTATGGTTCCAGTGACCGCCCCCGTTATTACGTACAGCAGGGCTGATACTGCCTGCTATTTTGACCAATTCTTCCAATGATTTCCCCTCATTAGCTGTTCCTGCAATTGCCTTATTTAAATTGTCTACATATGCCTGGTGATGCTTGCCATGGTGAATTTGCATGGTCAGGGTGTCTATATGTGGTTCCAATGCATCATGTGCATATGGTAACGCGGGTAATGTAAATGCCATGATAACTAAAATTTAAAAATGATAAATAATTATAAGGAGTAACAAATTTACAGTTCAAAGGTTGATAACTCAAAACTAATGCGGTTACGAAATTGGAAAATCCCTGTTTGAATTAAAACTGCTTTAATGACTTAACTCCATGATCTGGCCAAATGGCTGTATTTTTTTTGTAACTTCCTGTTTCCAAAACAGGTATTTATATTCACAATAATCTCATTGATATGCGCAAACATGGACGCTTATTGTTAATTGCCATCTCCTGCATAGCTTTATTATCATTTAGTATGATACCAAAACAGCATCCAACTCAGTCAGGTGATAATACCCTTTCCGCTGCTGAAAAGAAAGCCGGCTGGAAAATGTTGTTTGATGGAAAATCAACTGATGGTTGGCGACCCTATAAAAACAAACCATCCGACGGTTGGGAAGTGGTAAACGGTGAAATTCATTGTAAAGAACAAGGTGTTCAGCATCGCGCCGATCTTATCACAAAAGAAAAATATGGAGATTTTGAGTTGTCGCTTGACTGGAAAGTGGGTAAAGCCGCCAATAGCGGAATCATTTACCTGGCAAATGAGGAACATGATGCTTCTTATGAATCAGGACCTGAATACCAGTTAATTGATGATAATGGTTATCCTGATAAGCTGGAAGACTGGCAGAAAAGTGGTTCCTACTATGCTATGTATCCACCCGCAAGACTTGTTTCAAAACCAGCAGGCGAATACAACCATACGGTAATAAAAGTTAAGGGCAAACATGTGGAACATTGGTTAAATGGGGTAAAGGTGGTGGACTTTGAATCTGGAACACCCGAATGGTTCGCATTAAAAGAAAAAAGCAAATGGAAGGATATTAAAGACTGGGGACAGGCCAAAGAAGGTTATATATGCCTGCAGGACCATGGTGGTGGTGTCTGGTTCAGGAATATTAAAATCAGGAAGCTTTAATCAACCTGGTACTGGCGTGATTGGATTCTTATCTTCTTTCCATAAAAAAATCCTTCATCAGCTGAGCACATTCATTACCCAGGATGCCACTCAATAATTCTGTTTTTGGGTGAAAGGGAGAATTGGGTGCGGTAATATGGCGGTGTCCATTTTTATCGTCATCTGCACCCCAGACCACACGTGCAATCTTGCTCCAGTACAATGCCCCGGCGCACATTACACAAGGTTCAACTGTAACATATAATGTGGCATCTACCAGGTATTTACTTCCCAGGTAATTAAATGCCGAGGTAAGGGCTATCATTTCGGCATGTGCCGTAGGGTCGTTTAATTTCTCCACCTGGTTATAACCCCTGGCAATTACCTTGTCCTGAACCACCACAACGGCTCCTACGGGTACTTCACCCTCTTCATATGCTTTATGCGCCTCTTTCAGGGCCTGTTGCATGAAATGTTCATCGGTCATAGAATTCCGAAGGTAGAAAATAATCTGGCTGGAATTGCCGGGTTGCTCTTATATAAAACTTCCTGGATAATAAGCCTGATCAACATTATTTAAAAGAATTGTAAAGCTCATGGCATATAAAATGAAACTGTCTTATCTTGTCGTAATTTTGAACAAATATGAAAAGGAAACAGGAAATACTCCACGACGTAGTGATAAAATTTGCCGGCGATAGCGGCGACGGAATGCAGTTAACAGGCAGCCAGTTTACAAATAATACAGCTTTATTGGGAATTGATCTGGCCACTTTTCCCGACTTTCCGGCAGAGATACGTGCCCCACAGGGA
>Ga0075024_100000275_pt1 | contig 17477 bp, 8 predicted proteins | sample Str013_2_FD_71389 | JGI IMG/M metagenome (GOLD analysis project Ga0075024, IMG submission 71389) | Freshwater sediment microbial communities in response to fracking from Pennsylvania, USA - Straight Creek_MetaG_SC_2013 | ecosystem: Environmental > Aquatic > Freshwater > Creek > Sediment... | reverse complement strand
TCCCTTCTTCCACCACCAGGTACGCGCACAGGTTCCGGGTTCCTTCTCCGTCTTCCACATCCACCACCGCCACGTCCTTTACTCCCGCATGGCTGCGCAAAACGTTTTCGATCTCTCCCAGTTCCACCCGCACGCCCCGGATCTTGACCTGTTGGTCGCGACGCCCCAGAAACTCCAGGTTCCCGTCCTTCAACAGCCGTCCGTAATCCCCCGTCCGGTACACCACATCCCCGGCGTCCTCGCTGAACGGATTCCGCACAAACACTTCCGCCGTCAACTCCGGCTCTCCGTAATATCCCAACGCCCGGTACGGCGTTCGCAGATAGATCTCGCCAACCGTTCCTGGACGGCACTGCTGCATCCTGGAATTCACGAGCAGAACTTCAGCGCCCGGCATCGGTTTACCGATGGGAATCGTGGGACGTTCTTCATCGCCCGGCTGCACGAAGTAGTGCAGCTTGGTCACTGTGGTTTCCGTTGGACCATACAGGTTCACCAGCCCGATCCGCTCGCCAAACACTTCCTTCCACCTCTTCACGTCCGCCGGCAGCAATGCTTCTCCGGCCAGCACCACCCACCTCAGTCCCGCAAAATATCTCGCTTCCGGTTTCTCGTTCAGCATCGCCCGCAGGATTGACGGCACGCAATGCAACACTTCCACTCCTTCCACATCGATCCAGTCAATCAACCTCGAAGCTTCCAACACGATATCCCGCTTCTCCGGCGCGCACACCACGCCTCCGGCGCACAGCGGCACGAACACGTCTTTCAGGTATCCATCAAACGAGCACGACGCCAGCTGGCTGACCCGCGTCCCTTCTCCCACTCCCAGTACTTCGGCTTCCCACCGCGCAAAATGGTCGATCCCCTTCAGCCTGCCCAGGATCGCCTTCGGTTTCCCCGTACTTCCCGACGTAAAGTAGATCGAACATCCGTCATCCGGCGTCGAATCATCTGGCGTTGAACTATCGGCCGTTGAATCGTTTTCCCAAGCTCCACCTTCCCAAGCTCCAACATCGTCCACTGCTTCCGCCAGACGGATGATTTCGCCAGAACCGTTTTCCACGGATCTTTTTTCCAGGATTCCGTTGTCCAACAGAACCACCTTGGTGTGAAGACCAGCGCTGCTCCGAATTCCGGCTAGTTTTTCGAAATTGCGGGAATGGCTCACAAACAAATCGATAGAAACGCTCTCAACCATCACGAGCAGTCTTTTTTCCGGAAACGCAGGATCGAGCGGACAGAAGATCCCGCCTGCCTTAAGCGTTGCAAGTATCCCGGTGACCACGTCGATGGTGTCACTCACGAACAAACCGACAATGCTGCCGTGGCGCACGCCCAGCGAGCGCAGAATATGGGCCAGTTTTTCTGTGCGGGAATCGAGATCACCGTAGGTGATACGGTTTATGCCAGCATCCACTGCCAGAGCGGCAGGATTTCGCCTGGCCACTTCGCGCACGAGGTCGTGAACGAATTGTTCTTTCGTTGTAATCACGGGGAAAATAGTTTCTAGTTCAACGAAGGCAAGCTGAATTGGTCCTGTAGCAGGCCAAAAGTCAGCACGATGATTAACAGGTCATCTTCCAGCGCGGGATTCAGCGTGAACCCGCTTTGCGAGTATTTCTTCCGCAGGACTTCGACCGTGCCGGGATTGAAGTATCCCTGTCTTTTGATCCGGTCGTACGAAAGCTGGTCATTGACCCACTCGATTTTTTTCTGCAGCAAGGCCGGGCTGCCCGGCGCCACGAACCCGAATTTCTCGCGCTCAATGATTTCCCTGGGGATGAGTCCGGCGGCCACTTTTTTCAAGATGGCCTTCTCGGTAAAGCCGTTCAGCTTAAGGTCCGGGGGAATCGTCCGGCAGAATTCAACCAGGTCGATGTCCAGGAACGGATAACGGGCCTCAATCGAATTGGCCATGGCCATGCGGTCGCCATGGTCAGCAATCAGGTGACCGGCAAGTCGTAACTTGAAGTCGAGATAAGAACGCTTGTGCACAGGATGTCTTCCCTGCAAACGTTCTTTATCGACCACCGGGTGGTTGTGGCACGCAAACTCATCACAGCGGGCCGCCAGGTCTTCTGAGTAAAACATTTCCTTCACTTCCGTAAACGCGTATTCATCTTTTTCATAACGGAGGTCAGGATCTCCCCAGAGTTTTTCCCGGATTTCATTTCCCATCACGGTTTCCAGATCATGCTTGGTGACTGACGAGGCGCGTTGCTTGTCAAAACGATAACCAACATACCCAGCAAACAGTTCATCCGAGCCTTCGCCGTTCAGCACCACGGTGATGCCGTTCTCTTTGGTCCAGCGGGACAATGCCAGGGAAGCGGTGTCATACGTTTCCTTAAGCGGGCATTCAGCGTGATAGACAACATCGCTCAATCGCGAGGCAATATCCGACTCCGCGAAGGGGATCTCATGATGCACCGATCCCACATATTGCGACATCAGCCGCTGATACTTCGCTTCGCAAATCCGTTCATCCGAGAAGGTGACCGAGAATGAATGCCTTTGCATCTCTGGAGACACCTTGCGGATCATCGCCGCGATCATGGAAGAATCCAGCCCGCCGCTGAGAAAGAAACCCACTGGCACATCAGCTTGAAGCCTCAGCTTTACCGACTGCTGGAACAAATCACCCAGCTCGTCCACGTAGTCTTGTGCAGGACGGCTTCCGTTACTCTCAGTCATTCGCGGATAGTCCAGGTCCCAGTATTGGCTCACCTTTACAACTCCGTCACGGACGGTCATACAGTGGCCGGCTGGCAAGCTATGTATGTCTTGAAATAACGTGCGCGGACTTACGGGACCAGGCAGCGAAAGCACCTGGTCCAGTCCCACCAGATCCACCTGGCGCGGCACGAGCGGGTGCCGCAAAATCGCTTTTATCTCCGACGCGTAAATGAAAAGACCGTCAACCACCGTGTAGTAAAGAGGACAGATTCCAAAATGGTCGCGAGCCAGAAACAGTGTTTTCTGTCTTCGGTCGAAAATAACCACGGCAAACTGTCCGTTGAGCTTCTTGGGCAGTTCCGCGCCTTCCTCTTCGTATAAATGGACCAGGACCTCAACGTCCGTCCGCGTCTGGAATATGTGGGCTTTGTTCACCAGCTCGTTTCGCAAGTCACAGTAGTTGTAAATTTCGCCGTTGCAAGTCATCACCAGGGAGCGGTCTTCATTCCATATTGGCTGGTCGCCTGTCTCCAGATCGATAATGCTCAAGCGGCGGAACCCCATGCCAATGTTCTTCTCCACGAAATATCCCGAGGAGTCCGGTCCGCGATGAATCAACGCATCCGTCATCGAACGCAGGATGTTCTTATCCACCCGTTCTTCTTGGCGAAGATCGAGATACCCAGTGAGTCCGCACATTCTATGACTCGAGCCCCTGATTGAAGCTGCCGATAAGACTTTGCCGCTCGGCCTCAGTAGAGCGCGAGAACGAGAACAAAGTCCGCTCCGGGTTCGTGGCCATCTCAATCAGTAGCTGGTGAAATTGATTGACGGTTTGGGTCATGGTCGCATCCGCAAACAGCCGCGAGTCATAAACCATCCGTATCGACAACTCCGCGCCAGCCACCACCAGCAACGCCAGCGGGTAGTTGTTGCGTTCCAGAATGGCAAAATCCAATACTCTTAGTTTTCGTTCCCGGTTCGTCAATTCGCTTGCCGGGACATTCTGGAAGATCAGCACGCTCTCAAAAAGCGCCTGCCCGCGCGGAACGTCACTCCATCTCTGAATTTCCACCAGCGGAGTGGACTCGTATTGCCGCATTTCGTTTTGCTGGTTTTGCAGCGCTTTCAGCCATGTCATCAAAGGCACATCGCGCGCCACGCGGACCCGCAAAGGCAGAGTATTGATGAACAGGCCAACCATGGATTCAATTCCCGGGAAGTCCACCTGACGTCCGGACACTACGCAGCCAAAGAGCACATCATCATTACCGCTGCGCCGGCTCAGATGCATGGCCCAGGCGCCCTGAATCAGGGTGTTCAACGTCACGTGATGCTTGCGCGCAAAGGCCTGCAAAGTATTGACGCTGGATTCCTTGAGCACCAGTTCAACATCATGCGCGGCTTCCTCATCCGGGGCCGATTGGGCCACGCCGTCATACCCGAAGGAAGTAGGCGTGGTGAATCCTTGAAGCGCTTTTCTCCAGTACGTTTCCGCCACGCTTGAATCCTGCTGCTTGAGCCAGTCGATGTAGTCCCCATAAGGCACCGGGCTCTCGATCTCAAGAGTCTGGCCTTCATAAAACGCGTCGTAGTAGGCCAGCACCTCACCCACCATCACCGCCATGGACCATCCATCCAGAATCATCAGGTGGGCGCTCCAGATGAGTTGATACCTCTCGTTCGTAAGGTGAATAAGAACGGAGCGCATGAGGGGTTCCTGCGCAAGATCAATTCCGCGCAGCCGGTCGGCTTTCATCAACTCCTTCAATTTCTGTTGTTGCTCAGCCGCGGGAATCCCCCGCCAATCAAGCACTTCCCAAGGCAGCCGGGCTTGCCGGTATACCACGAGAAAAGGTTCACCTTCGCGCCCAAAACTGCAAGAGCTGCGCAACACTTGATACCGGTCAATTACTTTTTGAAAAGCCTGCTTGAACGCGGGCACGTTCAGATCGCCGTGCAGGGCGTAAGTCTGCTGCGTACCGTAGATGCCCGATTCCGGCGCGTTCATTACCTGGAAAAGAATGCCTTTTTGCAGCGCGGTCAAAGGAAAGATATCTTCAATCGTTTGTCCGTTGGCGTCTGCGGACCGGCCCTCTGCGAGCGTATCAATTTCTGATTGAGTGATCGGTACGCGTGGAAAGTCGGCCGGGTGACGACCGCGGCGCAGGCTTGACGGCGAGTCCGGCGCTTTCTTGCCCATGATGGCGGCCTGCATCCTCTGCCGGTCTGCGTCAGAGATTTTCTTGGCGCCCACCGGCGCGGCAGCCGTGGCTTCTCCACGCTGAAGCAACTCGGCCAGAAGCGCAACGGACGGTTGCTCAAACAACTTCTGCGGCGACAGACTCAACCCGGCTTTTTTCGCCTGCACCACAATTTGGATACCCAGGATCGAGTCGCCACCCAACTCAAAGAAGTTGTCCTCAACGCCCACCTTTTCCACTTTCAGCACCTGCGCCCAAATGGCGCACAGTTTTTCTTCCAGGGGCGTGCGCGGAGCAAGATATCTTTGTTTCAATTCCTCCGGAGCGCCCACAGGCTTGGGTAACGCCCGGCGATCGAGTTTTCCATTCGGCGTAAGCGGAAATTCCGCAAGCTCCATGAACGCCGAGGGAACCATGTAGTCCGGCAGGCTCGACTGCAGATGCGCGCGTAATTCAGCGATGGACGGAAATTGATTGTCTCGCGCGATGACGTAAGCGACCAGTTGCTTATCGCCCGCCTCGCGTTCATGCACGGTTACGGCAGCGTCCCGGACTTTGGGATGCCGGCGCAAAACCGTTTCAATTTCTCCCGGCTCAATTCTGTAGCCTCTTACTTTTACCTGTTGGTCCGCGCGTCCCAGGAAGTCGAGCGTCCCGTCGCTGCGCCAACGTGCCAAGTCGCCGGTTCGATAGAGTCTGCCACCGTGCCGGGAGAATGCGTCCGGGACGAAACGCTCCGCGGTAAGATCTGGCCGGTTCAAATACCCTCGTGCCAACCCCGAGCCGCCAATGAACAACTCGCCGGAAACTCCGGCGGGAACCATTTCCATTCGTCCGTCCAGCACATACATTTGCGTATTGGCAATGGGCCGTCCAATCGGAACCGCCCCGGTTGTCGACTTTACCTGTTGCACGGAAGACCAAACGGTAGTTTCCGTTGGACCGTACATGTTAAAGAGGCCATCACTCACGATTCCCAGCAAGTCCGCGGCCAGGGATTGCGAGAGCGCTTCTCCGCCGACAAGAAGTTTTCGCAAAGGCGGTTTCTGCGCGCCCGCGGCGTGTTGTTCCAGGAACGTGGCTGCAAATGAGGGCGTGCACTGCAAATCAATTTCTGCTTTCTTCCATTCAGGTTCATCCGCGTCAGCCAGTTGGTTCCAGCGGTCCTTGAGCTGGGCCAATCGCGTCAATCCATTCAGCACGTCCGGGACTTCCACTCCGAAATCGATCAGGCATGCGATTTCGTCAACGTCGGCATCCACCAGTCTTTCCAGGGTTTGCCAGCACATCTCCTGATCGCCCATGAGACCACTTGTTTCGTAGTAGCGATCAAAAGCGTGCTGCAACAGTTCCTCAAGGTCCTGCGGTCCAAAGGCATCGGAGTCCACATCCACGCCGATGTTGCGGCCAAAAGTTCGCAGCAGGTCAACCGACTGCTCCAGGTAGCGGCAAAACGGCTTGCGTACCATAGAACGCGTGGCTTCCGCATTTTCCCCGACGAAAGTATGGAGCATCAGCGTCACGCATCCTTTGCCGGGATGGCCCGCTTCACGGTACGCTGTTCGGTAGGCCGCAATTTTCCCCGCCAGGTCTTCCAGGCTCTGACCGAGAAGATGCGTTAGAAGATTCGCGCCAATTTCCCCTGCCACCCGAAAAGTATCCGGAGTGCCGGCGGCGGTGAGCCAGAACGGGAGATCAGCCTGAATCGGCTTAGGATAGATTTTGACTTCAACTTCCTTGCCGGTCCCGCTGGGACGCATGATCGAATTGCCGCGCCACAAAGACCGCACGGTTTCTATTTCCGCAACGGTATGCTTTTTACGATCGGCAAAAGTACCGGGGGCCAGCACAAAATCATTGGCGTTCCAGCCGGACGCGAAGGAAACGCCCACTCTTCCGCCGGAGAGGTTATCCACCACGGCCCACTCCTCCGCCACTCGCAGGGAATCGTGCAGAGGCAGCACCACGCTACCGGCCCTGATTCCTATCTTCTTGGTGATGGTGGCCACGCCGGCACTGGTAACCGAAGGGCTGGGATACACTCCGCCAAAGGGATGGAAGTGTCTTTCCGGCGTCCAGACCGCATGAAAACCGTTTTCATCGCCAAAACGCGCGCTGTCCAGAAGCAATTTGTATTTTTCGTGTTCGCTCTGGTTCTGGTCCACGGCGGCAAAAAAGAAAAGGCTGAACTCAAAATGTTTTTTCTTGCGGTCCAGCAATTCTGTACGGGAGTTCATCCCGGCCATGCCGGAGTGCAGAACCACGTGGTCGCCATGACCCAGCGTCCAGAACATTTCCAGGACGGAAATGTCAAAACACATGCTGGTGACGGCCAGCCATGAGGCCGGAGCGCTTTTGCCAAAGAGATCGTTCATGGCATGTAGAAAGTTTGCAGCGGCGCCATGCGTAACAATCACTCCTTTGGGTTTTCCCGTGGAGCCTGACGTGTAGATGACGTACGCGGGATTTTCCGGCTGCAATCCGGCAGGAACGTTGTCCGGGTTCTCTGCTTCCAGCTCAAACCAGTCAGTATCCAGGCAGAACACTTCGGCTTGGGTTGGCGGTAGTCCCTTACGTAGCGCAGCCTGAGTCAACAGGATTGGCGTTTGGGAATCTTCCAGCATGAGCGCCAGCCGCTCAGCCGGGTATTCAGGATCGAGCGGAACGTACGCGGCGCCCGATTTTAGAATTCCCAATAATCCGACCAGCATGTCCAGACTGCGCGCGACGCAGATTCCAACTCTTACTTCCGGACCGGCGCCCATCTTTCTCAAGCGGCTCGCCAATTGGTTCGCCCGGCGGTTCAGTTCCTGATATGTCAATTCTTGCCGCTCGTGGATTGCGGCCACGGAAGCGGGAGTTCGTTCTACCTGGAGCTCAAACAACTGGTGGAGATAACTCGCGGCCGAATACTCGCGCGCGGTCGCGTTCAATTCCAGAAGGTGCAGACGTTCGGAATCACTGAGCAAGGGCAAGTCAGCCAGCTGTTGCCCAGGATCGCTGCTCACTGCATCAAGCACCCGCCGATAATGCCCGAGCATTCTCGTGATGGTCGCGGGCTCGAACAAGTGTTTTTTGTATTGCATCCGAATTTGCAAGCCATCGTCGTCCCGCGCGATCACCATGGCCACTTCAGCCGGCCCAAGAGGCTGGACGATATCGATACTCCGCAGTTCCAGAGCGGTTGCCGCGTCAGGCAACCTTCCTCCGAAGGCCGTTTCTTCCTGGAAGTCGAATGTAGTCTGCACCAGAGGGGCGCGAACTGAATCTTGGTTCGGGTGCAAACGCTCGGCCAGAAGTTCGTAAGGAAATTCCTGGTTCTCCTGGGCCCGAGCCACTGCTTTGCGGACTTGCTGTAAGAACTGCGCAAACGTGAGGTCGCCTGACGGGTTCACGCGTACCACAACCAGATTGGCGAATGCGCCAACCACGGATTCAAACTGCGAATCCGAACGACCTGCGGCCGGCCACCCAATCAGAATATCTTCCTGGCTGGTGTAGCGATACAGCAGCGCCTGATACGCGGCCAGCAGGACCGTTGAAAGCGTGGAGCGGTTGCGGTGAGCCACGGCATCCAAGCGCTCTTCCATCGCCTTATCCAACCGGCACGACTCAGTTGCCTCCTGCTGATCTGGGACGCGCAGCCGTGGATGGTCCGTGGCCAGATTCAGAATCTGCGGTTCTCCTGACAATTGCTGCTGCCAAAACTGCCAGAGCTGTTCGCCCCGGTTTCCCGCTAACATCTGTTCCTGATGCTGGACATATTCCTGATATGAAACTTCCAGCGCCGGCAAGTTGGCTTCCCGGCCGGATACCTCCGCGTCATAGACCATGCTCAGTTCGTCCATCAACAATCCCAGGGACCAGGCATCCGCCACCATGCGATGGGCCACCAGCAACAGTATTGATTCCTGTTCTCCCAGGAACACCGTTGCGCGCAACAGCGGGCCCTGGCTGAGATCGATCACGCGAGAAGATTCTTGCTTGATTCGTTCCGCCAACTGCAACCCAGTCCAGCCGACGGTGCTTTCCCGTTGCAGGTTAATTTCCTGGCGGTCATCAACGACTTGCATGGGATCGGATTGGCGAACATGGAAAGTGGCGGACAAAAGCGGATGCCGCGCCACCACCGACTGGAGCGCTTTTTGCAGTGCGGCAAGGTCCGGAGAGCAGCAGATCTTGCCGCTCGCCGCAATATTGCCCGCGGGCGTGAGCGGTTGTTCCTGGGACAAAGACCAGAGCGCAGCCTGGGCCTTTGATAGGCCGCATTCCCATTGCAATTTGCTGGGGATATTAGCGTGAAGTGTGGGGGGAGGGTTCATGCTTGCATTTCCTTTGCGAGCCGAACTTTGAAAACTGAGTTTGCCGAAACCATTCGACCTATGTTTTACGCGGACCTCAGGACGCCTTTGGCTGCCTTGTCCCGTGTTTTGCCCGCCGGAATGATCAAGTCATAATCGTCCGGAACCTTGAAGCCCAGAACCGTTGAACAGAACTTCTTCCAATCGGGATTTACCAGATCGAAGATTACGTTCTCGCCATTCCACATGGAACGGGTAACCCGGTAGTCCTGGTGAAGGTAGACAATCGCGTCGTCAGCCAGGCCGGTGATCTTCTCTGTCTCTGTCCACGATGGAAACGGACGCAACTGCTTCAAGTGATATGCCTTGCAATATTTGCGCTCTGGATAGGCAATTTTTTCGCCGGGCGTCTTGTCTTCCACCTGCCTGAGGAGCTTTGCCACGTCTGCATGTCCCGCGGCCAGGGCGATCATGTAGGCTGTCCGCTGGTCGATGCCCACCTTGAAAACGTCAGCGCCTTGATCGATCAGCAACTGGACCATCTTCAAGTTTCCTTTGCCGGCTGCCCAGTTCAAAGGCGTCCAGCCATTCTTATCTGCTTGGTTTACGTTGGCTCCTGACTTGAGCAACTCTTCCACGGCTGCAAGGTTGGAAGACTTTACGGAGTCAAACACATCTATTTCAGGCATCTGGTGCTCCTGTTGGTATTCGCTAAATGTTTTTTGTCTTTAAATTGTTGTCAGAAAGTGTTGCCAGGGCCGCGGCTGGTTTTTGCCGCAGGTAACCGGTCCCGCTCAAGGTGTTCAGGTCGATATCGGCAATGCACTGCATGTTCTCGCCGTTTAACGTAACGAGTCCTTCCAGGTGCACGAAACCTGTTCCATTTTGGAAGTCGGCCTGTTTGGTGTCCGTTGCATGCTCGTCCAGCGTGATGCCCAATTCGGTCACGCCGCGAGGACCCGCGAAACGAAAATAGACCTGTCCGATCTGGATGCGCGCCCGGAAAGCTTCCGCGGTGTTTTCCGCCCGCAGCCGCAGTGCCACCTTCGTGCCCGGCGCTGAAAGACGGTCCACCAAGGTTCGCTTAACACTTTTTTCTTCGCCCATTTTGGATCGTTCATCCATGCGGTTGGCCTAGATTCATGAAGTAGCTGGCTCGACTAGCTTGTGGCGTTTTGTTTATGAGCTTCCACGACGAACGCTCAGATAAAAACCCTGCCACGTCCAACGCTGGCTAATTCATTTTGGGTGGAAATATCATGGGCCGTGCAAGTAAGGCAGGCTGACGCCATTTTTGTCCCACTCAGCACTTTTCAGAGGTGTGCTTCGCCAAGGCGCGGAGTGCAGCGCCTGCGCGGGGGGAACCTTTGCATGACATCACACCGCAAAACAGAACACAACTGTCCTGGTCATTGATAAAAGACCAGTATGTAAGGGAAAACATAGCTGTACCTGTCTGTCCGAGAAGTACAGGATCGCGATGCGACAAGGACAGTAGCATCCGGCTAGCCTGCCAGGACGTGTACCCCCGTGCTGACGGTTGTAGCACGCGTAGTTCCAAAACGGGAAATACATGCTGGCAAAAAATAGTTCTTGGCTTCTACGGTGATGTTATAGACTCCAGCCTTAGTAACGTTGTGGCGTTCAAAAACGCGGATATACTCTTGCCCGTGCGACGCTTGCAATGGATTTGTTCGCGTCTGACTGCCTAGGGAGGGCGGACCAATGTTTGGTGCCTGGTTAACTGAGTTAAAGCGGGACTTGATGTACGCATTCCGGTCATTGGCCGGGAACTGGACCTTCACCGGCACTGCAATCCTTACCCTTGCTCTGGGAATCGGACTGAACACGGCGATCTTCAGCGTGATCAACACAACTCTGTTGAACCCATTGCCATTCCGCGACGCAAAGGATTTGGTTTGGGTGCAGGGTAGATTGCTGCCGCGATCCAACACCAACGTTTCATTTCCTGATTTGGTGGATTATCGCGCCCAGAGCAAAGCATTCGACCAGATTGGCGCATTCTCGCTTTTCGGGGGCAAGCACAACTGGACCATCGACGGACACGCGCGCCAATTGCAAGGCGTAATGGTAACCGCCAATTTTTTTGACGTCCTAGGCGTGGGCCCGGTGCTGGGACGCACCTTTACTGGCGATGACGAGAACGCAACGGCGCCCATCACGGTCATTCTAAGTTACCGCTTCTGGCAGCAGGCTTACGGCGGCGATATGGACGTCATCGGCAAGACCAGCAAGATGGATAGCAGCGTGGTGACCATCGTGGGTGTAATGCCGCCCCGACTCGACTTCCTGCGGAATACCGATATCTGGTTTCCTGCTCCGGTACAAAGCGCTCCTCTGCAGCTCCGCGTAAGCCACCGGTTTATTCCCATCGCCCGCCTCAAGGCCGGTTACACCATTGCTCAAGCCCAGGCTGATGTGGATGTGGTTGCATCCAGTTTGGCGGCGCAGTATCCCACCTCAAACAAGAATCACGCGGTTCTGTTGCAGCCCGTCCATGAGGCCCTGGTAGGGCAGGCCCGCCCTGTATTGTTGATCGTCTTTGGCGCGGTGGGATTTGTGCTGTTGATCGCGTGCGTCAATATCGCCAGCCTGCTGCTCGCCAGGAACACCGCACGCACCAAGGAAATCGCGGTCCGCATGGCCCTGGGGGCACGCCGCTCACGGATTATCCGCCAGCTGATTACTGAAACTCTGGCATTGTCGTTCAGTGCTGGAGTGTTTGCTCTCGCCCTGGGATATATGGGAATGAATGCCATTCGCGGCTTTGCGCCGGCCAACATTCCGCGTCTGCGCGAAGTTAGCCTTGATGGCAACGTCCTGGCGTTTGCCGCAACGCTTTCGCTTCTAACGGCTGTTATCTCGGGCTTTATACCGGCCTGGATGGCCTCCGGAGCCAACCCGCAAGAAGGACTGCGCGACAACTCAAGGACCGGCATGTCGCGTTTCCGCCATCTCTTTGGGTCCGTCCTGGTAGTAAGCGAAATGACGCTGGCCTTGTGCCTGCTGATCGCCGCCAGTCTGTTGACGCAAAGCTTGTGGAAGATCGTGCACTCCACGCCTGGGTTCTCATCGCAAGGCGTGCTGGCAGCGGACGTGATACTGCCGCAAAGCACTTATGCTGACACGGCAAAACGCATTGCGTTTGTCGACCGGGTCCTTGAAGGAGTACGCACCTTGCCAGGCGCCGTGGAGGCCGCGACCATCAGCGATCTTCCATTGAACGGCGACTATAACGATACTTATTTTCAGATCCTGGAAAAGCCCTCACAGAATCAAGACCGGCAGGACGACGAAGACATTCGCATTACCAGCCCCGGCTACTTCCGCACTCTTGGCATGTCCGTTCAGCGCGGAAGAGCGTTTGATATCCAGGACATTGACACCAAGCCGCACGTCATTGTGGTGGACCAGCCGTTTGTGAACAAGTACTTCCCCGGAGAAGACCCGATCGGCAAGCATCTTATGATGTATGAAGGTGTGCCCGAGCTGGTGAAGTGTGAAATCGTCGGTGTGGTCCCCGGCATCCGGCATTACGCGTTGCAGCTTCCTCCCAGGCCAACTATCTACCTGCCCTATACGCAATGGCCGGGCCTGGCTTTCCATCTGGTGGTGAAAAGTTCCGCCGACCCAACTGTGCTGGCTGAGCCCATCCAGCGCATTGTCACGGCACAAGACCCTGATCTGGCAGTGGCAGCGTTTCGGACCATGGACCAGGTTGTGGTGGAGTCGGCCGCGGCGGACCGATTTGTCACCATCCTTCTTTCTCTGTTTGCCGGTCTCGCCATCTTTCTGGCGGCCGCAGGTGTCTATGGCGTTTTCACCCACATCGTGGCCCAGCAGACACATGACATTGGAGTGCGGATGGCGCTCGGAGCTCATCCCAAGCGCATGCTACAGATGGTGATGACCCAGGCCATCCGGCTGGCTGCTATCGGAGCGGTTCTGGGCACAGCCGCCGCGTACTTCCTTATGATTTTGATCGCCAGCCAGCTTTACGAGGTGAGTCCGCGCAGCGCGCTGACTTATCTCGCGGCTACTTTCATTCTCCTGTTGATCGCTGCTGGAGCTTGCTTTGTGCCGGCACGGCGCGCGATGAGCGTAGACCCGCTCGTGGCGTTACGGTACGAGTAGCGACAGGTCCGCGACTTTAAGGGACTACGTTCAGATCAGGAGTTCGCGACAACAACCGATTCTTCGTCCACTTCAACCGCGGCGGCGGCGCGCAGCAATTCCACGGAGAGTACGATCCGGTTATTGCGCCCGTACGAAAGTAGAATTCCGTTCACTCCGGAAAGCGGTCCAGCCACTACCCGGACCTTTTGCCCCGCGGAAAGAAACGGGTGAGGCGTGCACCGGTGGCCGCGTTCGCAGACGACCCGGAGCGAATCGATTTCTTCCGCGCTGATGGGAATCGGCGCGCTACCAAACCCAACAATCTTAAGTACGCTGGGCATGGATACTATCGCAAACTTTGCCTCGGGATTGAACCGGCAGAACGCGTAGCTCGGGAACAATGGCAAGTCCACATCTTTGCTGCGGTCTGACCACTTCCTTCTCACGCGGTGCGTTGGAACAAGGGTTTCATATCCTTCAGACGCCAAATGGTTGGCAACCTCCAACTCCTTGTGGCATTTAACGTGAAGGGCATACCAGCTGTTGGCCACTAAGTTCATGCGCATAGAATTTGCCTCTGGACTTCAATCTGGGAGTCGTCTCCGCTGCCAACCGGCAAACACGAACAGAACCCCGTAACCTTTCACCCTATCTTTTCCCGAAATCTTGCGCGGACGGGAAAACCCAAGCTTTGTACCGCAACTACGCTGACGTTAATACACCGATCCGCAATCCGCCGGCGCCTCGGCCGTCTCTCACCCTGCTCGGGTTTGCGGCAACCGCGCGGAAACACCCACCGCCGTTGTTTCCTTGGGATAAAGCTTCTGGATCAGCTCTTTCCGAGTGTCAATCTGCGATTTCTGCAAAATATTGCTTACGTGAAACTTGACCGTACGTTCCGTAATGGCCAATGCGCTGGCGATTTGCTTGTTGGAATATCCCCGCACCAGCACATTCACGATTTGTCTTTCGCGATCGGTATAAAGGTCGTCGCAATACAACAAGCGGTGCATGATGGTGCTGGTCTGCTTCACATATTCTTCCAGCGTATCGTTGTTGATCCAGAGCTTGCTCTCGGCCACGGCACAAATGGCTTTCGGAAGCTCTTCGGCAAGATTCTGGCTGATATCGACAAGACCGGATGCGCCGCATGACAGAATGTCCAACCGCTGCCGGGTGCTATCCGTTTCAGAACCAAACAGGCAAATCACGTGGCAACCGCACGATCGCCACTCCTGCAGCAGTTTGGCCCAACCTTCCGACAAGAAAGTGTCCACAATCACAATGCGGGGACCCGCCGCGGTCAATTTTCTTGGATCACGCGGCAGGGGCTCGATCATCTCCGCTAGTCTTGCGTCAGAACACACGGCTTGCTTGATGGCTTGCATCGCCAAAGGATGGCGGCTGTAGATGTGGATTACAAACCGCTTGCCCTTGCCCGAAGGCTCATGCGCCACGCTAGTGGCGGCATCAAAGGATGCCGGCCTGCCAAGCGTGGAAACATCAAATTGTTTGTCGCTGGTACTCATCATTTTTCTCCGCAAAGCTTACCGAACGCGGGAAGGCGCAAATACGAGTTAGCGTTACTTGATTTCGGATTCTCAGGCTAAGGTTGCGGTTGCATCCAAGGGATGAATCGCTACTGGTTAGACGCCAAAATGGAACTTCCAGTTATCAGGTTTGGCTGCGTTTAACGCGGTTCAGGTCTTCACGCGCTTCGCGCAATTGCTGATCGTTGAGCTGAGGTTTCATCTGCAACGCGATCTCTAGTTCCTTCTGAGCTTCTGTTTTCTTGCCCTCTTTCTCTAATACTTGTCCCAACCGCCAGTGGGCCCCAGCCAGCACGGGAGCTTCGCCTTCCGGTTCCTGGGTCAGATACAAACGCAGATAGCGCTCCGCGCGGGCATTGTCCTTTCCGGACGCGGCCAGGGTTCTGCCGGCTATGTAGTGCGGCAGCAAATTGTCAGAGATAAGCTTTTCAGAGCTGGCAAGCAATTCGTCAAGTTGCGCCCATTGTCCGCCGGAACTGTAAATCTGGGCGAGCACAACATACGGCGTAACCCGGTCACCTTCCAGCTTTACGGCTTGTGCCGCCCACTTTTCCGCTTTCTCAAAACTCTTCCATTTCGTGTTCATGTAGAACGACACCAGTTGCATTAAGACCTGGTATGACTTGGGATCGGACGCATTCGCCTTCAGGTAAAGCGCCTCGGCGTTCTCCCCTTCATTGCCGTGGAGAGCGATCTTTCCTTTGGCTAAATATCCTCGCACTGGGTCCAGGGACGCGATCTTGTCCGCGGTTTCGTTGGCCTTACTTGTGCTACCGCCAGCCACTCCCGGCGCTTGCAGGTAAAACTGGACCAGGGCATCCAGCGCATCGAGATTGTTTGGCGCAATTGCCACGGCTTGTTCGGTCTCGGTCTTAATAAGGCGCGCAACCCGCATCTTGTCGAACATTCCCAGATCGTCAGAGTTGCGGCCATACACTTCCGCCAAGGCCAGATGGGCCTCCACGCTGTTGGCCTGCAAGGCTATTGCTTGCTGTAAGAGCTTAGTGGCTTCATCAACGCGGTTGTACGCCAGATCAACTCGCGCCAGAAGGACCATGCTTTCTACATCCTTGGGGTTCGCCGCTAGTTGTTTATCAAGTAATATCCTGGCCTGCTTATAATGGCCTCTCTTAACCAGAGAATCGGCGCTGCGATGGTCCGGTTGGGCATCTAGTTTCGCTGCTACCAGCGAAGACAGTAAGACGGCGCAGTAAACAATGCCTTGCATTTTGTGGACCCTCCACCAGTTCGCTGCCTATTACAAAAGGCCTTTGCTTAACTAGTCCAAAAGGCATATAGCCAGCGTCCAAGTCCACCTACAATATATGCGGGGACCGCATTGAGCAAATAAACACAGGTTTTTTGTTCTTTTCGGATGATAGCTAACTAGTCACTATCGCTGGTTGTAGCGTGGTTTGCGCAATGGAACGTGGCACGAACCTTTCTTTCGATGGTGATTCCCGTATCGGGAAGAAATAGTAAGAAACTTGTTAGGTAAAACTAGAAGCTTAAGTGATCCCAAGATTAGTACCAATTTGGGAAAGAACGCAAAAAATTGCGAGCAGATGATGCTTGTGTCTTCTCTTCGCGGTTCTTACCCTTGCTTGCGCGGCGCAACATTCTGATTCAGGCGGAAGAAATTCTTCGGATCGTAGTGCGACTTCACTTCCACCATGCGGTCCCATCTTTCATGGTAGGCCTCAGGGACGCGGTCCTGCTCATCGGCGCTCATAAAGTTGACATAAACACCCGGCTTCATGCCCGGCTTAAGTTCGTTGAACACTCCGCGCACCCACGAAATGTGTTTTAAATCATCTGCCGCATCAGCCCAGTTGGCCAGCAGCGTGACAACAAAAGCCGCGCTACGGTCTCCGAATGCAGTTTCCTGGGCGTCCACTTGCCCCGCCGCTCCGCCCAGGTAAGCGAGTTCAATCATGGTTTCGCTGGACGGAATCGTACTCATCGCCGCCAGCAAGCGGTCAATGCTGGCATCGTCAAGATAGGTGAAATATCCTGACTTGGTGTAGTAGCGGCGTCCGTGAGGGAAATCAGCATCCGCCATGGTTTGCAGTTCCAGGAACGGGACAGTCTTTCTGCTGACTGAATCCGCCGTGCAAAACGAAAGCGCGCGTTCGATGTGTACACGTCCGGCTTCTTCATCGCCGCCCCAGATTACTGAAGCGCTGGCCACAGGCCGTCCACGCAGGGCCGCCGGTACTTTCTCCGCGTGCGAGGCCATACGCAAGTTGATATTCCACTTGAGTTCGAAGGGCGCCGTAACCATTGCATCGCGCCAACATTCCAGCAAACGCCGAATCTGATTCTCGGAAGTCAGCCCTTCCGCCAGCACGACGGATGTCAACGGATGCAATTTCACGTCAAATTCAGTCACCACGCCAAAGTTGCCGCCACCTCCGCGCAATGCCCAGAACAATTCGGGATTCTCTTTTCCGGTTGCTTGAATAACGGCCCCATCCGCTACAACCAAGCTGAAGCCTACAACGTTGTCGCACGACAAGCCGAATTGCCGCGTCAACCATCCCGTTCCTCCGCCCAGCACAAGTCCGGATGCGCCGGTGTGCGAAACCACGCCGGCAGGAAACACC
>Ga0075024_100000272_pt1 | contig 17526 bp, 22 predicted proteins | sample Str013_2_FD_71389 | JGI IMG/M metagenome (GOLD analysis project Ga0075024, IMG submission 71389) | Freshwater sediment microbial communities in response to fracking from Pennsylvania, USA - Straight Creek_MetaG_SC_2013 | ecosystem: Environmental > Aquatic > Freshwater > Creek > Sediment... | reverse complement strand
TAAAGCTGGCTCGGATGGCGGCCTTGCGTGTCACCGGGAAAGATCACCGCCCAAGGCACGTTTGAATAGGCGCCATAAAGCTCAGCATTCACAAAATTCGCCAAGCGCCCCAGCCCAAGCCCAACGGGTGTCACCGCAGCGCCAAGATCAAGCATCCGGTCAAGCGTGGCCCCCACTTTGCGGCCATAGAAATAGCACGCCAAAACCACGCCCAGAAAACCGCCATGGAAAGACATGCCGCCATCCCACACTTTGAAAATGCTTAAGGGGTCGGCCAGATATTTCATTGGTTGATAAAGCAAAACATAGCCCAGCCGCCCGCCGCCCACCACGCCGAGGAAGAACCACACGAACATGTCATCAATCTGCGCCACGCTCATTGGCGGCTTCCACTTGCCCCACAGCGCAGCGTTGGCCACCAGCCGCTTCATATACCAAGCGGCAAACACCAAGCCGCCAGCATAGGCCAGGCCATACCATTTGATGGTGATGGGGCCCCACTCAATCAGGTTGGGCGAAATGGGCGGAAAGGCAATGGCAGCAAGCATGGCGGCCTAAATGCCAATTAAGTGCCCGCGCCGCAAGCACTTGAAAGCAGCGCATGAAGCCATTAGCTAGGGGCCATCAACAGGAGCTTTCGCCATGTCCAGCAACAACTCACGCTTTTTCGATGAAATGGCCAAGTTCATGTCCAACGCAGCAGGTGCCGCCCAAGGCCTGCGCAAAGAGATCGACCAAATGGTGCAAACCCAGGTGGAGCGTGTGCTCAACAATCTCAACGTCGTGCGCCGCGAAGATTTTGAAGTGGTAAGAGCAATGGCCGAGAAGGCACGGACAGAGAATGCGGCGCTCAGTGCGAGGTTGGCGGAAGTTGAGAAGAAAATGAATGTGAATTGAGGGACGTCAATTAATTTCGGTGGGACATGCCTCCACCCATCCCTTTTGCGACACAAAGCAATCAATATTCAAAATTACGTCAAACTAAGAATCTCAAGGATGTTTTCGTAACGCCACGCGTACGACTGCGTCGGCATTGGAGAACTATGGCCTCATTGCAAAGCTCTCTTCGTGCCTTCGGAAACAACACCGATGGGAACAAGATCTGCCACTTGGCCCATCAGTGCGGCATCTTCGGGATGCAAGGCACGTTCATAAACCGCGAACCCGATCATTGACGAACCTAGGGCCGCTTTCACATCGGAGAAGGCCGTATATTTATGCGCTATTGAACTATGATGAGGCGAAACCGCGTCAATCAACAATAAGCGGCTCTCAAATTTGCCAATGCCAAAATCGAAGTGATGCATCTTTCCACTATTGCCATGTAGTTCGTACTCGCGAGTAATTTGATCGGTTGGAACTACGTGGCGCAACGACGCGTAGATGCGGGCCACCAAATCAGCTTCAGTAGCAGCAATAATATGATCAACGGCACTGTAGGCTGATTTTGAAGCCGCATTTGCAACAGCCAGGATAGCGCTCGGGAGCCAATCTGCGCTTACGTTTTCCGCAACAAAAATTTCGTTGTCCAATTTGAGATGAAAACGTGCCGCCTCTTTGGCGAGGGCCTTTCTAATGATTTTGTCATTGCGACCATGATCCCATGCCGACGCAAATGCACTGCCATTATCGTGCACTCGGAAACTATCCCCCGCCTTGGAAATATAAACTCTGACGCGCTCGAAGCTCGGAAATGTGCAGGTAGTTTCGATCTGGCAACCATCAGGGCTCTCTGTACAGCCATACAAAGTTTCCAAGTGGGCCGATAACTCTTTGCATTTCATCCTATGCTTGTCCCAGTCTGAACATATCTTTTTGCGGTGGGCCGTCGAAAGATCGCTGATCAGGTTCCAATATCAGGTTAATTTCATTCGCAAGGTAAGGCAACATTTGTTCGAAGCGCTTCAGGTTTGCAGCCAGCGCGCGGCGGAACGGCAATTCACTAAATCCATTATCTATCACATGCTGCCGATTGTCCGGCCATCTATGTTCGTGTGGGCCGCACACTTGAGCTGGTAGCTCTAGCCAACGCCCATATGGAGGATTTGGTTCGCATGTAGTCATTGGGGCTAGGTCCATGCGCCATATTGGATTGCTGCGAAAAATGACGCTGACGCTATCAGAAGCGTTTGAACCATTAGCGGCCTTGAACCTGAGTTCTCCGACCTGAATGCCAAGATCGTTAATGATTGGCCATTGAGCACTACACTCCCACGATCTTCTCGCCGCTACCCAAAGCGGCGGCGGCCCAACGAGTCGCTTCTCCCGTGCTAAAAAATCATCAACAGGTTGTACATCCGTCGCCATTCAATAAAAGATGGCAGCAAATCCAGATTCGGGCAACGCACTTTCTAAGGCACCAAACTGCGCAATCTGTCTATAAAATTTGAAACCAATATCCGCTTTACTACACTCACAACTGAATGCCATATCGCAATATATTTTTGATCAGCGCCGGGTTGGAGAATGTTTCGGGCTCAGCAATTTCGTCATCCCACATGGGCAGCGCCTCAACCATCACACCCGTTTCCAACATTACATGGAATGACAAGGCCGCCATGTCGCGCACTGCGGCAGAACGGTCACCGTGTTTGCCCCTGAGAACAACGGCAAGATCAGCATCACTCGTGGCTCCATGGCTATTACGAGCGCATGAGCCAAAAAGCAGCGTTTGGCTCAAATCATAATGGTTAGATATGCGCGCTATGAAATGCCGCATGGCACGAAGCGTCTGCTCATCGATGGCGGTTTTGGGCGGGCAGACATCGTGAGTTACTCCCAATATTGCTAGCGGTTAAGTCACCCAGACCCTTCCAAATTTGAAAGCAACGCCGCCATGCGGCACAACTAGGTCTCCTCACTTGTGGGGCGCCGAAATAAATCCGGCGATGGCCTCAAATGACACGTGGCCCTCCGAGTGCGGAGTCGTGTGCTTACACCATCTCTCCATGGGCGGCTTGACATGCCTACCCAGTCCAAGAATCTGACGCTTAGGCTGGATCAGCGGGACGAGCCAGCTGTTGGAGAGGTTGGCTCCAGCATCCTCAAACATTCACCTGTGGAGGAATCACTGGCACCATTGCGGCTCATCTCCGACTCAGAGAAATGCATAACCCACGGTGGCAACTTGGCCATCTGGAGATTTCATGACGGTCGCTGCCATTCACACTCGCCCCTTCGCCAATCCGCTGGACCGGATGGAACGCCTCGCTGAAAAGCGCAGTTGGAACCTTGACCGCACCAACGACAATGAAATCGTCATGGCAGTGGGCGGTGGCTGGGCTGATCTCAACATCTCGCTCACCTGGCGCGATGATCTCGAAAGCCTGCATTTCTGCTGCATGCCAGAGCTGCGCGTGCCGGGCAAACGCCGCGATGAAACGCTGCGGCTCGTCTCTCTGATCAATGCGCAATTGATGCAGGGCCACTTGGATATGTGGACAGACGGCACCATCGTTTATCGCAATTCGCTTCTGTTGAACGGCGGCGCGCAGGCCAATGACGCACAGTGTGAGGCCATGGTGGCCTTGGGCGTTGAGGCGATGCACCATTATTATCCGGCCTTCAACTTCGTCATTTGGGCTGGCCTTGATGCCGAAAAAGCGCTGGAATGTGCCATGCTTGAAACAGTAGGTGAAGCATGAGCATTAATCTCAAAGGCCGTATCATCCTCGTGGGTTGCGGCAAAATGGGCGGCGCAATGCTGGAAGGCTGGCTCAAAGCCGGCGTGCCAGCCGCCAAGATCGTGGGGCTTGATCCCAAGCCGCCACAAGAAATGGCTGACCTCATCGCGGGCCACAAGATAGCGCTCAACCCGGCGATTGGCGAAATCACTGATGCCGAAGTCATCATCCTTGCAGTGAAGCCGCAATTGATGGCTGAGGTTCTGCCTGCCCTGCTGCCGCTGATGAAGTCCAAGCCGCTGGTGCTGTCCATCGCAGCGGGCAAAACAATTGGCGGATTTGAAAAGGCCTTCGGCTCCGAAACCGCTATCATCCGCGCCATGCCCAACACACCAGCCGCCATTGGCCGTGGCATCACAGGGCTTGTTGGCAATGCCCATGTAACGGCTGCACAGTTGGCGCTGGCCGAAGCCCTGCTCGCTTCCACCGGTGAAGTGTTGCGCGTGCAGAACGAAGAAGCGATTGATTTTGTGACAGCCGTGTCAGGCTCTGGCCCGGCTTATGTTTTCTATCTCGCGGAATGCTTGGCCGCCGCAGGCGAAAAGCTCGGCCTGCCAGCAGACATTGCCATGCGTCTGGCCCGCGCCACGGTTTCAGGTTCTGGTGAGTTGCTGCATCAATCAGCTCAAGATGCCGCAACTTTGCGCCAGAATGTCACCTCGCCCAATGGCACAACCTATGCCGCGTTGCAGGTCTTGATGGCTGATGACGGTTTGAAGCCGCTCATGGAAAAGGCGGTTGCGGCGGCGGCACATCGATCAAAGGAATTGGCTGGCTGAGCATGGCTGAAATCTCCTTCGCTGATTTTGAAAAAGTCGACATCCGCGTCGGAACCATCATCGCCGTTGAACCTTTCCCACAAGCGAGGAAGCCCGCCTTCAAGCTGCAAATTGATTTCGGGGCTGGCTTGGGTGTGAAGAAATCATCTGCCCAGATCACCAAGCATTATTCCGCAGAAACTCTCGTAGGCCGCCAAGTGGTCGCCGTGGTCAACTTTCCCCCCCGCCAGATTGGTCCCTTCATGTCAGAAGTGCTCACGCTGGGCTTCCCTGATGAGGATGGCGGCGTGGTGTTGATCGGCCCTTCCCAAGCTGTGCCCAATGGTGGCAAGCTGTTCTGATGTCAGACTCTCCAAATGGCCTCACAGCTGCCGGGCCATTCTCACGCGAAGAGCGTGACGCCGTTTACCGCGCAATTTTCACCCGACGTGATGTGCGCAGCCAATTTCTGCCAAAGCCCATTCCCGATGAAACGCTGCAACGCATTTTGCTCGCCGCTCATCACGCGCCATCGGTTGGATTTATGCAGCCATGGAATTTCATTGTGATCGATCAGGGTCAAACGCGCCACGCCGTCAAAGCGGCATTTGTCAAAGCCAATGAAGAAGCGGCCAAGTTGTTCACCGACGAACGCGCCACACTCTACAGCGCCCTAAAGCTCGAAGGCATTTCTGACGCCCCCATCAATCTGTGCATCACCTGTGACCGTGAGCGTGGCGGCCCCGTTGTTCTGGGCCGAACCCACAACCGAGACACCGATCTCTATTCAACGGTCTGCGCGGTGCAAAACTTGTGGCTCGCCGCTAGGGCCGAAGGCGTGGGCGTAGGCTGGGTCAGCATTTTCAACGATGCTGACATTCGCGAAATTCTGGCGCTGCCTGAACACGTTGTTCCAGTGGCCTATCTCTGTTTGGGTTATGTGGCAGAACTCTATCAACAGCCAGAGCTCGAAGCCAAAGGCTGGCGCAAACGTCTGGATTATCACGAATTGGTTTTTGAAAATAAGTGGGGCCAGAGCGCCGCAAAATAGGCCCAGTTTAATAGGAACTAACTCCGATGCACAAGATTACGACCATCGCCGAACTTGAGGCTATTTATAACATAAAGCCTGCCTTGGCTGCTATGGCCAAGGAGATTGATTACATTGCGCCCGCCTACCAAAATATGATCAATCTCTCACCTTTCATTGCTTTAGCCACTATCGGGCCGGAGGGATTGGATTGCAGCCCGCGCGGTGATCTTGCCGGCTTTGTAAAAATTTTGGATTCCAAAACCTTGGCTATGCCTGACCGTCGTGGCAACAACCGCGTCGATAGTCTGCGCAATATAGTCGCCGATCCCCGCGTAGCTTTGCTGTTTTTAATTCCCGGCAGTGGCACAACTTTTCGGGTCAATGGCAGAGCCTATTTGACAACCGATCACGATCTTTGTGCATCTTTCACAGTAGAAGAAAAGCCAGCACGCTGCGTGATCATAGTTAAAGTTGAAACCTGCTATTTCCAATGTGCTCGGGCCATTCTGCGTTCTGGTCTTTGGGATGGTTCCAAACACGTAGCCAAAAACGCAATTTCTTCAACCGGAGAAGTATTGGAGTCGCTTACCAAGGGCGAAATCAATGCTGCAGAATATAACAGGGATTGGCCAGGCCGCGCCAAGACTTCGATGTGGTGATGGAACCTAAAGATCTATGCAACTTCGGCAAGTTCATTTTTACGCAATGCGGCTTTCAACGCCGTGACGCAGCGCCCATCTAGTGCGACACCAACTTCGCTATCAATAATGCTAAATGCCTTTGCCACTGACATCGCAGCGCGGTACGGTCGATCAGCGGTCAACGCATCAAAAATATCCGCCACGGCCAGAATCCGCGATTCAAGAGCGATTTCATCACCCTTCAAACCTTTGGGATACCCCTTTCCATCGATACGTTCATGATGCGCCGCAGCGATCGGTGCCATGCTCCTGAAAGCTGCAACGCGCGAAAGGATTATTTCACTAAACACTGCATGTTGGCGCAACTGAGCCCATTCGCCCTCATCCAATTTGCCTGGCTTATCCAGGATTGAATTGCTGACACCCAATTTTCCAATGTCATGCAACAGCGCCGCCCGTTTTAGCCATCGTCTGTGCTGTTCACTTAAACTTAGTTCAGATGCAATCAAATCTGCATACAGCGCAACACGTTCACTGTGGCCCGCTGTGAAGCTACTCTTGGCGTCAACAACGGCTGCAAACCCTTCTGCAATCTGGTCAAGGTAGTCATCGTCAACTGGGTGTCCTTGAGAAGCTGGCAACAAGCTAAAAATATCGTCAATCAAATGCTCTGACCGAATGGAGTCCCAGAACGAGGGCCGCAAGGAAATGCGCTTAAAAACCGCAACGAGTTCCGGATCAAACCAACTACCTGATCGATTCTCAATTTCGAGCCGGGCGCCAAGTTCACCATCCACTTGCTGAAAAACATCGACGACTTGTGCCAACAACCCAATCTGCGAATAAAGCGGTATGGATTTTCTGGCGAGTCCAGCGGGCTTTCCATTCCCGTCCCAATGCTCGTCGAGATGGGCAATTGCATCGGATACCCGACCACCAAAACGCAATCGACGTGCAATTTCAGCGCCGCGTTGGCAGCGTGTCTCGATCAACTCACGTGAAATCGAACCCCCATTCTTAAAGATTTTGATCAGTGCATGAAACCTCTCGGCCAAACCCGACTTCAAACCTGTATGTGACAGAACAAAGCGCAAAGCTTGCGGCAAACTGCCATCAATTCGCTTAAAGTCCTGTTTGAAAGCAATATCATCAACGAGATAAAGTTCACAAATTCGGGCCGCGTTGCTGCTGCAACCGAGATCCTTCAACAGGATAGTGTAACAGACTTCAAAGGTTTCAATGTCAGAGAGTTTCAACTCAACAGCAATCATCAAGCCAATCCAGCAACAACGCATACAATGGCCGGCGGGTTGACCTTCGGTCATATCCAATGCGTGGCTGAGAGCGCTAAGCAATTCAACGAGCTTAATTTCAGATGTGTCCGGGTTCGCTGAATCCAACTGCCCGCTCGCAATAAAACCCATGCAGTGACCTCGCATTGACAAAAAGGCAGGAAATCTCGAATGACCAGCATGTCGGAGGAAAGCTAACAAATTGTAACAATATTTATTTTGTAAGCAATCAGCATCCCTGCCTAAAGCGTTCTAAACCGGAACCCGCACCGCCACACGAAGGCCGCCCAATTCGCTGTCCTGCAATTGCAAATCACCGCCATGGGCATGGGCAATATCCAGCGCAATGGCCAGCCCAAGGCCAGAGCCAGTGGCGTCTTGATTGCGCGCTTCATCCAACCTTGTGAAGGGCTTAAAAGCATCTTCTCGCTTTTCTGGGGGGATGCCCGGCCCATCATCATCCACAAAAACCAACAAGCGTTCATCACGCCGCTCACCCGAGATTTTCACCACCTTGCCGAAGCGCATGGCATTGACAATGACGTTGGACAATAGCCGCCGAAACGCATTGGGCTTCAGCATGATCTTGATATCCGGCAGTGACCCAAGCGCCAACTGTTTGCGCTGGCGGTCGAGACTGTTCACCAGCCCTGTCACCAGCTCACGCAAACCAACAAGGCTGGCCTGCTCTCCGCCGTCGCCACGCACGAAAGCCATATAGTCTTCCAGCATGTGCTGCATTTCATTCACATCATCATGCAGTGGCTTGGTCTTGGCCCCACCGCCGAGCACAGCCAATTCCAATTTAAATCGCGTGAGAATAGTGCGCAGATCATGCGACACACCCGCCAACAAAGTTGTGCGTTGTTCCACATGCCGCGCAATGCGCCGCTTCATGTCGAGAAATGCCTCACCAGCCGCACGCACTTCGGTGGCACCCTCAGGGCGGAAGTTGCCAATTTCGCGACCCTTGCCAAACTCTTGGGCTGCAGCAGCTAAATCCAAAATTGGCTTCACTTGATTACGCAGAAACACCACGGAGATGGCCAGGAAAACCAATGTCGCCAACGCCATGAACAACAAGAGCAATGGCGTGCCCACAGCTTGTGCCCGGTTGGCCCCCACTGTCAGGATCATCATCTTGTCTTCAGCCACTTTGACATGAATGACAACATCACCACCGCCATTGCGTGCATCAACTGTAAAAGGCCTTGTGAGATCCTGCTCCAAAAATCCGTTCAAGCGGCGGTCAATCACCGCCAACACGGGGGCCGCTTTCTGCACCGGCAAGCTGGCACCGGGCTCAATTGAAAAACCCATATGCAAAACATCCTGGGCATAACTCTTCAACTGCGCTTCCGCAGCAGATGACTTATCAGAATTCTCATAAAACCGCACCAACAAGGCTGTTTCATCAGCCAGTGACCTGCCCAGCACATTGGCAACATTGTCCAGATATCGCGTGACCAGAACGCCAGCGAGCAACAACTGCAACAATACCACAGGCGTAATCATGATAGCCAACGCGCGCCGATATAAGTCAGCCGGCGCATAGGCCTCCAGCACTTCATTGAACCGGTCGTAGAGTGTGCGCTCGTCAGCCATGCGCAGTGACCAAGGCATAGCCCTGCCCCCGCAGCGTTTGCAAAAAACGTGGGCTAGATGGGTCTTCTTCAATTTTCTGGCGCAAACGGTTGATCTGTACGTCAACCTTGCGTGTTGCCTCAATGCCTCCCCCGCTGGAAAGAGCATCACGCGAAACGGCTTGGCCACCCGCCTTGGCAAGTTTACGTAACATGTCCTTTTCGCCCGAAGTCAACCGCACGGTATCAGCACCACGACGCAATTCCCCCAGAGAGAGATTGAAACTGAAAGGGCCAAAAACAATTTCTTCGCGCGCTGCATTATTCGAAACGGTGCGGCGTATCAGGCTATTCAATCTTAACAGTAACTCCTCGGGCTCAAACGGCTTGGTAAGATAGTCATCACTGCCTTGCGCCAGGCCGGCAATACGGTCCTGCGCCTCTGCCTTGGCAGATAACATCAAAACGGGCACGGCACTTTTGGTAGCACGCAATGATTTTAGAAAGCTCAAGCCACTTTCTCCCGGCATCATCACATCCAAAACCAGCGCATCAAATGACAGACCTTCCAACATGGCCCGCGCACCCGCTGCTGAGGCAGCAACCGTCACCCGAAAGCCCTGCCCTGAAAGATAATTATTCAGTAAAGAGCGCAGCCGCGCATCATCATCAATCACCAGAATGTGGGGTGCCTCAACCATGGTTGCCCTTGATTAATGAAAGAGCCAAAGGTTGATTGGCTTCATCGATCAAAGAAACAAACACTTTGCCAAACTGTTCCGGCGCTATTCCAGTCTCGGTGCAAGCCCGCTCAAATCTTTCAATTTGAGGTGCGATCAATTTGGCGCGCAATGCTTCTCCTTCTGGCGTCAGGTGCAGCAAACGCTGCCGCCGATCTTCCACACCCTCACGCTGATAGACATAGCCCTGATCGATAAGCTCCTTCAAAACCCGCGCCAAAGATTGTTTGGTGATCTGCAAGATATCCAACAGCCCAGCAACAGTAAGACCAGGGTTGCGCCCCACAAAATGCAACACACGGTGATGGGCGCGGCCAAACTTCAGCCCATCGAGAATATGGTCAGCATCAGCTACGAAATCGCGGTAAGCAAAAAACAACAGCTCCACCAATGAAACCGCCCCTGCTTTCTTATCTAATATTATGTCAGCCATATTGACATATTTTCCAATCGTGTTACCTTTGCTAACTATGTAACGGATTCCGGCGCAAAGCCAAAGCTCGTGAGGAAAAAATGTCAGTGATCCCATTCGATAAGCGCGAAGGCACCATCTGGTTCAATGGCGAACTGGTCAAATGGCAAGATGCCAAGATTCACGTCCTGACCCACGGACTGCACTATGGCTCATCTGTGTTCGAAGGTGAACGCGCTTACGCTGGCAAAATTTTCAAAAGCAAAGAGCACACGGAGCGTTTCCGCAATTCTGCCAATATCCTCGATTTTGACCTGCCCTTCACCGATGCAGAAATCATCGCTGCCAAAGATGCGGTTGTAAAAGCCAATGGTGGCGGCGACCAATATGTGCGCCCCGTGGCTTGGCGCGGCAGCGAAATGATGGCTGTTTCTGCCCAGAACAACAAAATCCATGTGGCCATCGCCACATGGGACTGGCCTTCCATGTTCGACCCCGAAACCAAAATGAAGGGCATCAAACTGGACATCGCGGATTATCGCCGCCCTGACCCGATGTGTGCGCCCGTTCATGCCAAGGCCGCTGGTCTTTACATGATCTGCACAATCTCCAAGCACAAAGCCGAGAAGAAGGGCTATGCTGACGCAATGATGTTGGATTGGCTTGGCCGTGTGGCTGAATGCACTGGTGCCAATATCTTCTTCACCAAGGATGGCCAAATTCACACGCCAATCGCGGATTGCTTCCTCAATGGCATCACCCGCCAAACCGTCATCGAAATTGCCAAACAACAAGGCATGGTGGTGAACGAACGTCGTATCATGCCCGAAGAAATGGCCAGCATGAATGAATGCTTCATCGTTGGCTCTGCTGCTGAGGTAACACCGGTGGCGGAAGTGGGCTCTTACAAATTCACGCCAGGCAACATGAGCCGCAGTTTGATGGATGCCTATAGCAAGCTCGTGCGGGGCTGATCGCCAGCAAAGGCAAAGTCATTGAACGCAAAATCCAGAGCAGCGCAAAAAAATAAACCGCGCACCGTGCGCATTCCCGGCCGTGATATCAAAACCATCGGCGGTGAAACCGCATTCTGGAGCGATATTTATCACCGCGCGATGACAGCACGGTTCTCGACTTTCCTTGCGGCGACACTCGCGGTGTTTGTTGCAAACTGCATTCTGTTCGCCACGCTATTTGCCTTCGACCCAAGTTCGGTAGCAAACGTTGCTGACCCACGATTTGTCAACCTCATGTTCTTCTCGGTGGAGGCCTTCACAACAGTTGGCTTCGGTGACATGCACCCAGCAAGTCTATGGGGACACATCATCGCCAGCGCGGAAGGCTTCGTCGCACTGTTACAAACAGCAGCACTTACAGGCTTGATCTTCGCCCGTTTCTCACGCCCCCGCGCCCGCATTATTTTTGCCGCCAATCCTGTGATTGCCCAGCATGATGGCAAAACCCACCTCATGTTACGCATCGCCAATGCCAGGCACAATTACATAGCGGATGCCAGCGCACAGCTGTGGTTGACGCGCATTGAAAACTCCAAGGAAGGCCAGCGCTTTCGCCGTTTTCATGAGCTCAAACTTGGTCGCCAGCAGAACCCCGCGTTTGTTTTGAGCTGGACTTTGTTTCACGTGATCGATGCCCACAGCAAATTGCATGAACTAGGCGCAAATGATCTGGCAAAGGGCGACTATCAATTTATTGTAACGGTGCGCGGCATCGACGAAGCCTCCGCCCAGGAATTGCGCGACCGGAGACTCTACAGCCATGACCAAGTTCTCTGGGGTCAGCGCTATGCCGACATTCTCAGCACTGATGAACTCGGCATGACCACTTTGGACTACCGCAAATTCAACGAAACAGTTTCTGAGTAGGCTGAGGCCAATCGCGAATCGCGCTAAGCCATTCCCCATGCGTGAGACTGATTTATACCCCGTGATAAAGTCCTTCTTGGAACGGCAAGGCTATGAAGTGAAAGCCGAGATCAAGGGCTGCGATGTTGTCGCGCGCAAAAACGGTGCTCCGCTGTTGGTGGTTGAGCTGAAACTCGGTTTCACTTTGCAACTCATCTACCAAGCCGTAGACCGCCTCGCCCTCACAGATCATGTTTATCTTGCCGTCGCCAAACCCAAGCGCGGCTTGCCGCGTGAGGCTGTAAAACTGTGCAAGCGTTTGGGTCTCGGCCTGATAGTGATTGGCACCTTGGGGGGCACGCAAGTCTTGGCTCAGCCTGTGCCCTACACCCCGCGCCAATCTGGTGACCGCAAAAAGAAGCTGGTGAAGGAGTTTGAGGCCAGACAAGGCGACCCCAATCTTGGCGGCACCGGCGGCGCGAAATTGGTGACAGCTTATAAACAAGATGCCTTGCGTTGCCTTTCTCATTTGCACATGAGCGGAGCAAGCAAATTGGCGGCATTGCGAGAAGGCACAAAAGTTGACCGCGCCGCCAATATCCTGCGTGACAATTATTATGGCTGGTTCCAACGCGCGGGTCGCGGTGTCTATGAACTGACAGATGAAGGCCAAGATGCAATAAAAACGCACGCCGACCACATTTCTGCGTTGACTTAATTGCGGTGCAAGCATTTTATGTGTGAATGAAAACGCTCGACACAAAACTTACCAAAATCCGCACTGGAAAATACAAGCCAACCGATTTCATCATCGCTGATGCCAAGGACGGCGATATGGGTTTTGGTCGCACAGCCCCTGGCCCTTCGCGCAAGGAAGCGCGGTTGAAAAACAAAGCCGAATATCTCGCCTCAATGGCGGAGATGACGAAGTCGGGTCTAGTCGACATCATGCTCACTTCCACCTCCTCAGCTGAGGCACTTCTTGCGAAAAAAGTATTCGCCAAGTCAAAGGTTACAGTTGCGGTGCGCCTGAATGACACCACGGATATTTGGTCACAGCGCGGCGGCACTTACAAAGATACACCGTCTCATCCATTCCGTTCGGCGCGTTTGAGCCAAGCGATCAAGGTAGCTGATCTCGGCCTCTATTCAATAACTTACAGCAATAATGTGAATCACGATCTGAGGTCTTTGGAAGCTTACAAAGCCTTCCGGGAAGAAACTCAGGCCGCAAAAATGCGACACTTCTTGGAAGTGTTTAATCCCGCCATGGACATCGGCCTCAAAGGTGCTGACCTTGGCAGCTACATCAATGACTGCATCGTGCGCACTCTGGCGGGGGTCACCAGCAAGGAACACCCGATGTTCCTCAAGATGCAATACAATGGCGCAAAGGCGATGGAAGAACTTGCTTCCTATGACCCAACGGGTCTTGTTGTTGGAATTTTGGGTGGTGGCCGCGGCACAACGCGCGACACCTTCGAGCTCGCTTCACAAGCCGAAAGACACGGCGCCCGTGTGGCTCTATTTGGCCGAAAAATCAATTTCGCTGAGAGCCCTATCAAACTTGTGGAGCTGATGCGCGCCACCGTTGAGGGTCACCTCACCGGCAGTGAAGCTGTGAAGGCATACCATGATCATCTTGCCAAAAATCGTATCACGTCTGACAGGCCCCTTGCAGAAGACATTGAGATCACTGATCCGGTGCTGAAGTAATGTCCAAACGCACGGGCATACTTTGCGCCGGTGCTTGGTGTGTGGACAGAAATATCGCCATCAATTTCTGGCCAGTCGAGGAAAACGTGGCCACCATGCTTGGCTCTTCGGATCACGGTGGCTGCCCCGGCCACAACATGGCAACAGCACTTAGACGCCTTGGAGTGCCCTTTCCAATCGAAGCAATGGGGTTGGTTGGTGACGACGATCATGGCCAACTGTTGGCAAGAATATGTGACGATCTGAACATCAACAGAGACTCGCTCCACCTGCGCGGCGACACAAGCACCTCCTTCACCTTGGCCATGACGGCCCAAGACACCAAGAAGCGTACTTTTTTCCACCAACCCGGCGCATTGGCCGTGCAATGCCCCGATGACTTTGATCTTTCAAAAACCAATTGCCGCATCGTGCATTTGGGGCTGGCTGGACTCATGCCACGCCTTGATGGGCCCTGGCAGAGCGAAGTTTCTGGCTGGGTGGCAGTGTTAAAACAAGCGCGTCGCTTTGGGCTTCAACCCAATATGGAAATGGTTTCAGTAGAGCCCGAGAAAATCCGCGCCGCTGGTCTGCCCATGCTTGATCATTTGGATACGCTGATCATTAATGACTATGAAGCGGGCGCTTTGGCGGATATCCCCACTTTGCAAAAAGGTGTGACTGACCAAGACGCTTGCCGCCGCGCCGCTGAAAAAATCATGGGCACATCGAAGTTATCCATGATGGCCATTCATTTTCCAGGCGGGGGCGTGGCCCTCTCGCGCAATGGTGAAGTGGCCTCTCACCCTTCGGTGAATGTGCCCAAATCAGAAATCGTTGGCAACAATGGTGCCGGGGATTGCTTTGCAGCGGGAATGTTGGTCGGCCACCACGAGAGTTGGAACTTGGTGAGGTCACTGAAATTGGCCCACGCTTGCGCGGCCTCATCTTTGCGTGGCGCTTCAACAACCGAAGCTGTAGTGACCAGCGAAGAATGTTTGGCGCTGGCCGATAGTTGGGGCTGGCGCTGATTATTTCGGCAAATGCAGCGGATATTGTGCCTCTGTCACAGCGTGATACACAAAGGCCAGCCCGACCAGAACCACACTGCCCGCCAAAACCGGAAACAACAAAAACATCCAACTGACATTTGCTGAATAAGCCACAAAAGCGATTGCTCCTGCAGGTGGATGGGCGACCCGAAGCACCATCATGGCCATCAGGGCGAATGCAACAGCAGCGGCAGCAACCACAATACTCGAAGGCCAGACTGAAGCCAGCGCCAGGCCAACCAACGCAGAAACAAAGTGGCCGCCCACCACATTAATGGGTTGAGACCAGGAACTTGTGTGTGAAGCAAATAGTAAAACGCAACTCGCCCCAAAAGGCGCAATCATTAAGGGCAAAGAACCATAGGATGTGATTGCCCCCATCAGCAGAACCGCGAGAAACGCACCCAGCCCTGAAATTGAAATGACGCGTAAAACCGGCACAGGTTGATGGCGTTTAAAAAACCGTTTCATTGTTCTTCTTCAGCACCTTGGATTTTCAACTTCTCAACCAAGCGCATCACAGCGCGAGGCGGCACCTCCCACAATTGGCCAGGCTCCAGATCACCCAATTCAAACGGCCCATATTGCGTGCGGATAAGGCGGTTCACTTGCCCACCAAAATGCTGCACGAGACGACGAATTTCGCGGTTCTTGCCTTCCGTCAAAACCACGCGGTACCAAGAATTTGTGCGCCCACCCTTGTCCTGCTCTTCCTCAAACAGTGCGCCACGATAGCGAATGCCTTCGATTATCACGCCTTTGGCCAACATAGCCAATTCACGTTCGGTAAAGCGCCCTTTGACACGCACGCGGTAAACCCGCTCAAGCGCGTTGTCTGGAGACATCATCGCTTGCGCCAACGGACCATCGGACGACAATATCAATAAGCCTTCGGAGTTCACATCCAGGCGGCCCACGCTCATCAAACGCGGCAGGCTTTGATCTTGCAGTGCTGGCAACTCAAATACCGTCGCCCGATTTTGATGATCCCGGTTGGTCACCAAAACATCCAATGGCTTGTTAAGCAAAAAAAGGCGCGGCAATTCCCGTTTGGCTGGGGAGATCGCTTTGCCATCCAGCTTGACCTCATCGCCCTCCTCTACAGGAGTGGTTGCTAAAGCTTGTGCGCCGTTGACGCTGACACGGCCCTGCTCCACCATGCGTTCGGCCTCACGGCGCGAGCCAATTCCCGCACGCTGCAAAAAAACATTGAGGCGCATCAGCCACCCGTCACAGGCGGGAAAAAGGCAATTTCAGTGGCCCCCGCTATGGAGGCATCCAATGAAACATGCTTCTGATTCACGGCTACCTTCAAATTGCGCAAATCACCGAAAGCTTCAGAGACACGTTCGTCGCCAACTTTCAGGAAATCAATCAACGCACGGACCGTATGAACTTCGGGTGGGATTGAAATGTCATCCTGTCCGCGTCCGATAATCTGCCGCAATCTCGCGAAGTATAAAATCTTCATTCTTCATCCACCACATGGCGCAGGCCCGCGCGGAAATAATCATAGCCCGTATAAAGCGTCAGCGCCGCAGCGATCCACAACATCACCATACCGGCCTGAGTGACGAAGGGCAGAACCGCATCGCCAGCAGGTCCCGCAATCAAAAACCCAATGGCCACCAGCTGAACCGTCGTTTTCCATTTCGCAATCTGGGTAACAGGAACTGAGACCCGCAACTCGCCCAAAAATTCACGCAAGCCCGAAACCAGAACTTCACGTGCTGTGATGATGATGGCCGCCCACAAATGGCCACCGCTCAGCGACCCATCAGCCGCAAGCGCCAACAGCACGACAGAAACCAACACTTTATCAGCAATGGGATCCAACATCCGCCCGAGTGCGGATTGCTGCTTCCAAATGCGCGCCAGGTAACCGTCAAAAAAGTCAGTCAGCGCCGCAACAATGTAGATGGCCAATGCCAACCACCGGGCAGCATTGGTGCCATACATGATCAAGCCAGCAAGAAGTGGCACCGCCACAATGCGACCATAGGTCAACACATTGGGCCACCACCAAATTTTCTCTCCCGGCACACGTCGCACCACTTGCTCCGCCATTTCTCAAGTCTCCGGATGGAAGTGATCGAATATCGCTTGCGCTAGTGTCTCGCTCACGCCCTCAACCGCCGCCAAATCAGCCACATTGGCCCTTGCCACAGCTTTGGCCGAACCGAAAGCGCTGAGCAAGGCCTTCTTGCGCGTTGGGCCAATGCGCGCGATCTCATCCAGCGGGTTTATCCCGATAGCGCGGCTTCTCCGCGCACGGTGCGAACCAATGGCATAGCGATGCGCCTCGTCGCGTAGCCTTTGAATATAATACAAAACCGGATCACGCGCCTCCAACATGAATGAATTACGACCATCCATATAAAAGTGCTCGCGCCCGGCATCGCGGTCTGGCCCCTTGGCCACACCAGCAATTGGAAGATCTTGCAAACCCAATTCATCCAGAACACCGCGTGCCGCCGATAATTGGCCTTGACCGCCGTCGATCAACACCAAACCCGGCCAATTGGTTGAGGCCTCATCGCCCTGCTCATCGCCATGTTCTTTGATCAGGCGCATGAAACGCCGTGTCAGCATCTCGCGCATCATGCCGAAATCATCACCTTTGATCGCTTCGGCATCCATGTTGAACTTGCGGTATTGCCCTTTGACGAAGCCCTCTGGCCCCGCCACAATCATGCCGCCAACCGCGTGGGCGCCCTGGATATGGCTGTTGTCATAAACCTCAATACGGCGCGGGGCTGCGGGCAGATCGAACAC
>Ga0075024_100000268_pt1 | contig 17686 bp, 18 predicted proteins | sample Str013_2_FD_71389 | JGI IMG/M metagenome (GOLD analysis project Ga0075024, IMG submission 71389) | Freshwater sediment microbial communities in response to fracking from Pennsylvania, USA - Straight Creek_MetaG_SC_2013 | ecosystem: Environmental > Aquatic > Freshwater > Creek > Sediment... | reverse complement strand
GACAGTTGGTCCGGGGTCTTATGACGGTGATCGCCGAGTGCAAACGACGCCAGCACTTCCTCCGCTCGTACAGTGACGGCGCGGGCCGACAGTTTGCCCAATGCGCGCATCGGCAATGCGACGTTTTCCATAATCGTGAATTCGGGAAGAAGGAAGTGGAACTGAAAGACAAAGCCGAGACGGGTAAGCCGCACCTCTGCGCGTTCCTCTTCCGTCATAAGGGTTGTCGATTGTCCGTCGATCAGAACGTTGCCACTTGTGGGAAGGTCGAGCAACCCCAGCAGATACAGCAGTGACGATTTGCCGGAGCCGGAGGGGCCCGTAATCGCTACAAACTCACGTGGCATGATCGTCAGGCTGACGTCCCTCACCAGGGTAACGGGCACAATGCCGCTGAGAATTTTCGTGACGCCTCGCGCCTCGATTAGCGCAGCGCTCATGTTGCCCCCCGAATGATATCGATGGGGTGCAGCCTTGCGGCGGCGCGAGCCGGAAAATAGCCGGCCACCAGGCTCGACATCAGTGCAACGCCGGTGGCCAGAAAGTAGTGTTTCGCGGAATAGAGGACCGGGAGATGGTTGTAATCGGAGAACGGCGTCTTGAATTCGAGCGCGGCGAGCCCGCGGGTAAGCAGGTAGCCGAGAACCCAGCCGAGTGCCGCTCCCGCGAATCCTACCAGCAGTGCTTCTATCACGAAGATGGTTCTGATCGTGTGATCCCGGAAGCCCAGCGATTTCATGATCGCGATATCGCGGGTCTTCTCATGGGTGATGGTGGAGATGATGTTGTAGGTGCCGAAGCTGGCGACCAGCAGGATCGCGCCAACGATGGTATACATCAGCACGTTGCGCAGCGTGATTGCCGAGAGCAGGTCTTCCTGCGCCTCTTGCCAGGAAATCGATTTGTATCCGGTCTGTTCGCCGATCCGTTCGCTGATCAGACGGGCCTCCATCGGATCGCGGGTGCGCACGCGTAATTCATTGACGATGCCAGTCTGCCTTTCAAGGATTTGGGCGGTCTTGAGCAGCACGTAGCCTGTGGTTTCGTCGGTGGCGCGGAAGCCGGAATGGAAGGTGCCGACCACAGTGGCACTCATGCTGGCGCCTTCGGCAGACGCGAGCGTGACATTGGAGTTGACCCGCGCGCCGATCTTGCCTGCCAGGCGGTCGCCGATCAGGATCGCATTTGACGCGCGATAGAGCGACGCCAGCGTTCCCTGGCGCAGGTGAGTTGCCAGGTTCGAGACGTCGGCTTCGGTGCGAGGATCGATGCCGATAATTGAAACGGTCAGGTTTCGGCCGGCGAATCGCAGAACGGCCTTCGACTGTACCGACGGCGTCAGCGCTCCGGGTACCCAGGTCTGCAACGATGCGATGGTGGCCATCGGGTTCTTGATGCCGGGGCGGCGGACTTCAGGGGAGAGGCCGTGGAATTCGGCCGCGGCGTAGATAACATCCGCCGGCTGGCGCGTCGGTTCTCGCAATTCATCGGTGATGGAGATATGCGGCAGCGCATCAACCAGCGTCCTGATAAAATCTTCCTGTGACCCCTCCATCATCGCCGCCATCATGATGGAGAATCCGACGCCGGTCATGACGCCAACGATCGCGACCAGCGTCTGGCGCGCGCGGTGCCGGACATGGGTCCAGGCGATGGTCAGGATCAGATTCATCGCACCGGCGGCTCTGCCGGCAACGGCCGAACCCGCGATCCGTTCCTGATGTTGGTGGTCGCGGGAGAGGCGACGAGCTCGCCCTCGCTCGCGCCATCAATGATTTCCACAAAGCCGGTTCCATGGATCCCGATTTCGACCTTGCGCAGGCGAGCGCGATTGTTCTCGATCATCAACAGGCTTTTGTTGACAACCGCGTTGGCGGGCACCAGAACGACGTCTCGTTTTTCCCGGCTGACGATATTGGCCTCGACGCTCATTCCCACCCGCAGCGGCGTGTCATCCGGCAAGCCGATACGGACGCGGAATGTCTTGGAGACCGGATCTCCAGCCGGCGTTATCTGCTTTACATATCCGGGCAGCACCTGACCGGCGAATGCATCGGTGCGCAGCAATGCCTTTTGGTCGATCTGTACGCGGGGGATGTCTTCTTCGTTGACGTCGGCGACTGCCCATAGCGGCTTTTCCAGGCCGACGCGGTAGAGGATCGTGCCTGGATCCACCATGTCGCCGACCTCGCCGTCCTCCTTGAGCACGGTGCCATCCATCGGCGCTACCAGCTTGTAATATTCCAATCGCTGGGCCTGGGCCGCGATCTGGGCCCGGATTCGTGCAAGATCGCTTTCCGCTTTCTGATAGGCCTGTGAGGTCGCGACCCCTCGCGCCAGCAATTGTGCCTGGCGGTCGAATTCCCGACGCTGGAACTCTTCCAGCGCGCGAAGATCATTCAGGGTTGCCTGCGCTTCCCTGTCGTCCAGCCGGGCGAGAATGTCGCCGGTCTTGACGGTTTTGCCTTCGCAGCGGCAACGTTCAATGATACGTCCACGCACAAGTGGTGCCGATCGGGACCATGTCTCCGGCTCTACCGATCCCGTCGCATAAACGATTTCTGCTGCGGCTCCCCGGGTGACACGAGCCGCCGTAATGGCCGGCCCGCGCAGGAACCACCAGCCCGCAATGGCCAGAACGACCGCGGCAATAACGGCGGCCATCGCCTTCCCCAAAACTCTGCGGGATTGGCGTGGTACCATCGATCCGTCGCCGATCTGCGTGATTTCATGCGGTGCGGGTCTCATGTTCATCGACGATACTCACTCAGCGTCACAAAAATCTTGGCGATCCCTGCTTTTAGAGGTTTGAGTGCAGCTTCCGCCGCACCATCAAAGAGCATATCGAAGTCATTGCCTCCGCCGGATGTTGATTGGCACCGGAACGACATAAGCTGGCAGAGTATTAACTCCGCAATGTTGATTGGGATCAACGTTGATCGGGATTGCTACTCCGCTGGCGCCGAGATCGCGAGCTCAAGATAATCCGGGCTGCGTAACACCAGTCAGGGGCCGGAGGTCCCCAGGCAGTCCGGTGCATCCTGACGCTGATCCCTATCCCTGATTGCGCCAACGCCAGAACCGGCCGCGCTCGTTTCTGGAGTCAAGTCTGGCTTTTTGGTCATCGCTCAGCGTCGCATAAAATGCCTCAAGCGCGGGCCGGATCGTCTTTACCGCAGCCGACATGGTGTCTAGACGTTTCTCCATGGCTTGCATATGTCCAATCATCGTATTCGGAATCTCGGTCGGACAGGCGGCCCGCATCGCTTCGGTCGCCTTTAGGGACGCCGCCTTGAATTCATCGAGTTTTGCTCGCTGGGCATCGGTGAGCTTGAGCGTTTGTTCGAGCCGGTCGATGCGCCACTCGGCAAAACCGATCACGGCGGCGGTGCACGTGCGATCGAAACCGCCGCGGCCCATCATCCCCGGCCCCATCATCATGCCGGGACCCATTCCCCAGCTCCATCCATCGCGGTCGCCATAGGGTTGCGCATTGGCGGGCAAATTTGCCGCGCCGATAAACAACGCCGCGGCGGCGAATAACACCATCCGGGGGTTCACGGTCATGATGATCTCCAATAACGGAGGTGTGCCACGGCCATCGTGGCGATCACTTGTTCTGATAGATCAAAAGATCGCCGCTCGATTTGATCCAGAACAAACTACAAGGGCTCGGCGACGATAAAGGAAACCGACATTCTCACAACCGCGCTGCGAAAGGTTCGAGGGGCCGAGTATTGAAGACCCTCTCCGTGGAGCACATCATGACAAGGCGCATCGCGATCATTGAGGGCCATCCGGACCCGGCGGGTCATCACCTCCTGCACGCCATGTCCGACGCCTATGCCGAGGGCGCTACAGCGGCGGGACACGAAGTTCGCCGTATCGAAGTTGCGGCGCTCGATTTTTCGCTGTTGCGCACCCAGGTTGATTTTGAGTCCGGTGCGTTGCCGCCAGTCCTGACGAAATCTCAGGAGGACATGCGCTGGGCGGAACATTGGGTGTTCCTGTTCCCGCTCTGGCATGGAACCATGCCGGCGCTGTTCAAGGGTTTTCTCGAGCACATTTTCCGGCCTGGCTTTGCCATGCAATACAACAAGAGGGGTTTTCCGAAACGATTGCTCGCCGGCCGCTCGGCCCGCATCATAGTCACCATGGGGATGCCCGTGCTGCTCTATCGATGGTACTTCGGCGCTTTCGGACTGCGCGGCTTCGAGCGCAGCATGCTTAGCTTCGCCGGAATCAAACCAATCCGCGAGAGCCTGTATGGGCTCACCTTTGCCAACGAAAAGAAACGTGCACGCTGGATCGAGGACATGCGCAGGCATGGCGGGCGTGGCGACTGATCGATTAACGGGTGTCCTGGGCGCGAACGATGCCATCATGTTGATTTGGAGCAAGAGCAATGACCAATAGCCCGATATCGTCTTTTCCATGATTTCCGAAGCCGGAAAAGTATCGTCCGCGACATGGCGTGACGTGCCGACCAGCGTCTGGACGCTCGGCTTTGTTTCGTTGCTGATGGACATATCATCTGAGCTTATTCACAGCTTGCTGCCGGTGTTCCTCGTTACCGTGGTCGGCGCCGGCACAGTGGCCGTCGGCTTGATCGAAGGAATCGCCGAGGCCACAGCGGCCATGGCCAAGGTATTCTCTGGAGCGCTTTCTGATCGCATCGGCAAGCGCAAGCTCCTCGTTGGCATCGGCTATGGGCCCGCCGCAATTACCAAGCCGGTGTTCCCACTCGCCAGCACAGCCAGGCAAGTTCTGGCCGCGCGTTTTGTGGATCGCATCGGCAAGGGCATACGCGATGCGCCCCGCGATGCCCTGATCGCCGATATTACGCCGCCCGCGATCCGGGGTGCAGGCTACGGCATTCGGCAAGCACTGGATACGGTCGGCGGGTTTATGGGGCCGCTGCTGGCTGTGGCCCTGATGGCGCTTTATGCCAACGACTTCCGTGCTGTTTTCTGGTGGGCGCTGGTGCCGGCAGCGCTTGCGGTGTTCATGATTATTGTAGGCGTGCAAGAGCCCGACAGTATCAAGGCGACGGCGAAGCGCGGCTGGCCGATCCACAAGGACGAACTCAAGCGCCTGTCGCCGGCGTTCTGGCTGGTCGTTGTGACTGGCGTAGTCTTCACTCTGGCACGCTTCAGTCAGGCATTCCTCGTGCTCAAGGCGCAAGCCGAAGGCCTCGCATTGGCTTTGATCCCGCTGGTGTTAGTGTGGATGAACGTCGTTTATGCCATCACTGCGACACCCGCCGGGATTCTCTCTGACAAGATTGGCCGGATGAAGTTGCTTCTGTGCGGGCTCGGAGCATTGTTCATGGCCGATCTCACGCTGGCCTTCGTTCCAGGGCTTGGCGGTGTATTCGCTGGCGTTGCTCTTTGGGGCCTCTATTTGGGATTTTCTCAAGGCCTGTTGTCGGCGCTCGTCGCCGATACCGCCCCTGAAGACTTGCGCGGTACGGCGTTCGGCCTGTTCAATCTCTTGACGGGCGGCGCGCTGCTCGTCGCGGGCGCGGTGTTCGCCGGAACTGCGGCTCTCATCATGATGTCCCGAATGATGAGATCGTCCTAACCTGGTTTTTTTTGGATCCGGTCTTGTGAAGCGAGAGGCGAAGGCGAATTCGCAGATGGATGAGCCCGTTTTGAAGAAGCTCGAACAGCGTTTGGGACGGCTTCATGTACGGCAGCGCCTCGGAATTGAGAGGGATCATGAGGCCCAGATCTTCGGCCAGGGTCTCAATTTTTTTCATATTGAGAACTGGTACTCGGTCCATTCCGTTATCCGGGCCGTACTTAAACTGACTGGTTTATATTGGCGCGGTACGCAAAATGCCCGGCGCGTCCGTGTCAAGCACAACGATATTAAGCTGAAGAGGCTGCCAAGAAAGTTCGAAGGCTTTACGCTGCTCCACATCAGTGACCTGCACGTCGACATGAACGACGGCGCCATGCGGCGTTTGATCGAGATGGTGCCGACGTTGGAATACGATGTTTGTGTTCTGACCGGGGACTTCCGCGGTGCCACATTCGGGCCGTTTGAGCCGGCACTCGATGGTATGGCACGGGTGCGACGGCAGCTGAAGAGTCCGGTCTACGGCGTGCTGGGCAATCACGATACGATTTGCATGATCCCTGATTTGGAGGCGATGGGAATCCAAATGCTGATGAACGAGTGCAATACGCTATGGCGCGATGATCAGTGCATCTATTTGGCCGGTGTTGACGATGCCCATTTTTATAGGGCCGACAATATCGAGAAAGCAGCATCGATGATTCCGGACGGCGCATTCTCCGTCCTCCTATCGCATACACCTGAGATCTATCGTCAGGCGGCAAACGCCGGGTTTGATCTGCTGTTAGGTGGACACACGCATGGAGGTCAAATCTGCTTCCCCGGTGGGATTCCGATCACCCTCGATTCTGTTCTGCCGAGGCGCATGGGGTCAGGTGCATGGGTTTACAACGATATGGTCGGCTACACGTCGATGGGCGCCGGATCGTCCATCGTACCGGTACGGCTCAATTGCCCTCCCGAGGTCACACTGCACCATCTCCGGCGATCTTGATGGCGGCGTTCCTAGAGGGCGAAGCTTCCTAATAGGGTCGATCGCGAAGTTTGAGTCTAAACAGCAATCTTGACAGAAGAATCTCACCGGCAAAGAAGACGGCGGTGACGGCCACGATGTCTGCAATTGTCAGCGAGAGCGCCTGACGGCATACCAGCAGTGGAAGCAACGACTCGGGTATTTGATCCAGACCGATCGCCTTGCTGCTGGGTGGGGCGCCCAAACGGCGCTTCGTGAAGCTCGAACTCAGGTCCCCCAGCATAGCGGCGGAACCCACGATGGCCCCGGTTCCAACCGGCATATTCACAAGCGGTGCTACCGCCGCCGTCGCGACGATGGCGGCCAGAATTCCGCGGACCGTCTTCGATGGTCCGAACAGGTGCTGACCATCGCTTAATTTGAGGTTCCCGTCGAGTGGAAAGGCAAAGAGATTGCCAAGTAACCATTTCGCAATGACCGGGGCACCGTTCGCCACCGTCAACAGCGTCAGCAATTCCATATCGGGCACACAATGCATGGGTCGAGATCATGCCTCAGAACGATAAAAGGAAAGAGCTTGCGTTGGTCTGGCACCGCAGGTTTCAATGCGCAGGCGGTCCGTTGGACATCTCAGGCTTAAGCCTGCCTCCATCAGCCAAACAGATGAGCGAGCCAGAACGCCGCGGCCGCAGCCAACCCACCGACGAGCAGGGTTTGCCCGGCCGACACAAGCCTGTTGAGGCCGGTGAAGTGTCCTTTCACGCCCCCGAAAATCAGGAGAGCAGCTCCCGTCGTCAACACCGAAATCTTCAGCGCGTCGGTTAAATCGTTCGTCAGCATATAGGGGAGAAGCGGAATCAGGCCACCGACCAAATAGGAAACGGCGATCGTCGCCGCGCTGATCGGCGCGCGCTTTGGATCCGGATTTTCCAGCCCGAGTTCGAATCGCATCATGAAGTCCGTCCAGCGCTTTCGATCCGATGTGATCGAGGCCACCACGCTTTCGAGCGCGGCTCCGGTCAAGCCATATTCCGCGAACACCTTGCGAACTTCATCGATCTCAAATTCACGCTTGTTTGCTATCTCCCAGTCCTCGCGCGCCTGCTCCGATGCGAAATGCTGCGCATCCGTGCGCGCCGCAAGATAGCCGCCAAGCCCCATGGCTATCGCGCCGGCGGCGATTTCAGCCAACCCCGCGGTCACGATCACCGCGGTGCTGGAAACAGCGGCTGAAAGGCCCGCGGCCAGCGCGAACGGAACGGTCAGTCCGTCGGCCATGCCTATCACGACATCCCGCACCGTCGCGGTCGCTGTGAAATGCTTTTCGATATGCGGGATCGTCGGCATTTGTCGTTACCTCGCCGGTTCGATCGGAGACCTGTTGTTTGCGTCGCGAAATAGCTCGCAGCATCGCGATGCCCCCAGACCATGCCCCTTCCTGATAGCCGTGGTGGAGGTGATAGATTGTCTTGCTGGCGGAACTCTCTAGTGCAGCTTCGTCAGGGTGTCGCTGATGGCTTTTCGCGTGCGTTCATAAACGGACAGCGTTTCCTCGACACCGCTCTTGATCGCCTTCCAAGATTCGTGCCCGGCTGTGGAAGCTTGATCGAGTTTGGCTTCAATTCCGAGGCGCCGAATCGCAGCGTTAGCGTCGCGCTGAGCCTGGGCGATCGTTTCTGAGGCGGCGTTGAGCATTCCGACCAGCGACGTTTGCAATGATTTACGTTGCGCCTCAGCTCGAGCCGCGAGCGCCGCGGTCACGGCATTCGCTTGACCATCGACAGCCGCAAGAAATGCCTGGAATGCCGCTTCGACCTTCACCCATTCCTCGTCCAGCATGGCGGACGATTGATCTGCGGCTGTCTTGATTTTCCCGGCATCGGCTAGCGCGGCTTCGACCTTGGTCTTGAAGGCATTTCCGGCCGTCCGAAACTTGGCGACGGCAGTATCGGCTTTCTTCCTAACCTCGCTCGTGAATGTTCCGGCGGTGTTTTCAAGCGCCGCCAGTGTCAGATCAATCTCGCCGAGCTTCTGTTTGGTCCATTCCAGATTGTTATGGATGAGGCTGTGCTGGGTCATCGATGGTTCCCTTTCGTTGGTGTTCCGGACATAACCCACCGATCACGGTGGAGCTGTGTCGACCAAACAACATTGTTAGTGCTCGCAGTTCGGTAACCCTTGATCCACCTCAAGTGGAGCTCGATCCTATATGCGAAAGAAAGCATATGCGAACCATGGGATCGGATGCAGGCATGCTGCGGATGACTTCGATGAAACGAGCGGGATCACGAAGCATCTTGTGGAGACGGCGTTCGACCTGCCGACCGATCGCCGGTCTCTACCCGCAAGCTCACTGATGAGCCGGCTCATGGTCGACTGAAAGCCGTCGCCTGCTTTCGTTCCCTCTCCGCAACCACACCGATCGCTGTGCCGATGGCAGGGATCAAAAGATAGCGCAGGCCGATCTCGTAGAGATAGTCCAAAACGGGCATTTGAACGAGAGGCGCTTCGGCGGGCCACCGCGATCGCGTCTTTGGCCTCGTTGAGCCTGCGAACAAATGCTGCAAAAGAAAATTCTTATTGCCGTTCGCTTATGGGGCGAGTGGTCCGTCCATTGTTTGATTCACATCAAGCGGACCTTGCGCGTTCGGCACAATTGAGTGTCAGTTCTTGCCAAGTGTCAATTCTTGCGCTTCATTTGGTGGTTAGGGTATCCATGTCTTCCGAATTCTCCATCCGACCTTTCCTTACCGCTTTTCCTGCCGCGGGAATCGCTCTTGGCTTCGGTTTGCTAGTGCTCGGACGGACCTCCTGGGCGAACTGGATCTGGGCAGGATCTACCGTACCGGTTCTGTTAGCGCTCATTGTCGAGATCGTATTGAGCCTGCGCCGCCGCGAGGTGGGTCTGGATGTGATCGCAGCGCTTTCCATGATCGCGGCACTTGCGTTCGGCGAAGAGCTTGCGGCCGCCGTCGTTGCCCTCATGTATGCGGGCGGCCAATTGCTTGAGGGCTTTGCTGAGCGCCATGCGCGCCGCGAAATGACGGCGTTGCTTGCTCGCGTTCCCCGGACCACCCTGCGTCATCGCGACGGCCAACTGGAAGAAATCGCGCTTGAAATCGTAGCGCCTGGCGATCGCCTGTTGATGCGCCGAGGTGACGTCATTCCTGTCGATGGAGCCGTGGCGCTGGGCCTTGCGGTCCTCGATCAGTCGGCTTTGACCGGTGAACCGATCCCGGTGCAGTGCAGGATAGGCGAAACGGTGATGAGCGGATCGACCAATGTCGGGGAGGCGTTCGATCTGCTTGCATCGCGCCGCGCCGCCGAAAGCACCTACGCCGGCATCGTGCGTCTGGTTGAGGTAGCGCAACGCTCGAAGGCGCCGATGTCGCGACTGGCCGATCGCTTCGCGCTGGCATTTCTCGGCGTGACGGTCATCATTGCCGGCGGTGCTTGGCTCTGGACCGGAAACCCCATTCGCGCTGTCGCCGTGCTCGTCGTCGCGACGCCGTGTCCGCTCATTCTGGCGGTGCCGGTCGCTATCGTCTCGGGTCTGTCGCGCGCAGCCAAGCACGGCATCCTGATCAAGGGGGGCAGGGCGCTTGAAATGATGGCGCGAATTCGGGTGCTGGTGATCGACAAGACCGGAACGCTCACCAACGGTCGCGCCCGGATTGTTTCAGTTGATTCGATGCCGGGCTTTTCCCGAGACGACATTATCCGGACGGCGGCTTCGCTCGACCAGGCTTCCAAGCACATCATTGCCCAGACCATTGTTTCTGAAGCACAAGATCGGAAGCTCCGGCTTGCGGTGCCAACTAATGTGACGGAGACGCCAGGCGAGGGCATCGTGGGTTGGGTTGAGGGTCGGTGTGCCGTCGTTGGCGGGGTTCACTTTGTTGCATCGAAAGTGCGAGACGGTGGGGGGCCGTCTTCGTGGGCGGTCAAACCGCCTGGCGCCGTCGTCGTCGCGCTTGCTGTCGACGGCGAACGGGCGGGTGAAATTGTGCTAGCAGACGAATTGCGCGCGGGGACCGAAGCGCTTCTTGGCAATCTAAGGAAGTTGGGAATCGAGCGGATCGTTCTGGCAACGGGAGACCGGCGAGCGGTAGCTGAAGTGATCACGGCCGGGCTTTCAATCGACGCGGTACGATCGGAGCTGACGCCTGATCAGAAGTTGATGGTCGTGCTGTCTGAGCGAAAGAACGGTCCGGTGATGATGGTTGGTGACGGCGTCAACGACGCCCCGGCGCTGGCCGCGGCGGATATCGGGCTTGCCATGGGCGCCAGAGGTGCGGCGGCCTCCGCTGAAGCCGCGGACGTTGTGCTGTTGATTGATCGGCTGGATTACGTCGTACCGGCGATCCAGATCGCAATGCGCGCGAGGTTCATCGCCCTGGAAAGTGTTTATGTCGGCATTGGCCTTTCGGTCCTCGGCATGATCGCGGCAGCCTTCGGCTATCTCACGCCTGTTCAGGGCGCTCTTTTCCAGGAGCTGATTGATGTCGCCGTGATTCTGAATGCCCTCAGGGTGCTCAATGACCAGTTTGCGCGGTGATTCATCACTGGTCAAACGACGCCAAAATACAATCAGGTTTCCGAAATACATGACGCAGATCAAATGATTTGCCTGACAAATAGCTAAAGAAGGCGCCAAGGGCGCTCCCAGGAAGTATGAGGCAGATTATGTCTTCGTGGTCATGGAAGGCCGGCCTTGCCGGCATGGCGATGCTAGCAACAATGGCCTACGCGGTGGCGCAAACGCCTGCCGGACACGACGCACTGCACGGTCAAAAGAGCAGCGGCGACCAGGAGCCGCCGCCGAAATTGCCGCAAGGCGACATGCAGATGCCGATGCAGCGCGGCATGATGCAAAAGAAGATGATGCAAGGGCATCAAGGCGCGCACGGTGAGGCGGGCCAGCACGAAAAGACAATGACGCAGAGTGGATCGGCCAGCCCACCCACTGCTACAGGACAGGATGCGTTCGGCGCCATACAGGAGATTGTACAAATCCTGGAAGCCGATCCCGCGACGGAATGGTCGAAAGTGAATATCGCCGCACTACGCGAGCATCTGATCGATATGAACGAGGTGGCGTTGCGAGCGGTTGCAACTGAGCGCGCACTGGGCAATGGCATCGCGATAGCTGTTACCGGGGAGGGGCGAACGTTAGAGGCGATCAAACGCATGGTCCCTGCTCATACCAGCGAGCTTGTCAGGCTTGGCTGGAACGCCGCGACCGATGAGCTGTCGAACGGTGTGCTGCTGACCGTTACGACGAGTGACCCCAAGCAGGTTAGAAAGCTCAAGGCGCTCGGCTTCATGGGAGTAATGGTGCAAGGTGGGAATCATCAGCCTCACCATCTGATGATGGCGAGGGGCGAACTTCATGTGCATTGATCGGGCAGACCGAGGAGATCGAAGCGGAATGGGCACAAGGAGGGAAGCGTCGCACCACAACAGCAGGCAGCGCACCAACTGTAAGACGAGTGTTATCCGAGAATTGCACTCGCGATCATGGCAAGGCAGGTCGCAAGGCCGGCGGCCGGAACGATTATGGGAATGGTCACATGTGGCACTCCGGAATGTACGCCTTTGTGACGCAGGCGCAGCAGCGAAAGGTTAACGAGCGCAAATACGGCGAGTGTCGCCAAAGACGTACCCTCCGCGAGAGGCGCAAGCGGAACTAACCATGCAATAGGAACGATCGCGGCTACTACAAAGGCTGTTGCGACGAGCGGGGTTCCGGTTCGAGGATTCACCTTTGCAAGAAAAGCGGGCAACTGACCCTCGCGCGCGATACCGTAGATCACCCGGGCCGCCATCGTCATCTGTGCAAGGATCGTGTTCAGCGTGGCGACGATGGCGATCGCACTGATCGTCGCCGGACTGACACCGGCAATTTGGCTGAAGACCAGACTTAGCGGCGCCGATGAGGATGACAGGCGTTCGATCGGTACGGCACTGACGGCCACCGCGGCAACCATTACGTACAGGATCGTGGAGATGAGCAAGGTCAGCACCATAGCTCGCGGGATATCTCGATGTGGCACCTTTGTTTCCTCGACAACATTTGCCAGGTCTTCGAAGCCGATGAAGGCAAAGAATGCGAGAAGGCTGCCGAAGGCGATACCGGACAAGACAGATACGTTCAGAGGCGGAGCACGCGCAATCGTTGCTGCGATGGGAACATCGGCATAAATCGCGGCGATGATGATCGTGACCAATCCGCTGATCTCGATCACGGTGAACACGCTTGCCAGCACGACCGATTCCAGGATGCCCCACGCCGCCACGCTTCCGAGCGCCACCAGAACGGCGATCACGATGAGATGCTGCGGAAGATTGACAAATTGCTGGATGTAACCAGCTGCGCCGAGCGTAACGGCGGCCGAGGAAATCACGCCGGTTGCAACCGTAAACAGGCCGGTCGTGGTCGAGAATGCCGAAGACCGAAACGCCGCCCTGACATATGCTGCTTCGCCAGCGCTGACCGGGAAGCGGGTCGATAGTTCGGCATAGGAGGCGACGGTCAGGCCCATCACCATCGCTGCAAGCACGAAGGACCATGGAGCGTAGATGCCGGCATGGCCAGCAACAGCGCCGACCAGGACATAGATGCCTGCGCCGATAGTGATTCCTGTGCCGTATAATACAAGCAACGGCAGGCCGAGGCGCCTCCGAAGCGGTACAATGGCTTCCGTCAAGGGATCGCTCGTCATTTGATGCCCCGAGGCGCAATCTGTCTCCTGACCCTCCCTTCATGGGCGAGGCAGGAATGCGCGGTTAACGAAGTTCCAGTCGTTCTTGAGGTCAATGCGAAAACAGAATTGGAAGTGGGGGCTTTGAAAGAAGGCTCTTGGTTGCGCCTCCCAGAATGAATTCGCGCAATCTGGAGTGCCCATATGCACCCATCACGAGCACATCGACTACATGCGAAAGGGCATAGGCTTCGATAACTTCACCTATCGGCTTGCCCTTGGCATCGACCTTATCCAGTACAACGTCTATGCCATGCCGGGCCAGGTTCTTTGCGAGTTCTTCGGCGGAACGCTTGGTATCCAAAACCTTTTCGTTGACGATTGTGACTACGCGGACCCTCTTCGCTATTTCGAGTAGCGGAAACGCATCCGATACCGCGCGAGCGGCAGCGCGACTAAAATCCCAGGCCACAGCAACGGTTCTGAGTGAAAAAGGACGCGACCGAGGGCTTTCTGGCACCACAAGGGTCGGCCTGCCGGAGCCAAATATCACGGCCTCTGCGTACCACTGATCATAGGATTCGTGCACAGGCACGATGGTGAGGTCACGAATCCGGGAATAATCGACCAGCAGGTCGGGGACTTCGAAGGTCGTGCATTTTTCAAGAATGGTTTCGTGAAGAATACCGGATCGTTCGGCTGCCGCATCGAATGCAGCAAGCAGGTCTTTTGCATTCTTCCCGCTTTTCTCGGCTTCCGCAGCGATAATGCCCGGTATGTTGGCGAATGAACCTGAAAGGAAGTGTCCCGGCACCTGAACACGTGCTTCGCAGGAGAGTGCGGCGAGGTGAGCGCCGAGAACTGCTGCGACTGAAACCGCATCCTCGACCACGGACACGGGCGTGGGCTCAGGATAGCTGGTGAGGGCTAGTAGAATATCCTTGAACGCCATGAACCTTTCCCCGGAGCGTTAATCTAACGTGGCGACCGGCCCGACAATTGATTTATCTCAAGGAAACCGAACAAGTAGCTGAAACATATTACCGAATCGGTCGAGCAAACGCCGGGCGCAGGCTGCGAGGCGTTTGGGCAAAAAAAACCCGCCGTAAAGAGCTGAGGGGGCATCGCCCCCCCCATGGGGAAAGAAAGCGGGACCGCGAGACACCTCGAAATCTCATGCCACCCAGCATTGTGCGCTTTGATCTCCAATCCGGTCAGATTGTTGGGCTGCCACGTGGAGTGCGAATAATCGCCTCGCCCCTGAGCATCGATTGAAGCATGAAGACAGCGCCCGGCAACAATCGTAGGCGATGCCAGATAAAAACTGCCATCGCGATATTCCAGACGATGAGAGTAACCATTGTAGAGATCGCCGCACCCGCCGGCCCAAGCACGTTGACGAGAACAGCGCTGACGAGGATGTTAACGAAAGCGCTCAGGATGAGAAGAATAGCAGCTCCTCGCTCGCATCCGGTCATCGTCATAATCGATAGTTGAGATCCGAAACAAGCGGCGACGACCTGGCCTACGAGAAGAACACGAAATGCGGACGCGCCAGCCTCATAACCCCGACCGAACCAGGTCAGCAAGGGGTCAGCAACAATCGAAAGGATAAGCGCACTGCCAGCAGCCCCACATAACGTCCACAACGCGGTCCTGGTGATCAGGGTTTGCAGCAAGTGATGGTGTTTCCTGACAAAAAGATCCGCGATGGCGGGCGCGAGCAAGGTATTGGCTGCGGCTCGCGGCAGGGCGACCAGGAACGAGATGCTGAATACAAGGGCGTAAATGCCTGCATCCTTGGTGGACCCAATCCAGCCGAGCACGAGCACGCCGCCGCGATTGAGGATGGCTTCAGTCGCCGCAATGACCATGAGGGGTAAAATAGTTCGTCGCCAGATCGGCGCGTCGTAGTCGGGAACGACGCCGTCAATTTCGCGCGGATGCAGCCGGCGCACAGACAGGCTCGCGAGGACGAGGGCCGCGGCCGCGCTTGCAAGTGTTGCCATCATGACCATTGGCGCGTCGAGATGCCATTTCAGCCCCCAGCTTAGGAGCACGACGACGCAAATCAGCGAACCGTCCCGCACCACGCGATCGGGCGCAATGGCCGACAAGACTCCGCCAAAAGCACGCACGATTGAAGCACGAATCCACAACAGGGCCCATATCGGCACCAGAGCGAATCCAGCAAGGAAGGTCTTTCTGAGTTCCGACGGCATCTCACTGGCCGAAATCGTAATCGCGACGGTGCCGATCACGATGACGAGGATGCTGGCGGCCGCCATTCGTCGTTCCGAATATTGGATAACTCCACGGAGCAGGCCCCATGCCCGACTGGCGCGGTAAGCGGGGACAAAGCGAAGAAGTGCGATATCGAAGCCAAGTGCGGAGAAATATGCGAGAACCGTCACCCAGGCGAGGACATAGGCGTAGACGCCGAAGGTTTCCACGCCGACGATCCGCGCGATCAAGAGCTGCGAGCAAGCGGTTAATCCGGCGCCTGCGACATAGATTCCCAGCGCGGTCATTCCGCCGAGGGCGACCCGCCTGGCCGGTCCGCTGCCGAGTATCTTGTCAAACATGCTGGCACTCTTCATTGGGTAGGCTATCCGGAAATACTCGGTGCTTCTGATGCCGCGTGCGGAGCTCCGCTGTAACCTGCTCCGCGGTTCTATTCGCCGCATCAGCAAGCGAACGCGGATCGGATGAATTGACACGGATTACCGCCTGCCCCCGTCTTCGAAGCAGATCGTGCAACTGTCCGAATACGCGAATTGCCCCGATATTCACCTTTGGATCGATCTCAAGCATACGTTCAATCAGGCTCTGGAGGCGTTGCCGGTCGCGAAGGCGAACTCCCAGGACGTTCGGAGGAGCGTCCAATTGGATCAGCACGTCAGGCCTCGATATGACGTCCAGCGCTCGCGCAATCGATGTTTCATCCGCCGCCCGACTAAATAGTACAAGTGAGCACACCGCCTGGATGAAAGCCTGATCAAACAATGCGATATGGTTCGATTCGGATGCGCGATGCCAGGAGCGAGACAGGCGAAGAATATATTGGCTCAATCTGATCGACGAAAGAAGGGTTTTCGGAGGCAAAATTCTCAACAGATTCGAAGTCGTATTGACGTCGTACGAATAGGCTGATGGATGGCGCGTCATTGTAAGCAGTTCAGCGACTGGCCGCATCATGATTCATAATTGGATCAGGTCGCAAGCGTTCGGCTGGCCGGTAGCTGAGAACGAGATCGACGATCTGGTGTCGCTCCCGCAGCTCCGCGGAAAGGGCTCGGGCGAAAGTCGTTTTGCCTACGCCTTGCGGGCCGAAGAGCTCGATAATCATGTTCCGACTCCGTGAAACAAACTTACAGAAGACGCCAGATCTCCGATTTGATCACACGTATCACTTCAGCCAACGGCCGCTCGGCGTTCACGGTCACAACACGTCTCGCGGCGAAGTTCAGATTATGTATCGCTTCGGTGCGCTCGCGAACGACCGACGGAGCCATGTTCGGTTCGCGCGTTTGCGCTGTTCTTGGCGTGACTTGTAACTTGATGACAATATCCGGCGGGAGGCGACGTGCGAGGGCATAGGCAGAGGTCTCAAAACGGCGGAGCCACTGCGGTACGCCAGAAAGACGGACGAGGAGAGGGCCGTCATTGAAGCCGAGGATTTCATTCTGGGGGTATCGATCGGTCAGAACGATCAGTCCCCGATTGGCTCCGCGTCGCGCAGCCAGCAGTTTGCTCCGCTTCTCCCGCGCCACAACGATGGCCCAAGCCGTGAGAAGCATGCCATACGGAAGGCCCGGACGGCGGTCCGAAATATTGCCATGCGACGATCCCTTGGGGCGTGTCCGAAGGACGCGCGTCATCAGCGGCATCATCATCTTGAACGGGCGCAGCAAGAATGACGGTCTGCCGTCTCCGGTCCCGAAATACATGGGAACAACGTCAATCTCGGATCCGAGCCACTCCCTGATTTCCGCCACGATCGTGGACTTGCCGCTACCATCGACGCCGACGATCGCCACTACGGCTCCTCCGCCTGGCGCACGTCGGCCCCATGGCCGGGGTAAGTGAAAGAGCCGTTTGTTGAGACCGCCGGCGATCCACAAGACGGTGCGGCAGGTAGTTCGCAGCCGTGCCTCGATCGTATTGTAAGTGCGGTACGGCGAGAGATATCTTTCAACTTGGCGCCTCAACGATCGCTGATCTTGCAGCGGCGTCTCTTCGTAGATGGCATCAGCGACTTTCACTGCAAGATGTTCGTTCATGAGATCAGCGGCAACGGCGTAGACGCGCTCGGCTTGGCTCAATTCGACCCGATAACGTACATTCATGCTTTGCCTCCCTGTCGGAGGCCGGGACGAATCTAGAGATGAGTCAAAAATCAGGCGCGCACTTCACCGAGAGGCAG
>Ga0075024_100000267_pt1 | contig 17720 bp, 20 predicted proteins | sample Str013_2_FD_71389 | JGI IMG/M metagenome (GOLD analysis project Ga0075024, IMG submission 71389) | Freshwater sediment microbial communities in response to fracking from Pennsylvania, USA - Straight Creek_MetaG_SC_2013 | ecosystem: Environmental > Aquatic > Freshwater > Creek > Sediment... | reverse complement strand
CACATAGACCGATCCTCCGATAACCACCGGTGTGGCCCAGTTGTCACCGTTTGTGCTTACCGTGTAGACGGGTGCGAGCCGGCTCACGTTGGCCGGACTGATCGTGGTTTCCACCGGTTGGTTGCGGCTATTGCTCGGATCGTGGTTGCTCATCGGCCAGTCAGCTGCGACGACGAGAGCGATATCAGCAAGCAGCAACAGTGCGCACGCCACCAGGCCCAGCGCAGCGGTCCGCCTGTGCATCTTACGTGTTCGTTGGGTTACCGTAGGCACGGGGCTTTCCTCCTTATTGACGCGGAATCACAACCCAAGCGCGCGTGCCCGGACAGTCATCGCTCATCATTGACAACCCGGCCACACCCGCTGAGCGCTGGGCCGACGACCCCTGTGGCGCTTGTGCCGCCGCGTGTAGCGATCAGCGCCGCATGGCCGCAGATTCCGGCTCGACACGAGATCATCGATCCTCCCTCGGATGCCAGACCTGCGTCTCCAGGTCCAGGCCCCTCTCGCTCGGCCCCTTCGGAATTGGCGAAACATACCGCGTACTCAATGGCGACTTTCTTATCCTCGCGTGGACTGTTCCAGGGCTTGAATTCGAGCCAGTGTGTTTCCAGATCATCTGCCACACTTGAGTCTAAGTTTTCTAGCAAGGCGCGTATGTCTGCGTTCGTGGGTACGGTCATGAGAATTATTCATTGCATCGGGAAACGCAAACGTGAAGCCTGCGACGATCTCCTACGACGGAGGAAATCACTTTGGGTGAGGAGAAGCTAGTAAGGCTGGTATATTTTCTCAAGAGTTCTTTTTATAACGTTATCACTAAGTAACTTTATAACGTTTTAACTATCTTCAGGGTGACTGGCAAAGTATTCTTCCAGAATCTCAGCCCACATATCTTTTTCTTTGATGCGTCGTTTTAGTGCACGCATTTTTACTAGAAAGAAATACTCTTCCGGGACTTCTATAGTTTTACGAGTCGTGCCCCCAACTTGCTGTTGACCTGGAGCCTCTTCTCGTATCGTCCGTGTCGCCCGATGATCTGTAACTACGCTTCTACCCTGCGAACGAGTCCGAAGAATCTCTGACTTCGCCGGCTCGCTCGATATTGTGTCATCCGAGATCTTCACAGGGGAGGGGCTGGCGACACCGGGGGTTTGTAAAGAGGCTTGTCCTGGTTTGTGAGTCAGCTTGAAGCTTTTTTTCATCCCTTTCTCCTTTGCTTCATCTGTTTTTGAAGTTCGGCAAAAAAAGCGACCATATCTGAAGCTGCTTTTCCCTTCGGTTGGTACTCTCCTACCGCTTGCCCTTGCCATAATGCTTCCGCGAACGCGACGTAGGAATGTAGGCAGCTATCGAACACTGGAAATTCCCAGCTCGCTATTTGCTCCCGAGCGGCATTTCCAATAGCTGTTCCCTCCTGGAGTTGGTTCATCAGGATGCCACCATACAGATTTTCCCGTTGAGCCATATCCGCCTGAGCAAGATCGATAAATTGTGCTGTTGCATCGAGGTCCGCCTTGGACGGCCGTGCCGGAACGACTAGCCAATCTGCTGCGGTAATTGCAGCGCGGGCATGCTCGGTAAGTCGAGCACCGCCGTCAATAATGATGATTTCCCACTTTTGGCGCAAAACATCGGCATCCTTACGCAGATTACGAGCGGGTAAACTGATGGAGTGAACTCGTGGAAGTTGTTCGGGACGATCGGCACACCAGTTCAAAGCGGAATGTTGCTCTGGGTCAGCGTCTACAAGCAAGACTTCCTGTCCGTCAGCCGCAAATAGAGCCGCGAGGTTTGTCGCGATGGTCGTTTTCCCACAGCCTCCCTTTTGATTTACCACAGCAATAATCATCGTGTTCCTCGCTTAAAGTAAATGTTATAATGTTATAACATTTTATACTTGAAACATTGTAACGTACTCACTTTTCACGTCAACGCGCGTTTTTATAGATGGAGGAGGGCACCTCAGCATGCAGCGCATGCTTGCGAACACGCCTGGAGGTCGGTAAAGAACATTTCAGGAGACGGCAGAGTGACGAAAACAGCCAAAACCATACAGTCCGAAGAACTGCGAAACCAATTCGTCATGCAGTTCTTAGCCGAGATCATGCGAGCAACGGGCACCCCGAGGGACCAAGAAATTTTCCAACGCGCACTCCAGACATTCGTGAATGGTCTCCGACCGTGGCTGGCACCGCACGATGGTCCGACCAATCCACGAGCGCTGTTCACCCTCATTGAACGGTGCGCCTTCGATGAGACCAACGACAATATTACCGTTGTCTTATCGCCGGAGGCGGAGGCGCTGTTTCGCGCATGGCTTCGGCGGAATAAAATCGCGAGTGATGCCGGGTTACACACCGCGCACGCCTGGTCAAACTGACCCTGGTAGGTGCAACTCAAGACACCCTCGTCATTGCCCTGCCATAGAGGACCGGGAATTGAGGGCAGGGGAGTCGGACAACTTTCTCCAACGAAAACACAAGCCGTTACCTACGGTCACCCTGCGTGACGAGATGTTTCACAGTTCCACGGGACGTGCCAAACCGTTTGTTCTCTCCGTGTTCTTCAACGCCGTTTCCGCAGTGCTAACAGGGATGCTAACGCCCAGCAAAACTCCATCCCCACGGCCCTAAAAACAGGCAGTGACAACCTCTGCGAAAAGACAGGACTTTTGCGAGGATAACCTTCACATACGAGCGCCTTATCGGACATGCGAGAAGGGGGACCGGGATGGGGAGTCAGGATGACTGGCAAAAGTGTCGCGAAAGAAGTCTACGCATCAAAATGCAGAGGTCTCCTGCAACTCCCCACGACTTTACTTTTAGTCTTCCCTCTCCTGGGGTGCAAAGGTTAAGTTGTCTTTGGATAAGGCGCGAGGAGTGAATCATGAGCCGTGCGCGTGTCAAAGCCACAGTCACACACCGCACCCCGGACGCGGGCCGTACGGGAGTCGCGGAGCAGCTCCCACCGTACGGGATCGATTTCCTGGATCGACCGCAACGCCTCATCGACGCGGAGCCCGAAAGCGAGGCGGTTGTCCGCCTATCGCAGAGGTCGCCTGCGATGCTCCCCCAACGCATGCGACAGAGCCCACACGACCTGACCCACAAGGAGATCAGGCACCTTCACCGCATTATAGGAAATCGGGCAGTGGGGAGGATGCTGGCGTCCGCCGCCCGCACCCCACAAACCACCGCTTTGTCTGCTAATCTCAAAGCTGGGATTGAAACTCTTTCTGGCATGGCTATGGATGATGTGACCGTTCACTACAATTCTGACAAGCCCGCACAGGTGTACGCCCGAGCATATACGCAGGGCAGGGAAATCTATGTGGGGCCGCACCAGGAACAGCATCTGCCACATGAGGCCTGGCATGTGGTGCAACAAAAACAAGGGCGAGTGAAGCCGACGTTGCAAGCTAGGCAAGCATTGATTAATGATGATTCCACGTTGGAGAACGAGGCTGAGAGGATGGGAGAGCAGGCGTTGCAGGTACAGCCGTCACGGCTGCAAGCAATGGACCCAGCTCTGCATCTAACAGCAGCACAGAGGAACGCGCGGATGAAGGCGCAGGCAATACCTGCATCCCAAGGGGTAGTAATCCAGCGGCAGCTACAGCTGCCCTTTATGAATGGCATCATCGGTAATGTCGGGTTGGCCCAGATTAAGATTCAGACACTTCCCCTAGGACAACTAGCAGAACTTTGGGAGGTAGTTGCGACAGCGCAGAAGGAGTTGGAAAAGAAATACAGAAGAACAGCACCTCCGAAAGATGGCTCAGGGTGGGGTGCGAATGATTTTCAAGACTGGCTCGCGCTGAACAAAGCGAATCAATCGTGCGCCCATTTTGCAGGGAGCCAGGTTAGCAAAAATATTTTCCCAACAGTGCTGGAGACTATTGGCAAAACAGCTGCGGAAGGAGGGGTGTACGTAGTCGAAGGCAAGACGTATTACAGTGCAAAGGAACTTGCTGCCGAGCTTCACATAGAGGAGCCTCTCACCCAAGCGCTTCCGCCGGGTAGGTATCCACGTATTTCAGATCTCCTGACGGCAATCGACGAGACCGCTGAAAAACATGAACTGGAATTAATAACAGAGCGTGTTGGATTCCCCCCTACACTTCTGGGCGAGAAGGCTGAGCAATTCAAGGCCAATTTCGAACCCAAGAACGATGCCCTGTTCTTCGCGACGCTAAAAGGTTTCCGCGGGAACCGAAACCTATCGCCAAACGTGGAATTCTCCGGTGGGGAAGGACAGATTTACCTGTCCGACCTCAATCCCAATATGTGTTTAAAGCGCTGGTATGCGTCCCGGATTAAAGACAAATGGGAGTCGGTTCATCTGCTCAAGACAGCACGACAAGAGGTGGAGAGAGATACAGAGGTGGCGAAGTACGTTGAAGTTGTACAGGTTTATCTCGAAGGAAAAGATTGGATTATCCGAGATTTTGATCCCACCTCGGTGAAAATCGAGAAGGCTGCGGGTCCGCAAATTAGTAAGGCGATCGCAGCTCTTGAATCTAACAAGCGACTCAACAATATCCTTGAGAAAGTGAATAACGAATCAGATAACATTCATTGGTCGCCGACGCTTAACAAGATCTTGGTTATCGATCTCATGTAAGGGGAGAGGAAATGTGAGAAACTTCCAAGCAATTACTCGCCAGTATGAACTGAAGAAGTTTCTGGACAGTCCGCAGGGAACGCTCTACTTCGTTCCCTTTGCTCCCGGGCTTCCCCATCTTCTGGTTCGGCACTTCGATGGGAACTGGTCGCGCGCCCTGATTGGTCCCTTCGTTGATTTCATTGGCACTACGCAGCGGTGGATCGAGGCACATCACGCACTGCAGTCTCTAGTGCGTATCGACCAACCCTTAGAGGTTGGTTGTGATTTCATTGCACGTCGACATCACTACTACCATGTCTCACTCAGCTCGTACGACAGTGGAAAGGTAGAGCCTCCCCCACAGCTGGCAAGCCTGCGCGAGTGTCTACGAACGGCGTTGACAACGCCAGGCGAAGGCCGCATAGCAGTCATTCATACTGTGCTGTCCCGCAGTATTCTGGAGCCGACCGATAAAACATTTTGGAAAAGCGTCGAACAACGATTCGTAGTCGTTGAACCCAGTATGACGACAGGCGAGCTTGAGAAATGGGCACGTTTTACCCGTCCGTCTTCATAGTTGAGAACAGCGCGGCAAACGCGCTTCAGGGGCAGGGAAACCCAAGGAGTTGCCTGAGGTAGAGCACGGACCAGCCAGCTCGTTTCCGTTTGACTTTCAGGACCAGCGGGCGCATCCGGTCGAATTGACCTCTCAAACTCGTCCCTCCCTTTCAACGTCCGATAAGGGGCTCGTATGTGAAGGTTCTGGGGGCGTGAGTCCCCGGTTTTGTTGGATTCAAGCACTCGCTGTGACTTATGCGGAAAAGTGCACACCGATGCGCACAGTTTGCATTCCTGTTAGCGTCTGTTTCGCCAAAGACAAAACACGGAGCAAGGAAAAGTTTTCAGCCGTTCGTGCGCGGGTCGTTCACTGTACGAGTTGATAGTCCTGGCGCTCTTGGAAGCCCTTGTCGAATGTGTTGACGAAACGCCTTCTCGTGTATGAGTCCTTTTTACGCAGCACGGGAAGAACGCGAAGGACGACCACTCCCTCTCTTGTGTCGTAACCGCATGACCCATTGTTCCACAATACTGCGGGCCAGGGTCGTATGGCCGACTCCTCGCTGTTTGGCATATTCCTGGAGCGTGTCGACATCCCTCTTCGTCAGCCTGAGAGCAATCTGTTCGGTGCGGGTTGGCTGGATCATCACATCCAGCTCTTCGAGTTCGTCAGCGAACTCCTCAAAGCTGTGGTGATTCCAGAACTGTTGCTCTTCCTGATCCGTGCGGAATGACGGGATTTCACTTTTTTTCTTGACCATTATGCATTCCCTTTCTGCCGTCGCCATGCGCGATAGCTCCGCACCTCATCCGTGGCTGAGAGGCGCGCGCTCACACAGAGCCGCATTGATGCTTTGAATTCGCTCGGTGCTTCTGGCACGCCTGTGGCTGGAATCACGAACGCTCCCTTCGCTGTGACATCGCGTGGCAGGGCTAGACGTAAGACACAGGACAAGAATTCGCCTCCTTCGAGGGGGGTAATCGCTAACCAACGCAAACGTTGGTCACGGCCAAATTTTCGCACGAATGGTGGCCCATAGTACCCGAACACTGTGTCTGCCACATCTTCTGCGGTGATGTCGCGTTCGGCCAAATGTTCGAGACTGGACGGTGTAAAGACCAGCGTCCAATGCAATACATTTGGCATCCCTAAAAGGTATGCTCCTTTCTGACGAAGAGCAACAGGAGATGAAGGGGATTTCGCATAGGCCTCAGCGCTCTTGTCAAGAAATGGTTCCCTGAGTCTGTTGTTAGGGATGGGCACAGGGGAGTGAGCTTCAGTCATTGGAACGAAGCAAGCTGCGGAGCCTCGCACCTGTAGCGAGTGAATGAGGCACTGCCGGTCGTGCTCCCTTTCTGACGCATCGCAGCATCAAGGGGCAAGCTGCCGTTGAATCTTACTAGCCTTCGCCTTGGCTTCCTGCTCCATCTGCCAGCCTTGTTGGAGGTACTGCGTCGCAAAGGCCGCCACGCCCAGCCGTGCATATTGTTCCACATGTGTCAGCTCATGCGCCCACAAAAGAGGGTCCGCCGCATGTTGCGCGTCTCGAAAGATGATCACTTTTTCTAAGGTGACTGCCTCTGCACCGGTGGCTATGAGAAGACTATACAGCGCACCATCGGACGTTGCGTGCTGCCACTCGGTGGAATAGCGCACTTTCTGAAGGAGCGCCGGTGGAAAAAAAGGTGCGAGTTTTTGCTGGATCGCCGCAGGGATAGTCTTCCCGTGAGGATATGCTTGGTCTCGCCCACGGCGAATCGCATCGGCGAGCGTCGGTCCCATTGCTGTCCCGAGCGTCGCTAACCAATCCTCTACTGTCGGTGAGGGCGAGGATGAGCTCTCGATGGGGACAACGTGTGAGGAGGCAAGCGGCGGCGAGAGTGTCCCAAGGAGGATGAGGTACCAAGCAATAATGGGCGTTCTCATCACACCCATGAATGTAGCTGAGAGGACACAAAAAGGCATCAACCGCACGTGAACAACTCTCAAGTAATACCGGTGGTGCGAGCTGCCCGCATGCGGCGATGACAAGAGTATCGCGGGAAGCAGGATTCAGTTTAATGTCAGGGTGTCTTTTTTGATATGACAAAGAGTGAGGAAGATACGTTGGCAAGCTATGAGTCCCAGAGATCCAGCTAGCGCCCCTACGGGTAAAGGCTCTACTTGAGATAGCCGTGCTTTTCGAACCACTCCCGTAATGTCTCAGCAATAATATCTTGCTTCTCGAAAACCTGCCCTTCCGGTAAGGTTTTCTGTGACCGTGCCAGTCCACGCTCGTGCCAGACATGGGTCAATATGTCGTGCAAATCTGTGGGGAGTCGTATAGAAAGCTTCTGATTTTTGGGTGGCTGGGTGGCTAGCCACCCGGGTGACTGGGTGGCTGACTGGCCGCTTACCGTGTGTGAATTAGAGTTTATCTCGATTAGACCATAGGTAGCCAAGGAGTGAGGCGCAAGCGGAAGTGATGCAGGGCACAGCAGAGTTCCATCACCAGATCTCGTAGGCCCGCCTTGAGCAAACGCAGTGTGTCTTTGACGATACGGCAACGCCCAAGCGCTGGGCCAGGGCGACGAGCGTACGGGACGGCGTATCCCCCAAGGCCGTCAGTGCCGCCTGGAGCACGGGGAGCCGGACGTGCAGCCATTGATTGGCTTTGCTCTGCCCGCGCCCGCACAAGCGCCCGTGCACGACTTGGAGGGCGTAGGTTTTCAGGTACACCAGCACGAAGAGCAATCGATCCTCCGCGGTCGGCAGAGGACAGGCCTGGTAGACGGTCAAGCGGCGCGCCGTGCGGGGGGTGCCATCAAGCCGCCCGGGGGCCATCCGGGTGCGGAACGCGGTCTCGAAAGCCGGGACTAAGCGGTGAAACTCGTCGGGGGGCAGACTGGTCAAATCCAGGAGTTCCGTGGGACGGCTGTGAACGTCACTGAAGCGTAATCCAGTCATGCGCGCTCCTCCTGTCCATCCTCTTGCACGGCAGGCTACACCATTTATAAATCGGGATAAACTCTACCTATCCGGTACTCAATGTTGGACTACCGCTTTGGTGGACCGAGCCGTTTCCATTGTGTCCTATGATCACCTTCTGTGTAGTTCCTTCGTGAGCACAGCACGGAACGTTACGAGCACGTGCAGGGGCATCCGTGCTGGAGAGTTTCATCGTAGCTTCACTGCAAAGTTCCACAAGGAGGTAGCGAGAGATACTGCACCTCGGAGTGTCATGCCGATGGTCAGGCGGCTTGCGTCGGTCCAGGAGGTTCCCCTGACGAGGGCCAAGCCACCCGTGATGAGCGTGCAGCTTGGCGCCAGCGTTGTTTCTCTCGCCACGACCGTACGTGTCTCGTCAATGCGGGCAGGTAATGCCGCTGGCGCCGCGCACGAGAACCGTTGTGTCACAGGTATACGTGCCCAACGTTACCGTCTGGATATCCGCACGTGTCCCAAAGGTGAGCGATAAGTCTTTTCCGGTGTTGCCGGTCAAGATGGAGGTCACCGAGGTGGAGCTCACCAAGGTAACGTTCGAGCCATTATCAACCGCCAAGCCAACGGCTCCGTTTTGCTCACTGTCGATCTTGGCTGCGTTGGAAAAGGTGAGGACTGCCCCATTGCGTACGGTCATGCCGTTGCCCGTGTTGTTATGAGTATTGATCGTGCTCGTCCCAGAGACACCAGAAAACTGCGGGATATTGAATACGGTCATCGTTGATCCTTCCTGGAGGAGTACCCCCTCACCGTTGTTAAAGCTGTTGAGCTGAGACCCCGCATCGAGATCAAGACCGCCCTTAGCGTTGACCGAGACCCCGTTCAGCCCATTCCCTGAGGCATTAATCGTGCCGCCAAAGGACACGAGATGGGCGCCGGACACGACCGTTAAGCCAGTCGCGAGATTGTTATTCACGTTAATGATGGTAGTGGGATCGTTGAGGAACGCATTGGCGTTGGTCGCGATCTGAATCCCCAAGGCGTTGCCGGTAGCGGTCACCGTCGCCTGCGCGAACGTCATCGCGCTCCCATTGACATTGATGCCAAATACGCGATTGTTCACGGTGGTGAAGCTCTTCGTCACCGTGGCGGCCGAGCCCGTCTGCACATCGAGGCCATGCACCCCGTTTTTCGTGGTGGTCACGTTCGTGAGGACCGCGCTGGAGGCGGTTTGTAAGGAAATGCCAAAGACCGTATTGTCATGAACGTTGACGTCGGTCAGCGAGAGATGCGCCCCATTGGCGCCAACAATGCCGTTCAAGCCCTTACGGACTTCCAGGTTGGCAAGCGCCACGCCATGCACCCCCGTAATCGTCACCGCAGCCTGACTCCCCCCCTCGATGACCGCGGTTCCTACGCCTTGTAACGTCAATCCATCTTTCCTGATCACGACCGGCCCGGCACACACGCCGGTAAACACGATCGTTGGCGCAGCATCGTCGGCTTTGTTGATCGCGTCACTCAACGACTTTTTACTGCAATCGAGCGGGCCTGAGTCAGCCTGCGTGAGGCGCGGCCCCATCCACAAGAGACTAGAGAGCAACAGGGCGCTGAGGGTGCGCCGCGATACCCTCCTACGCTGATGGACGTGTTCCCCATTCGCATGTGCAGTGCGACAAGGGGCAATAACTGTTCGTGTGTGATTCGCATGTTCCATCGACAGATCCTCCTTTGCAGCGTTCTTGTGCCTGTGTTGTCATACGTTGATGAATGTCACCGGGTGAGCGATGGGTTGGCGTCGTTGTCGCACGTCTCGCACTATGGTCCTCGTTCCCGTTCTCGTGTCATACACTCCTCACTTATGGTCATATGCTCTATCATCTTGAGAGAGGTTAGCGAAACCACTTTGCCCGCAGGTGACACCGGGGTTATGACTTTCGCGTGGCGCCTCACCATAGTTGTTCGCCCCCCAGCACGTGAGAGAAGTGTCGGTCTTGATGCCACAGGTGGCGGTGTATCCTGCACTGACCTGCGTGAAGAGTGTCGCAGCTGGAACCCACGTACGCCCGTCGCTTCCATTGCCCGCACCGACGACAGGGGTGTGTCAGCACTCGCCCCCACAGGGAGGAGGTACGGCAATAATATCACTCGGTGTTTTTGCAAGGCGATTCGCAACCAGGGCGTACCGGAAAAGATCACGATTGACCAGAGTGGGAGCAACGCGGCCGCGATCGGCCATTACAATCGTACGCGCAAGACGGCCATCGGCATGCGGCAATCGAAGTACCTCAATAACCTCATAGAGCAGGATCAGAGAGCGGGGAAGCGGGTGGTGAGCTCGAGGCTGGGCTTCCAATCGTTTTGGGCGGCGCGGTGTACGATTGCCGGTATTGAAGTCATGCACGCCATTCGTAAGGGGCAACTGGCAAGCCGTGGAGCTGTGCCCCAAACGCCCGCTGAGCAATTCTAGGCTTTGGCTGCGTAGATAACAGTAAGTGATAATTTCGCTCGTCCTCATCTAAAATTCGCGACAGAACCCTGAAAGGTGTACACGATTGTGGGCACTGCCACTGGTAAACTGTTCCTGGGTGCCTCCACTCCTGGGTCGTTTGCTCACTTCCCACTGTGGGGCAACCAGGACGCGAAGGGCAAGAGCTCTCCGCGTCCCTCATCTGTCTTTAGAGCAGTCACAGAAACCGGAAACTCCAGAGGCACAAGCAGCGTGTGAGATCGCCCACGCATATTTTTCTGCCGAGAAAGTCTGAAGCAAACTCTTGTATGATGCGGGGCTGTAGAAACTGCCTTGCTTCTCCCGCAAAATAATCGAGAGATACAGAGACCGCACTCAGACACGGCAATGAGGAAAGATTGGGATAGTCGCACCATGATACGATGCCTTTCCGTCCTTCTCGCGCTCATTCTCCTCTTCACTCCCCCCGTCCAGGCAGAGAACGCACTGGCACTTGAGGAGCTGCTGTCTCGGCAAACTCGCTTGCTGGTTTTCTCTCCACACCCAGATGACGAGACGCTCGGAGCCGGGGGTCTGATTCAGCGGGTGCGGCAGAGTGGAGGAAAAGTCAAGGTTGTTTTTCTGACCAGTGGAGATGGGTATCCTGAAGGGGTGGAAATGGAGGACCGTATTGCTCATCCAACAGCGCAAGACTATCGCGCGTACGGCACGCTCCGCCAAAAAGAAGCTCTGCGTGTGCTCGCTACCTTAGGCCTGACAGAGAAGGACGTGATATTTCTCCATTTCCCGGACGGGGGGTTGTATGCCATTCTCTCGAAATACCAGTCTGATGACGGCCCGGATTATACCTCGCCGTTTACCCTCGAAAGTCACCCCCCGGTTCCTGACGCGCTGCTGCCGAACATTGAGTATAACGGGGAAGACCTCAAAAGAGAGATCCGACAAGTACTGACAACTTTCCGGCCTACCCTGATCACAACGGTCCACCGGCGAGATCAGCATCCAGACCATTGCGCAACGTATTTTTTTGTCCGGGAGGTGCTCAAGGAGCAAGAAATGAAAACTCCTCTCTTTCATCCTTCCTTGTTAACATTTCTGATCCATTGGGGCCAATGGCCGATGGGTGAGGATGCCGGCTTTGGCTCTCGGCTCTCCCCCCCACAGGAGTTTTCAGCAAAGGAAGACGCCTGGCTCTCCCTCCTGTTATCTCCCGTGGAAATTGATACCAAGCGTCGAGCTCTGTTGCTCTATCAGAGCCAGATGCTCGTGATGGGTCGCTATCTCTTGAGCTTTGCCAGGGCCAACGAGGTGTTCCTACCAGACCACAAGGGAGCCGGAAGCGAACTCCTGGGGGTTCCTTACTGTGGAAAATAATCACCGCATGGTGTTGCCAGGCGCAGACCACACCAGCGGTGACTATCACGCTGGGTGTGGAGCATCGGCCGGAAAGTGCTTCTGGCTGCGCCTCCATTCTCATTCTTTGCTCTTTGCAGTAAACTATCGACCTTATGGATCCGCCAGGCAAAGAACGGCTGTTATCGCTTGATGCCTTTCGGGGTATCACGATCGTCGGGATGATTCTCGTCAATAACGCTGGAGACTGGGGTCATGTCTTTCTCCCTCTTCAGCATGCCGCCTGGAATGGCTTGACGCCGGCCGATGTCATCTTTCCCTTCTTCCTGTTTATTGTTGGCGTGGCCATGGCTTTTTCCTTCGCGCGGCGCGGTGCTTCAGAGCATGCCGTGAACGAAGTCTATCTTCAAGTGGTGAGACGCACGGTTATTCTCTTTCTCCTCGGACTCTTCGTAAACGCCCTGTATTATCTACCAGGAGGGTTTTCCCTCGCTGTGCTGCGAATTCCGGGAGTCCTGCAGCGCATTGCCGTGGTCTACTTCTGTACGGCCCTCATCATTTTGCATACCAGCCTCTGGGGACAAGCCTTTGCCGCCACGTTCCTTCTGCTCTTCTATTGGGCCATCCTGGAGTTGGTCCCGGTGCCAGGATATGGTGCCGGTGCGCTGACCCCAGAGGGAAACCTCATCTCCTACATCGATCATCTGCTCCTGCCGCACCATCGGACTGAGCCAATCGATCCAGAAGGGATTCTCAGTACGATCCCGGCGATTGCGACTACCCTCTTGGGGGTGCTGACCGGATACTGGATCCGCTCACGGAGAGACCCCTACGAGAAAGCGGCTGGGCTGTTTGTGATGGGCGGCGCCGGGTGTATCGTCGGGGGCGTATGGGGGCTCTTTTTCCCCATCAACAAGCAGTTATGGACAAGCTCGTATGTAATCTTCACGGCGGGCTTGGCCCTCTACTTTCTCGCTGTGTGCTACTGGTTGATTGATTTGAAGGGCTATCGACGGTGGGCGGTCCCGTTTATCGCTTTCGGAGTCAATGCGATTAGTGTCTATGCGCTGTCCATCGTCATGGACCGGGTGCTGGGGTGGGTGACTGTCACACAAGCGGATGGCTCGATCGTTGATCTCAAGACCTGGAGTTATGAGCACGCGTATGCGGTGTTGGCTGGCCACTGGTTTGGGGAGAGTTCCGCCTCGTTCTGCTATGCCTTGCTGTATACGTTACTCTGGCTTGGGCCGATGTGGCTGCTCTACCGCAGGAAGATTTTCATTCGTATCTGACGATGGCTTCACCCGAGATTGAACGCAAGTGAAAAGGCATCGGCTGCCTATCCTGCTGTGAAGTGACCGGTCATCGTTCACGTCGTGTCTTCCATGTAGACGCACAGGAACAGTGAGGCCGTACAGTCCACAGCAGAAGTGTCTCATCCCTCTCATGCGCGATATGAACCAAGAGTTATGGAACACCCCCTATGATCAGGAACTTCAGTTGATCACCGGCCCCTTCGGGACACTCTTGCGCGAGATTGTCGACACCATCGACCAGCACGGCCTCAAGCGTCGGTACTTGGACCAGCGGGCGCATTTACGCAGTTATCGAACTCCTTCGATAACTGTTCGGATGTGCCCGCTGGTCCTAGTTGATCTTCTTACCGATCAGCGCTTTCCGCGATAAGAGAAGTCTCCCTGCTTATGATTGTATTGTTGCGCTGCTCACGAGCAACCAGCCGCCCTCTGTTTTTCAAACTTTCCACAGCCCCCGTATTGGACATCCGAGTGGCGGGACAAGACGGGAAGGGCAGGGTGAGCGGGTATCTATGGTGTGCCGGATGTAGGGCACTCAAGCGTAGCGGAGCAAGGATGCACATGGCTCCATTCTTCATTCTGGTCCTTCCCCGTTCTTGCACAGCCTCCAAAGAACAACCGCGCAAGAACAGTCTTTCTCGTCGTGATCCGGCATCTTACGAGGTCCTGGCAACTGACGGTACCGAGTCAACACAACCACCAGAGACATCCTCACTTCGCTTTACGATTGATCTCCGTGATCAAAGTATTGAGGTTCACAAACCGGACGGTCAGATCGTTCAAGGTACGAGAGAACGCGCGGTCGAGGTCTGCCGCCACGACAAAGTTGAGCCCGTTGGGATACTGCTTACGAAAGGCCAGCAGCGAAGCAGGGATATCGCTCTCTGCCGACCATTTACACTCAATGGCGATTGGGTTCTCTCCACGTCGTGTCAGCAGAAAATCGACTTCGTGTCCACGTTTATCACGCCAATAGCGAATGTCGCGCGACTGTGTGTGTGCCATCATCTCGTTCAGGACAAAGTGTTCCCAGAGCAAGCCCAGGTCTTCCTGCCGTAGCGTTGACCATCCACGATGATAACACACAAAGCCGGTGTCAAAGCCATAAACCTTGGGAGCGGCCACAATCTCGGTAGAGCGATGGGAACTATAGGGACGGATCACGTGCGCCACAAACGTCGCCTCTAACACCGCCAGATAATTGCTGATGGTTGCCCGACTCACCTCGCAGGGATGGGCGAAACGGGTTGCCTCGAAAATCCCGCCACTTTGCGCGAGGACCAGTTCGGCAAACTTCTGGAACGACGAGCGCCGCTCGAGCCGAAAGAGTTCCTGAATATCTTTCGCCCAGTATGCATCCATCCATTCTTGAAAGTCTCGCTCTGGCAAAGGGTCTTCCAAGAAAAATGGCGGCAGCCCGCCATGCAAGAGACGATGGCGCAAGTCGGTCCGCTCAAACGCTACCAAATCAGCGCTCACCATCGGGGTCAGCCAGAGTTCTGCTTTGCGTCCGGCCAAGGTGTCACGGAATTTTGTTGAGGCTCCGAGGGTCGAGGAGCCCGTCGCAAGTATGCGCACCTGGGGATAATGATCTGCCGCAATTTTTAACAGCGCAGAGGGATTATCCAGGCGGTGAATTTCATCAAGTACCAGTCGCTGCTTCCCCTGCGCATCCAGGAATTGCTCCGGATCGTCAAGCACGCGGCGCACGCGGGGCAGTTCACAGTCAAAATACTCAACTGCTGGCAGGCTCTGTGCGAGCGACGTTTTCCCCACGCGCCGGACCCCGGAGAGCCAGAGGACCGAGCGTCGGCGCCACGCCGTTTCGATTTGTGCGAGCCAAAATTGTCGCTGTACCATATGCAGGCAAGATAGCGTATAGTGACACTAAACGCTATTACTATAGCGTTTAGGTCACCTGCTACAGAGGATGATTCGTGGCCTCCCTCGCCTCAAGACCGCGCGTACCCTGGAGGTACAGGTATTAGTAACTATGTGTTATATTATAAAAATGTAGTTTTCTTCGACTCGCGTGGAGCAAGGAGAAGACCAGAAGTAAACTTCACATACGAGCCCCTTATCGGACACACGGGGGAAGACTTAGGCTCAGGATGGTTGACTATCGTGACCTCACTAGAAGTGTCTCTCGTGCGCGCGCATCTTTCATGGCTCAATTGATCACAGCAGGTAATCCTCAGGGCGGCGCGTTAACGCGTGCTGGATTTCTGCAACCGCCATCGCTAACGCTTTTCTTTGTCCTGGGTGCTGGACCTTGATCCCTACCGCGATGTGACGGTGTGAAGCTCTGACCCATTTGACTTCCCCATTGAGCAGCGGACGAATTTCACCGGAGCGTGGAAGCGTCAGTAACATTTCAATGTCATACCACGTATCTGAGTTAGGCATATAAGGAGGAGCGAGCAGAAACGAGCAGCCACCAGCGCTTAGGTCAGCGCCTTGTCCAGAAATCCACAACCCACGCGAACCCTGACGGCGGAGACGGACTGCAAACGACGTCGGCGTGCGTAAAAGCTGACGCTGCACAGGATGGGCATGCTGAGGAAATGTGAGGATGTCAATGAATGGAAGCTGAACGCCAAGCACGCGGAATGGCAAGAGGTGGGTATCGATTTCAATCTGGCCGCGATCATCCCTGGCGAGGCCAAGCAGCGAAGTCGTGCCCATCTCAGCGGAGATTCGTAGTTGCAACCGTGCTTCTTGCTGTCGTTCTACGAAACACATGCTGTGGATGGTGGTGCCTTTATGAAAAAAGTCGGTTGCGAATGTTTTTCGCTCCCATCTCTCGTTTGCAGCAGGAGTAGCGGACAAGAGATTTCGTCCGGTATGCAGGGAGACACCTTGTGAGTCTGTTCGTAGCGTGGGACGGAACCATTCGAGCAATGTTGTCCTCACTCTCGCATCCCTCCTTTGGGTACCTGTAACAGTTTTTCGGTTCCTCATTGGTTGCCTCTCCGTACTGGTCACAGACAGTGAAGAGCAGTTCGCACGATGAGGGTTAGGTAAGCAAATAGTCGCCAGGACGACGAGACATCGCCTGTTGCAGTCGAGTAACGACCGCTGCCAAGGCCCGTCTTTGCGCAGGATTTTGTACTTCGGCACCAACATGCACCTCACCTGCGGCCCTCTTCACCCATCGCACTTCTGCTGTCACTGTGAGTTGCTCCGTCTCTTGTAGTGAGAGATCTACCGTTATTTCAAGATCGTACTGTGTCCCAAGCGGAGGTAGGTGAGGAGAGGAAAAGGCAAAGCCGCATCCGCCAGCACTCAAGTCAAAGCTTTTCCCTGTCATCCACGGACTCGTCGACCCGCGAGGACGCAGTCGTACGGGACCGGAAATCGGGACGCGCAAGAATTGGCGCTTCACCGGTCGTGCTTGGGCGGGAAAGACCGTCACATCAATCATAGGCAAAGCAACACGCACAACCTGGAAAGGGAATATGCGGTTGTTGGCTTCGAACTGTCCGGCAGTTCCGACTTTGAGCCCAATCATTGACACTTTCCCAAGCTCAGAGATGACTCGCAGCCTGAGGTGTACCTCATCGTTTTGTTCTACATGACACAGCGTGTGAACTGTACCCTGACTACGAAAAAAGTCAGCTGTCACCGAATCCCCACGTTTAAGGGTAAACGTGGCGTGCGGTTGAGAATCCGCACGGCGCTGCTCAGCCCCTTGTTTCTGCAATGAGTGGGGCCGCGATCCTTGCAATGATTGAAACCAGTCCAAAAATGCCATCCTGAGCTTCTCTGTCGGCAGGCGGCTGATTTTCTTTACCACAACGGCAGGGGAACTTTTTTCCCTCACCTCACCCAAATTTTCCGCCCTCGAGCGCGAGATGTATACGCAAATGGACGGCACGGTCGTTGCTCACGAACTACGATCACCGCTGATACCGTTTGGTAGGGAGGTATGTTGCACATGGAATGGAGTTCTCAGGTCGTGTTGGTTACCGGAGGCACAGGCTCGTTCGGGCGAAAGTTCATTCATCATCTCTTACGCTCTTCCCCTCCCCGGAAGCTAATCATCTTGAGTCGCGATGAACTCAAACAGCATGAAATGCGCCAGCTCTTTCCTGATACTGGCGACTCTCCTATCCGCTACTTTATCGGCGACGTTCGTGATCCAGAACGCCTCTATCGTGCATTGAATGGGGTCGACGTTGTCATCCACGCTGCCGCGCTCAAGCAGGTACCAGCCTGTGAGTACAACCCCTTCGAGGCCGTACAGACCAATATCATGGGAGCGAAAAACGTCATCGACGCGGCGATCGACCGCGGAGTCAAGAAGGTACTGGCGCTGAGCACAGACAAAGCCGTAAATCCCATCAACCTCTATGGAGCGACCAAGCTGTGTGCGGAAAAAATGTTTATTCAAGCCAACGCCTATGCCGGAGGCTTTGGCACAAAATTCTCCGTCTGTCGCTATGGCAACGTCATGGGGAGTCGGGGCAGCGTGATTCCCATGTTTCTCCAC
>Ga0075024_100000264_pt1 | contig 17734 bp, 14 predicted proteins | sample Str013_2_FD_71389 | JGI IMG/M metagenome (GOLD analysis project Ga0075024, IMG submission 71389) | Freshwater sediment microbial communities in response to fracking from Pennsylvania, USA - Straight Creek_MetaG_SC_2013 | ecosystem: Environmental > Aquatic > Freshwater > Creek > Sediment... | reverse complement strand
ATGCGTATGCTTGCCGATCTTCAGCTGCTTACCTGCGTGCGATTCTTGGCGCATCGCCTCTCCGGCCTGAACGGCAAAGTGCTCGATGTCGGTTGCGGCGAAATGCCCTTCAGAGCGTTTCTCGGGCCAAATGCATGCTATACAGGAATCGATGTTCCGAGTGCGAATGCATTCGGCATGCGCCAGAGCACCGATATTGTGGCCTTCGATGGGCGCGCCATCCCTTTCCCTGATGCCTCCTTCAATCACGTATTGTGCACGGAAGTACTGGAACATGTTGAAGATCCTTCCGCGTTAGTTGCAGAAATGCTGCGGGTGCTGCGGCCAGGCGGAACGTTGCTTGCAACTGTGCCATTCTCCGCGCGGGTGCATCACGCTCCTTTTGATTTTCACCGGTTCACCCGTTTCCGCCTCGCTACACTTTTCAGGGACTTCGCCCGCGTCGAGGTGGAGGAACGTGGCAACGATCTCGCAGTCATCGCGAATAAACTACTTGTGGTCGCTGTACGACTGGCCCGGCCACGGAGCTTTGTCGCTTTGCTGTGGCGTTTGCCCGTGATAGTCAGTCTTGTTCCGGTCGTCTTGGTTGCGCTTTCTATCGCGCATCTCTCTTTCTTGTTTGGCTGGGGCTCGCCTATGGACCCATTGGGCTATGGCGTCAATGCAGTCAAAGGTTGAGCATGGCGGGATTCAGTCTACAGGACGAGCGCGGTTTCAACCAAATCTTCGTGCCGATCGGTTCAACGCCGTTTCGAGCAAGCCGACGCTATGCTTGGTTTGTCGCTGAGGCTAACCGAATCGGTGCGCAGCGGATACTTGAACTGGGTTGCGGTGCCGGAGACGCTGCGGCGCGCGTGGCTGCGGAAACCGGAGCTGAGGTGGTCGCCGTCGACCTCAGCGAGACGTTCCTGGAGCACGCCCGCGCGACGCACGCTTTGCCAAACTTGCGCTTCGAGAAGCTGGATCTCTTGGCCGACGACATTGGGAGGCTCGGCCGATTCGATCTAGTTTTCGGCAATGGCATCTTGCATCACTTAGTAGTGCGACTGAATGATGTGCTGAACGCTCTCCATTCGTTGAGCAACCCAGACGGCGGCCTGGCGTTCATCGAACCGAACTTGCTCAACCCGTATTGCGCCTTCATTTTTGGCACTCATGTCGGCCGCCGTTTTGCCAAGCTGGAGGCAGATGAAATGGCGTTTACCCCGAGTCAGCTGCACCGAGCATTGCCGCAGGCCGGTTGGCACGACGTGGCGGTGGCCACCCGGGACTTTCTGCTACCCGGCCTGCCGGAGGGGCTGGTGCGCCCCATCCTTGCGATGGAGCCAGCATTGGAGGCGACCTTGCTTACACGCTGGCTGGCCCAGTCGCACTTCATCTCGGCGAGGGCCTAAACCGTGACGCGTATCTCCATAGTCTCGCCGTGCTTCAATGAAGAAGAGAATGTAGAGGCGTGCCATGCGACCGTCGCTAAACTATTCGCACCGGATGGCCCGCTAGGGAAATACGAGCGCGAGCACATCTTCGCCGACAATGCGTCCGAGGATGGTACCGTGGCAATCCTTCGGCATCTGGCGGCAGCGGACCCCTGCCTGAAGGTCATTCTGAACTCGCGCAATTTCGGCCCTTTTCGGTCCAACTTCAACGCGCTTCGCTACGCAACCGGCGATGCCGTCCTCGTCTTCTTGCCAGTGGACCTGCAGGACCCTCCGGAGCTGATCCCCGAAATGGTGCGCCACTGGGAAAGCGGCATCGAAATTGTAGCCGGCGCCCGTGCGAACCGCGAGGAAACCTGGGCGTTGCGCACCTGTCGGAGTATCTTCTACCGCATCGTCAGCACGCTTTCGGAATTCGAGGTTCCCGAGAATGTCGGCGAGTTCCAACTCATCGACCGCAAAGTATGGGCGGTTGTGGTCAGCCACGACGACCAGTATCCATTTATACGGGGGATCATCGCCTCGGCGGGATTTCGGCGTCTGATCCTGCCCTACACCTGGCGGGCGCGCAAACGGGGCATTTCGAAGAACAATGTGCTGCGGCTAGTCGACCAAGGTATGAACGGCATTTTCTCGTTCACCAGCGCCCCCATGCGGCTTAGCAGCTTCCTTGGCTTCGGCATTGCGTCGCTTTCGCTGATTTATGCGATAGTTACTGTACTTCTCGGATTAATTGCTCCGAGTTTGGCTCCGCGCGGGACACTGACAATCATCGTCGCACTGTTTTTCTTCTCCGGAGTGCAGCTTATGTTCATCGGCATTTTGGGCGAATACATCACTGCGATTCATGCTCAGGTGCGGCGCGGACCGATGGTTGTGGAAAGAGAGAGGATTAATATCGAAACGCCGCCATCCAACTCGACTCACAATCGGTGATCCTTGGCGAAGCTCTCGTCAATTCGATCGCGGGATCCGGCGCGCAAACAAGATTATAAAGCAACACCATTCTGTCAGCATACACCATTTGTTGAAGGAGCAATGCAGTGACTATCATAAATGATGCAGTCGCCTACACATCGACTGCATTGCGGGTTTCCTTCTTTCTTTGGCTTGTGGCTGCGTACATAATTGTCGTTACAGGCTTACTGGGCGCGCTATCTTGGTGCGCATTGCGGATGACCGGTATCCGAGTTAGTTTTGACGGGTTCATTGCCCTCGCGAGCGGCATGATTATAGTAGCAATATCTTCTTGGTATAGCATTTCCCTTACTGGATCGACAAAAGATGGGTTCATCGCGATCGCGTGCATCAGCATAGCCGCGTTTGTGTTCAATATTTTTTATTGTCCGCGGCAATTTCGCGAATGCGTCAGCGCAATATTGTCAACTATTACAAAAAATATGGCGGTTGTTTTTTTTATAGCAATAAGTCTAATGTTTTTTTCTGTGTTCGAGGCTGCGTGGATGAGGATTGGAGATTTGCCACTTTTATCGATGGATAATAATGATGTATTTTTGTATATAAAGGTGGCAGATGCTATTTCTCTTGGCCCTACAAAAGGCAACAACATTGCAGGTATAAATCTACTTGAATACTCAAAGGCGGGTCCTTTCGGCGTGTATGCATATCTCGCGTTTTCGTCCTTTATAACCGGATATGATGTTCTTGATGTTGCGCCAGCTGTTATGGTCAGCGCGACAGCTTCGATTGCAGGAGTTGCATTTTTTACTTGCTATCGATTGTTGCGCCTTCCAATTACTGTAGCGTATCCTTTATCATTTCTAAGTCAATGTTCTAGGTTATCCGCCTACGTGATATTTCAATTTTTTATCGCCCAGATAATTTACATAGGCGTGTTTTTCGGACTTGTAATGACATTGTTATATAATTTCAACAATGCTTCAAGAGCAGACCGCTATTTCTTTTCAACTGATGCTGCATGCCGCGTGACGATCGCATGCGGGGCCATACTGTTGTATTATCAGGCTTTATATTTTGTTTCTTTCTTTTTGATAATTGTCTTTGTGGGCGTATTGTTTGGAGTCAAACGTTTGGGAGGGGATACTTGGAAGTGGCAGGTGGCGCTCGGGGGCGTTGCACGCTTTCTTGGCCTGACTTGTCTGGTTCATTTAGCTGTGGTGCCTGAGAGGACAATTTCTGTCGTACAACATGCGATGTTTTTTGCTTACAAGGACGTTGCCGGGTGGCCACTCGGATTTGTTTCAACAGGCGCCATATTTTCTTTGCCTAATTTCTGGCGTGACGACCAGACCGAGACCTTCTGGTTCAGTGTCTTGTCCGTTGCCCTGTTGTGCGCTCTCGTAGTTTTGGTACTTAAGCTTTTAACCGCGAAACACTCCATTTCGTCTCAGACGGTACTGCCGACTGTAGTGCTTCTTGTCTTTCTTTTAGTGTTGACAGCTAGCTATATTATGATGTGGGCTGTTTTTGGATATTCTTATCAGCAATGGAAATTTGCAAGCACATACCCTGTTAGCTTGGGATATGTTTTTATCGGGTCTATTATACTATTTGCACTTCGGAGGTTTGACGGAGCGACATCAACAATCACACATGGCGTCGCGGCATTTGTTGCCATTTGTTTGGTCACGCTCAACGTAAAGGATAGTGCGAGTGCACTGTTCCCAAGGATAGTTCACTATGCAAAGGAAGTTCGTGGCGTATCGGCCGTCGATGCGATGGAGGATTACTCGAATATTGTGATCGATACAAATCGACTTTCCGAAAAAATGCTCATTGCAACAATGATTCAAGTCAAACAATTATCATTCACAGGACCAACATATTATGGATCCGGTAGTCCAGATGCGTTATCAAGGCTGGATAGGACGCTACTGATTCAGAATCGAGGTCCTTGCGCCGCCAGCCAATTGTCGATCAGCTCCGGCAAAGAGTTTATTGTTCGGCGCGACAATTCTGGCGTGCCTTTGGGTGAAGGCCGATTATCGTTCTCAAGGGCTCTTGGTCCGTGCCTTAGTGTAGTCGGATTTCATCCTCTGGAATCTTGGGGCCGGTGGATCGACGGCACTCATGCAACAATTTCATTTCAATGCGACTGTCACCCTCGAAAGGATTACTATATTGGCATCCGTGTTGTTCCATTTATCATGGAACCACTAGTGACGAGACAGTCACTTACTATCGTTGCGAATGGACAAAGCGTTGGGACTTGGGTTTTGGAGACTCATACTGCCCATGATATTGTCTTTCCCGTTCCTGGGGATGGCGCTGCGGAGGAACGCGTGGATATTGAATTGTCTGTGCCTACCGCTGTGTCTCCGGCCTCCGTGGGAGGGAGGGATGCGCGCGTTATAGGTATAGGCATACAAGATATGCGCATAGGAAGAGTTGCATCAGAGCGTCGATAGCGTCGAACCCAACTCGATGTTCAGCCAAAATCGAACGCGCGATAAACCTGAACAGTACCGTAGTTTGACGCTTGCATTGTCATCTGATGCGTCTCCTGATGTCGTTTAGTGTATCGTGCATAGTCTGAGCGAATTCAATTTTCGGTGTCCAACCAAGAATTCCCTGGGCCAGTCGTGCGTCACCGACATAGCGCGGGGTATCGCTCGACCGCATGCGTGAACTATCTTGCACGACTTCAATTTTTTGAGAACTCAGCGCCAATAAGTCGTTCAGAATGGATTTGATGCTGCGGGGGACGCCTGATGCGATATTGAAGATTGGCGTTTTGCAATCGCAGCATTCTGCGTTTTCAATCGCCATCGCGTAAGCCTCAGCGACATCCCGAACGTCAAGAAAATCACGCTCAGCCTCAAGGTTTCCAACTTTTATGGCTGCTGACTGCAGACGCGCCTCAATGCGTGCGATTTGCGCGGCAAAGCCCGGAACGACGAAATCAGCCGACTGTCCCGGCCCAGTATGATTGAATGGGCGCATGCGTATGCATCGCAGTCCTTTGCCACCCAATGCCCCAAGCGCCAGATCGGCTGCTGCCTTTGTGACTTCATAATCGTTGGTAGGTGCAAGGACGGCTGTCTCGGTCAAAGAGAGCCCCGAACGCGCTGTCGCGCCATAAGCCTGCCCCGTCCCGATCCATAGCAAGAGACTTTCGGGGACAAACTTCAGAATAGCGTTGGCGACGTTTAGACTGCCGAAAAGGTGAATTTGCCATGCTTGCTCCGGATCGGCGACGGCGGATGTTACAGAAGCGATCCCAGCGAGATGCACCACAACATTTGGCTTTATGTGATTGATCAAATCATCCACATCGACTCTGTTTGTAACATCAAGTTCGACAACCATACCAAGCGTCGGGCATTCTAGAGCGTTGCGCGATGTTGCAACAATCCTCGCCCGATCACCGAATCGACGATTCAGTGCGGCTCCAAGGTATGGACCGACGAAGCCCCCGGCTCCGGTCATGAGTATCGTAATGCGTCTTGTTGCGGCCACGATGACGCTTGACCTTGATCACAGATGTTCTTGGCGACTAAGTCGCCGAAGGTCTTCCTCAACCATTTCGGATACGAGTTGCTCCACTGTCGTTTGTGCCGCCCAGCCGAACGCCCGTTTTGCCTTGCCGGCGTCTCCCAGCAAGATATCCACTTCGGTCGGGCGCTTGTACTGTTCGTCAACTTTTAAATAGTCGGCTGCGGTCAGCCCGACATGAGCAAAGGCTAGATCGCAGAACTCACGGACCGAAGTTGTTTTGCCCGTCGCGACCACGTAGTCACCGGGCTTATCCTGCTGGAGCATCAGCCACATGGCCTTGACGTAATCTCGTGCATGCCCCCAATCGCGTTTCGCATCTAGATTTCCGAGAGTAAGCGACGAATCAAGTCCAAGCTTTATTCGTGCAACGCCGTTGGTAATCTTTCTGGTGACAAATTCAATACCTCTAAGCGGCGACTCGTGATTAAACAGGATGCCGGATGACGCGTGCATGCCGTAGCTTTCCCGGTAGTTGACAGTCATCCAATGCGCGTAAAGTTTGGCGGCGGCATAGGGGGATCGCGGATAGAATGGTGTCGTCTCGGACTGGATCGGCTCTTGTATAAGCCCATACATTTCTGACGAAGAGGCCTGGTAGAATCGCGACTCGGGACAAACCAGCTTAGTCGCTTCCAGCATGTTGGTTGCGCCTAATCCCGTGATCAGGCTAGTCAAGTAAGGTTGCTGCCATGATGATTTGACGAAAGATTGTGCCGCCAGATTATAGATTTCTGTTGGCATAACATCGCGCAAGATACGAATCAAACTGCCCGCGTCGGACAGGTTGCCGTCATGGAGCATTACCTTGTCGGCAACGCCGATCCATTGCAGCCGAGAACCGACCACGTCGGCGGAGGCACTTCGGCGCAATAGACCGTGAACTTCATAATCATTGTCGATCAGAAGGCGAGAAAGATATGCTCCGTCCTGGCCCGTCACGCCCGTAATGAAGGCTTTCCTCAGACTCATTTGTTGCGTTGCTCTCAATTGCGCCAGCTAGGCGGGTTAATCTACAATTCGGCTCTACAATTCAAGGCTAACGCCGCACGATCCATTATCGTACCTCGCCATCAAGTCCCAGTATATTGCAGTTCAACCAAACGGCCAAGGCACGAGTTGGGCCCAAAGCGTCATACGGCTATCAGACGACACTCGTCGTAACGGCTGGACGATCCTGGGAAGCTATTGCGCTGTCGGCATCTTGGTGCTCGTTAGCATCCAAATCGAGCGTACCAAAGATTTCCCGAAAAAGCTCTCGCGTACTCTGCTCCCACGTCAACCAAGGCTGGGGCGCCTTATCGGTCTTGATGTCCATTGATCGTGTTGCGCAGAAACCCTTAAGAGCGGTGGCAAGAGATGTAGGCGACTCCAAATCGAAAAACGTCGCGCGGCCTTCAGCGATTTCCCGAAACACCGGAATATCACTACATAGAACTTCGAGGCCTCGTTGGAATGCCTCAACAATTGGCAGACCGAAACCTTCGATTTTTGAAGCAAATATCAACGCCGATGCAGACTTGTAGGCATAGTCTAGGTCGGCGTCACCCGCGTCGCGAATAATGTAGAGTTCCGTACCCAATTTCGGATGTCGCGCTATTTTTTTCAGGAAATCTTTCTGTCCCCAGCCTTGCCTGCCGATAATGATCAGGGTCCCCTGTCCGTTATTCGCCCAGAACTTATCAAAGTTTGATATGATATAGTCGTGGTTCTTGCGAGGTTCAATAGATCCAACAACTAAAAATAAATGACCGAGTCGAGAAAATATGGATTTAATGTTCGGTGAAACAGTTCCGCTGGAACGAATAAGGTCCAGATCTGAGCCGAGATGGAAGTGTGATATGGGCGGCTTTCGTTCGATTGCGCCAGATTGGAACTTAGCTTCCGCCATCTGCCTCACACATTCAGCAGAGTATCTAGAAATACATACGATGGCATCGGTTGTCGCAAACACGGCATTTATCCACGATCTAAACGCCACCGAAAGTTCGATCGAGTAGTACTCAGGATTGCTGACCGGAATTAGATCGTATACGACTGTTACCACGCGCCCCCCATCGGCCTTAAATTCATTGACGCAATCCCAGAAAGTGGTTGGGAGCACCCAGCTTGAATCAATGAGAACTAAAATATTTCCTGCACCTTGCGGGTGCTGATCAATCTGCGTTGGAGCTTTAATGTCGAACTTTTGTGGATTGCCGCGAAATATACCTACCGGCCTCAGGAATTTTCTAAGTATTCTCGACAATCCGGGTTTGCTATTCGGTGCCCAGATGAATGTCTTTACGCCGTCAAACGGCAGACAAAAGACTATCGCCTGGCGCACCAATCCGTAACATCTGTAAGGAAAAATAGTTAATTGGCGACGGAACTCTGACGGGATTGGCACCATATACCTTGACGTGCGTTTGGCAACGTCTTCTACCGCAAGTCGGCGAAAGCGGTTTTCTGAAAATTCAATTGCTTCAACATTTATGCTAAACCCATTCGCAATACTGGGCGCAAGACGTAGAATGTTCCTCACAACGCGCTGTATTCCCGTGTTTATGTTGTTATTGTTTGTGCATGACACGTCAAAATAGATGCATTGCGGCCTATTTGATTTTTGTCCCTCTGAGTTCATTGGTTATATCCTTATACGCCATTTGTATCAGTTGTAGTTAACACGACCTAGCGTAAACAGGAGGCCCCGACTCTGCCAGGGAGGCGGCGGCAGCTTGAAACTTCCAGCGGTCACACCGACAGAGTTCTAATCAAAAGCAGCCCCGCACACGACATGAACTCGAACGAAGGCGCAGCGCCAGAGCTTAAGCCTCAGCAAATGGAACTGCAAATACCACGATGACCTGCCCGATTTCTTCAGGCCGATTATGACTTGAAACGACCATCCCTTGAACCGCCCTCCAACTTAGGACTAAGCTGAACTAGGATTTCCCGGCAATCGTCGGGATGTACGGTGTGCCGAATTGCCGCTCAGGGATTTCAATTGTTGCGACCGCTGTCCCTTGATTCCCGGCGGCCATCATCTTGGACGAGAGCCGCTCAGTGCCGAATCAGTTAACCTTAGTTGTAGTCTGGCTGCGGCTATCCTGCCGCAGGTATTCGCTCCGAATGCAGAGGAAATTAGCTTCTGGCCAGCTTCAGCACGCCTTCTGGTGTTCTCAGGGTTGTCAAAGACCTGTTGCATGAATGTGGCAGCAATTTCAACATCGGCCTCAGCCCAACGTTGTCCATCGCCGTTTGGGTAATCATTACCCACTTCCCGAAAGTGAAAGGGTACAGGAAGGCCTGTAGCTTCCGTCAAGAAGTCGGTGTTTCCTGAATAGTCAGTGCCTATTACCGGCTTATTCAACAACATTGCTTCCGCCATTCCTAGTCCAAAGCCTTCGGATCGGTGCAGTGAGACATAGCAATCGATGCCAGCGAACAATGACAAAATCCGATCACGACCCATTTCTTCGTGGATAGTAGCTATTCGCGGATCGCAAGCACACTCGTCGCGAAGTTTATCCCGCAAATCTGGAAATTTCCGGGGATTTCCATTGACTTTTACAACCAATCCGACATTGCGCTGATTAATGGCAAATGCCCTCTTGAACGCATTGATTACAGCCAATGGATTTTTTCGCACCGGATGGGAATTGTAATCGAATGAAAAAAGGAAATAGAAGATGTTGTCGCTAAGCCCGAACTGACTTCTGTTGGCCACAGTTGGTGCGTCCAATTGTACGCACGGTGGTACGATGCAGATCTCTTTCTTGAAGATGGGTCGAAACGCATCTGCCACGAATGTATTAGGCGCCCAAATCTCATCGAAAAAAGTCAGGTCGTTGCGCCACGCCTCAGGCGCTCTGGCCAGTTCCCAGAACGTGCTCAATATATTGTAGCTTGATCGGGTTTTGTGCTCACCAATAATCCTCCGCGCTAGTTTCGTCTGGTCGGCGGCCATGCAAAACACATTCACACTGTGATTGTTTGTGACGTCGTAACGATGCCTCCAACTCGTGTTGACCGGGTTGCGATCTGTGAACGCCCTATAGGGGTAAACACTAAACGGGAAGCCAACAGCGTCGAGTGAAGTTGCCAGCCCACGTGCGTACTGGCCTAGGCCCAGCCCCAATTCGAGATAGCCGATCAGCAAGGGAATATTGCGCGCACGGCTTGTGTCAACATTAGCTGTTGTACCGAGTGCCTGTACAACCGCTCGATGCTTCGCCCGTTCCTTCAGGAAATAGATGTAGCGGAAGCCTCGGGACGCACCCGGCAACGTCGCTAACGTCGATCTGACCACAGAACGAAACGAACTCATGCTGATTCACCGCCGACGATTGTCTAACTATAATTCGTCGTGAATGACCCATCCAATCGCAAGCTTATTTCATCTACGCAGTCCGAACCAATACTATGAACCCTTGCGGGCGTTGGATCAAGAAAAAGAGGAGCACTCGGCATAAATTGGTACGATTTGGTAGCCTTCACAATTGGGGCAAAATTTGGCAGAACCAAATACCACTTTGCCTTTGGACTGCAGGTTGCTTAAGGATTGTAAGGGACAAGCTGCCCGGTGGCGTGTAAGTACTGATGGTCTGCGACGGTTGTCGATGGGGCGACACGTTCGTTTCGTTCGGGATCGTATCCAATTTGTAGGTGAATGCAACTGCGATGCAGTCGAGAAGAGGATCCTCCAACTTCAGCCAACCCAGTTTGCGCATTGGTATGACGTTATGCCGCGGCGGCCTCAGCGAACTGGTTGAAGGCCTTTCCAACTGGCGCATCTGGCACCTGCTCGGCAGCGGTGACCTCCGTCGGCGGTATGCGCGAAGCTGGGGGGGGCAGTTCTGGCAAACGTTATCCACAGGAATCACTGCAGCGATCATGGGCGTCGTGTGGTCTGTGCTCTGGCGGGTACCGATTGCTCAGATGCTGCCCTATCTGGTGACCAGTTTGATCCTGTGGCAGTTCATTTCTGGGATGATCGGGGACTCCGTGGGCGTTTTCCCTAATGGCGCGAATATTCTACTCGGGCAACGTATCGCGACTTCGACCGTCGTTTACAGCATGATCTACCGGAACTTCCTTATTTTTCTGCACAATGCCGTTGTCATCGTCGTGGTCTTCGCACTGTTTTGGCAGCCTGTGTCCCTGCAGATCGTATTGATCGTGCCGGCGCTTCTACTCGTGCTGGTCACCAGCGTCTGGTTCAGCTTTGTGTGTGGGGCGTTGTGCGCGAGATTTCGAGATCTAGGCAATGTGGTGCAATCGGTCTTGCAATTGGCCTTTTACGTGACGCCCGTCATCTGGCGGCCGGAATTCCTTGCCGAAAAGCACCGATGGCTGCTTTATGCGAACCCGTTCGCAGTGTTTATGCAGATCGCGCGCGGCACGGTGTTCAATGAGCCAGTCTCGGCGATCAACTGGTCTATTGCGTCTGGGATTGCTTTTGGGGGCTTGCTTCTGGCTTTGCCAATCATCGGCGCATATCGCCGACGCCTGACGTTTTGGCTCTAGGTACGTCTCATGGCTCTCGTTCGACTGAACAATGTCACGTTGCAATATCCCATATACTCTCCCCAGTCGCAATCGGTGCGGGCGCACCTGTTCAGTACGTTGGGAGGCCGAATTGACAGCAGCCACCGGGTCAGGGTTGTCCAGGCGCTACGTGATGTGAGCTTCGAACTCAATGACGGAGATAGCTTGGGTCTGGTGGGTCACAATGGTGCCGGTAAAACCACGATGCTCCGGCTCATCAGCGGGATCTATGAACCCACGGTCGGGCAGGTCACTGTTCAGGGCAAACTCTCGACCTACGTAGACATCACGCTTGGCATGGATCCGGAAGCGAGTGGGTGGGACAATATCATTCTTCGTGCGGCTTTCCTGGGTTTGACTTTCGCCGAGGCGCGCGCGAAATCGCCTGAGATAGCGGAGTTTTCGGAACTCGGCGAGTTTCTTGACATGCCGGTGAGGACCTATTCGGCAGGTATGTTCATGCGCCTCGCATTCGCTGTCACGACGACAGTGCAACCTGAGATAATGGTCATGGACGAGATGATAGGTGCCGGCGATGCTGCCTTCCTAGAAAAGGCGATGGCCCGTGCTCGATCTCTTCTTGCGAAAACCAAGATCGTTGTCCTTGCTACGCATTCCACCGACATCATGCGGCTTTTTTGCAACAAGGCAGCCTGGCTCGAGAAGGGTCAGCTTGTATCCTTCGGGCCGATTGATCAAGTACTTGAGCAATATCAGCGGGCGGTCCAAGGGCAGAAATGATTGCGAAGGCAAGATCTATTCGATCGGCTTCGAGGGTCTGTATGAGGCTTTCATTAGTCGCTAGGATGCCAGCATGAGGGCCGAACTTGACTGAGCCATCGGGAAATGAACCAGCAGCAGCCGACCTTCGTGTCCTTCTGCTTGCCCGCTACTCGCGAAATGGCGCCAGCAGCCGTGTGCGCCATTACAGTTATATTGCCCCCCTTGCAGCGCGGGGCATCGCTGTTGAGGCCCAGCATTTGATCGATGATTCAAGCCTCGCGAGATTTTACGCGGGAGGCCGGCGCAACGTCGTGCGGATCGGCAGGTCATACTTTGAACGCGCCCAGTTGGCACGCAACCTTCGGTCATTCGACGTAATCTGGATCGAAAAGGAGGCGCTGCCAAGGCTTCCGTTTTGGCTGGAACGCGGCTTTTACGGGCGAAGTCGAAACGCCACTGTTCTCGACTTCGACGATTTCTGGTTCGCCAGGTTCGAAGGCAACGGTAAGAATGATAGCACCAGCTGGGAGGCTGCCAAGATGCGAAAGGCCATTTTGGCGGCCGATCTGGTAACCGCTGCGAATTCCAGCTTAGCCGGTGCGCTAGAGGAATTTTCGGGGAGGCGGCCGGTCGTTTTTGAGAACACGATCGACATCGAGACCTATGCCCGCGCTAGGCAGTCAGTGTTGGCGAGCAGGGCTGGTGATGGCGAACGGTTGGGCCCTCGCATCGGCTGGGTGGGAACTCCCTATACAGCAACGCGCTATCTTCCTGCGATAGCGGGAGCCCTCAATCGCATGACGCATGAAGGCCTGAGTCAGACCGTGCTCATTGGAGCTGGAGTATCGGTTCCAGATATCGAAGCTCAGCGCGTTGCATGGAGTATGGAAGGAGAAGCTGCGGCTGTCGCTGATCTGGACGTGGGGATCATGCCGCTCGGCACAAGCCGGTTTGATTCCTACAAATCCTGCTGGAAGCTCTATCAATGCATGGCTGCTGCGATGCCAGTCGTCGCTACTCGTAACGGGTTCAGCGAGACGTTGGTTGATGATGGTGTGACGGGGTTCCTGGCAGATTCTGCGGATGCCTTTGAAAACAAGCTGCGGTTGCTGGCCGGCGACGAGGCCCTGCGGAAGAAAATGGGTGAAGCGGCCCAAGCCACCATTGCCTCCAGGTATTCGCTCCAAATGGGGGCCGATCGTATGGCGACGATGTTTCGAGCCGTTGTTGCCGGCAAGCGCACGGCGAGCGGGATTGCGGCGGAGCATGTGTTCACCTGTCGAGGCAAGTGATGTCGCGGATTATGCGCTGCTGCCCTCAAGAATGAGCGATATCCGTGTTGATTTCAGAAGTTAAATCAAGACCGCGTGTGCGCGTCATCGTCGTCAACTTCAACGGAAAGCTGACGCTCGCTCGCTGCCTTCGACATTTGATTGTGCAATCCGAGGCCCGATTTGAGGCAGTCATTGTCGACAATAATTCAAACGATGGGTCGCTCGATAACCTGCCGCAAGATAGCCGGATAACTGTGATGCGGAGCAGCAGGAATATCGGATTTGCCGGAGCTAACAATCTTGGTTTCGTTGACTGCAAGACACCCTACATCGCGCTCTTGAACCCAGATGCCTTCGCCGCACCCAGTTGGTTAGAGGCGCTTCTTAGGGCCGCGGAACGCCATCCCGCTTTCAGCATGTTCGGTTCGTTGCAACTTCAAGCCGAGAACCCCGAGAATTTGGATGGTGCAGGAGATGTATATTCTTGTGCTGGATCGTTCTGGCGCGGTGGAAACGGGCAACGAGTTCCGTCTCCGCTGCCGGCCGGCGAAGCCTTTGCGCCCTGTGCCGCTGCCGCGCTATACAGGACCGAGGTCTTCGCAAGCGTTGGCGGCTTTGATTTGGATTATTTTTGTTACGCTGAGGATATCGATCTTGCATTTCGCATCCGGTTGGCTGGGGGGCGCTGCCTCCAGGTTCCCGATGCGGTTGTGCTACATATTGGTAGCGCCACCACAGGCGTTGGCAGTGACTTCTCGGTCTATCACCTCATACGCAACCAGATTTGGACTTTTCTGAAGTGCATGCCCGCCTTTCTGCTTGTGCCAATGCTCCCTATCCACATGATATTGCTCGCGCGAATATGGTGGCGAGCGCGAGCCCTGGGGCAAGGCTATGTGGTGTATCGCGGAATTTCTGACGCGTTGCTGGGGCTTGGCCAAATTTTGCGTAAACGGCATTTCGTGCAATCAAAACGCAGTGTTTCAACCGTTGAGGTTGCTAGATTCCTGAATTGGAGTTTGGCGCAGATGCAGCGGCGAGCGATCGTGCTCAAGCCCGTCCTTGATGGGCAGAAACAGGGTTTGCACGCCGCGACGGATCCGCAATGCTAGGTAATGATGCATAGAGGCGACGATAGGCACGCGTCAGCGCTGTTAAATCTGTCCAAGCGCCACGAGGTATGAGCAGTGCGGCTCTCGCGATGGGTTCTATGCAAAGTGTCGCGAGTCCAACTGCAACCAAGCCGATTGGCCCAAAGTGCTTTGCGGCATAGAGAAGCCGACTGCGCAACAGATAAAAGAGACGAATGTCTTTCACGGCTCGCGTTGTGCCCTGGCCTTCATGGACGATTGTCGCATCAGCGAAGTACACGCAGCGCCAACCACTCTGCTGCGCCCGCAAGCAGAGGTCAACGTCGTCGTAGTAAACGAAGAAGCGCTCGTCAAATCCACCCAGACTTCCAAAGAGATCACGCCGGCAAAGCAAGAAGGCTCCCATGACCTGATCGACGTCGCGGGTCAACTTGTGATCCCAGCTTCTGTCAAAATGGCTTAGTGATGGAAATACTCGGTCCAAGCCGGCCGAGCGTCCGACCAGTGCCCACGGAGTTGGAAATCGTGACGTGCACAACTGTGTCTCGCCGAATTCATCGAGCATTCGAATGCCAATGATCCCGACATGATCATTTGCACTGGCGCTTAAGGCGGATACTGCGCAAGTGACGGATCCAGGTGTGATCATCGTATCCGGATTTAAGAATAAAATAGCCTCGCTGCGGCCCGCCGCTGCCCCTTCGTTGCAAGCGCGCGCGAAGCCGTGATTCTCAGAGTTCCGAATTACTCGCAGCGGCAGAACGCTCGAGAACTGATCCACGCACGTAGAGCCGTCCCGCGAAGCATTGTCGACTATGATCACCTTTCCGATACAATCAAGATCGGCTTCTGAAACCGCGATTGACTGCAAACAATGGCTCAAGAGAGAACCAGAGTTCCAATTTACAATGACTATGTCAACCTTCATATTCATAGCCCAGTCGCTTGAAAATGCGCAGATTAGATCGCGGTCCGATTGACTTCCCCGCCGTGTATGCGCATTCCGGCGAAGGCGACCACTCGTTCCGGCGCATGGCGACCACCCATTCCAGGGTATGGCGACCAGTGTGGCGCGGGGGGGTGTGAGGGCACCGTTGAGTCCGTTTTCTGATCTCAGTGTTCGCGGTCGCCGTCAAGCATGACGCTCGTCCTTTTCGCGTCGGGCTTTGCCTTCGATGTGGCCGCCGGTCCAGGACCAGCTCTCGATGGTGCCGGTGGGATATGGGCACGGGAACAGGCTCAGACCGAGACGACCGGACCGATAGCCCTCGTACCAGCACTGGGCGTCCTCCTTCAGACACCTGACGTCACGTGGCGTGCTGGCTGCGGCCGGGGTTTGGCGAGTGGTGCTCACTTGTGGCCTCCCTTCGCCGGCTTGGTTTCGGGCACAGCGCCGCCGCCGGCCACTTCCTTCATCGGCAGCCCTTTCTGTGGCTCGGCAAGCTCCGCTGCCTCGGGCTTGCGCAGGGACGGCCCATCGAGCGCGAGCCGGTAGGCGTTGTGCACCAGGCGATCCAGGATGGCGTCGGCGAAGGTGGGCTCGCCGATGACGTCGTGCCACTTGTCGACGGTGAGCTGGCTGGTGATCAGCGTCGCGCCGCGGCCGTAGCGCTCCTCGACGATCTCCATCAGATCGCGCCGCTGCGGGGCGGTCAGCCGGTCGGGACCCCAGTCGTCGAGGATCAGCAGATCGGCCTTGGTGAGCGTGCGGAACTGCCTGGTGAACGAGCCGTCGCCGTGGGCCAACTCCAGCTCGGCGAACAAGCGTGGCACGCGGGCGTAATGCACGCTGTAGCCATCGCGACAGGCTTTTTGCGCCAGCGCGCAACTGAGCCACGACTTGCCGACCCCGCACGGTCCGGTGACGAGCAGATTGCGGTGGTCGGCAATCCATCGGCTGCTCGCGAGCTGCTGGAACAAGGCTTTATCGAGTCGCCGCGCCGCGCGGTAGTCGACATCCTCGATCGATGCCTGGGAATGCCGCAGCCGCGCAGCCTTGAGCCGGCTGCGCAAGCGGCCGGTCGAGCGGTTGGCCGCCTCGCGGTCGATCAGCAGCGCCAGCCATTCTGCGTGGGACAGGTCCGTGGCTCTGTCTTGTGACTGCAGTTCGATGAAGGCATCGGCCATACCGTCGAGCTTGAGCGCCCTCAGCTGCTCGATGGTGGGGTGGGTCAGCATTGCGTATCGTCTCCTCATTGGAAGTAACGGGGGCCACGGATGTTGTCGTGAACTATCGCCGGCCCGTCCGTGGCGGGTGCGGACCGTCGGCGATCCAGGTTGGTCTTCAGGATTGACGTGACCGAGGAGTACGAGCGGGCGCCGATCTCCAGCGCCCGGCCGCAGGCGGCTTCGAGCCGTTCGGGGCCGAAGCCATTGGCGTGCCTGAGGATACCGATGCAGGCCCGAAAACCCTGTTCCGGGTGGGTCTTCTCGCGCAGGATGATCTCGACCAGCGCCGAGGTCATGGGGCCGATCTCATTGGCCTTGCGCTGCATGCGGGCTGGCGTCCAATCGGCATGACGCTGATGGCTGGAGGGCATGTGCTCGCGCACGGTGGTATGCTTGCGGTTCGATGAGGACCGGACATGCGCGGCGACGCGCTTGCCGCCATGCAGCACCTCGACGGTGCGCGCCGTGATCCGCACCCAGACCTTCTGGCGCAGCAGCTGGTGCGGGGCGGAGTAATAGTGCTTCTCGACCTCGACATGATAATCGAGCCCGAGCTTGCATTCCTTCCATTCAGCGTAGACGTAGGGCTCGGCCGGCAGCTTCTTCAGGGCCGACCGCTCCAGCTCTTCGAACAGAGCCTTGCGGCTCGCCCCCAGATGCCGCGTGACGCGGGCATTAAGGGCTGCCACCTCGACGGCAATCGCTTCGTTCAGCTCGGCGAGCGAGAAGAACTGCCGCTTCCTGAGCTTGGCGATGATCCAGCGCGTCGCCACCTGGACGGCGACCTCGACCTTGGCCTTGTCGCGCGGCTTATAGGGCCGCGCTGGCACGATCGCCGTGTCGTAGTGAGCGGCCATCTCGGCATAGCTGCGATTGACGGCGGGCTCGTAGAAACAAGCTTTGGTGATGCCAGACTTCAGATTGTCGGACACCACCATGGCGGCCACGCCACCGAAAAACGTGAAGGCGCGGGTGTGCGAACCGATCCAGTCGGGCAGGGTCTGCGTCCAGGTGGCTTCCGCAAAGGTGTAGCTCG
>Ga0075024_100000261_pt1 | contig 17804 bp, 15 predicted proteins | sample Str013_2_FD_71389 | JGI IMG/M metagenome (GOLD analysis project Ga0075024, IMG submission 71389) | Freshwater sediment microbial communities in response to fracking from Pennsylvania, USA - Straight Creek_MetaG_SC_2013 | ecosystem: Environmental > Aquatic > Freshwater > Creek > Sediment... | reverse complement strand
TGTTTGCTGCCTGCCCAGTCTGCGCGAGGGCTTCGGCCTCCCCATCCTTCAGGCCATGGCGCAAGGCACCCCGGTCGTCACGAGCAGGGGCACGTCGACCGAAGAGGTTGCCGGCGGCGCGGCGGCGCTCGTCGAGCCAACCGATGTCGACGACATCGCCCGCGGCATCGACGACGCGCTCGCCCGACGCGACGAGCTTGCCGTCGCTGGTCGCCGCCGCGCCGCCGAGCTGACGTGGGCGGCCACGGCACGCACGACGATCACGGCTTATCGCGAGGTCGCACGATGAAGGTGACGGCGGGCACGACAGTTGCCGCCGACGGCGAGGTCGCACGATGAGGGCGACGGCGCGCACGACGATTGCTGCGCATCGCGAGGTCGCACGATGAGGGTGGGGGTCAACTTGCTGTGGCTGCGCCCCGGTCTCGTCGGCGGTTCGGAGGAGTACCTCGTCCGCCAACTCGTCGCGCTGGACGACGTCGCGCCCGACCTCGAGCTGACGGTGTTCGCCTTGCCGGCACTGGCAACTGCGCATCCCGACCTCGCCGAGGTCGCGACGATTGTGGCTGCGCCATCATTGACTCGGGCCCGCCCGGCGCGCATCGCTGTCGAATCGACGTGGCTCGCCGCGCAGACCCGTCGCCGCCGCCTCGACCTCATCCACCATGGAGGCGGCACGATGCCCGCACTCAACGCCGGCGTGCCGACGGTGTTGACGATCCACGACCTCCAGTACCTGACCTATCCGCAGTACTTCAGTGCGACGAGGCGCCGCTACCTGGCGGCGACGATGCCGCGCTCGGCCCGTCGAGCACAAGCGATCTGCGTCCCCAGCGCGTTCGTTGCTCGCACCGTCACCGAGGCCTTCGCCGTTCTCACCGAGCGGATCTTCATCGTGCCGCATGGCCTTCCTCGACAGACGCCGGACGACGACATCGGTCCGAGCGTCGAACAGTTGCAGCTGCCGGACCGCTTCGTCGTCTATCCCGCGATCACCCATCCGCACAAGAACCATCTGACGCTGCTACGGGCGCTCGCGCGCGTCGACGACGTCGGTGCCGTGTTGCTCGGTGGCCGTGGCCGCGCCGACGCCGAGGTGACCAACGAGATCGCTCGACTCGGGCTCGAGCGTCGCGTCGTCCGCCCCGGTCGAGTCCCCGCCGCGACCCGCGACGCGCTCTACCGGCACGCCCTCGCGTTGACCTTTCCGAGCCGCTACGAGGGGTTCGGCGCGCCCGTCATCGAGGCGATGGCCCTCGGCTGCCCCGTGCTCGCGGCCGATGCCACGGCGCTGCCTGATGTCGTCGGCGATGGCGGCGAGCTCATCCCGACCGACGACGTCGTTGCGTGGGCGGCAGCACTGACCAAGGTGCGCGACGACGCCGCCCACCGCGCCAACTTGATCGCCAAAGGACGGGCCCGAGCCGAACACTTCACGGCGGCGGCTTCGGCCCGCGCCCTCGTCACCGCCTACCGTTCCGTGCTCCGATGAAGCTCGCGGTGATCTGCCCCCACTTCGCGCCTGACGCCGCTCCGACGGGCGAGGTGATGACCCGGCTCGTGCTCGAGCTTGCCGATCGCGGTCACGAGATCCACGTCGTCACAGCCTTGCCGTGGTACGTCCACCATCGCGTCGAGCCAGAGTGGCGTGGGCGCGTCGTGCGGCGCGAAGCGACGCAATGGGGCTCGATCACGCGCGTCAACCCGTTCCCGACCGACAAGCGTTCGATCCCGCAACGAGCCGCGGCGTTCGCGGCGTTCAGTGCGCTCGCCGGTCTGGCGGGCCTGCGGGGCGGGCGTGTCGACGGCGTGCTGGCGATGTCGCCACCGTTGACGCTCGGCCTCACCGGTTGGGGGATGGGCGTCGCTCGCCGAGCGCCCCTGGTGTTCAACGTCCAAGACGTCTTCCCCGACGCCGCCGTCGACGTCGGCGCGATCACCAACGCCCGCCTGATCTCGATCGCTCGATGGTTGGAGCGCGTCACCTACCACCGAGCCTCCGCGGTCACCGTGCTGTCCGAGGACCTGCGCGACAACCTCGCCGCCAAGGTCGCGCCCGAGCAGCGCGACAAGATCAGGGTGATCCCGAACTTCGTCGACACCGTCGCCATCACGCCCCGCGATCCGGCAACGGCCTACCGCAGCGAGCTTGGCATCGACGCGAACCAGACAGTCGTGCTCTACGCCGGCAACGTCGGGTTCTCGCAGAGCTTGGAGCTGCTCGTCGGCGCCGCCAACGGGGTGCGCGACGACGAGAGCGTCGTGTTCTTGATCAACGGTGGTGGCTCGGCCTTGGAGTCGATCAAGGCCCAGGTCGCCGACGCCCAGCTGACGAACGTCCGCTTCGCGCCGTACCAGCCGAGGGAGCGCCTGGCTGAGGTGCTCGCCACCGGCGACATCCACGTCGTCCCGCTCAAGGCCGGGTTGGCCCGGTCCTCGGTGCCGTCGAAGAGCTACTCGATCCTCGCCGCCGGCCGGCCTCTGCTGGCGAGCATCGATCCTGGCACCGAGGTGACCCGCATCGTCGAGCAGGCTGATTGCGGCGTCGCCGTACCTCCCGACGACCAGGCCGCGTTCACCGGCGCGCTGCGCCGCCTGATCGCCGACCCGGTCGAGCGACGGGCGATGGGGGAGCGGGGCCGGAAGTGGGTCGAGGGTTGGGCGTCGCCGAGCGCCGTCGCCGCCGCCTACGACGCGCTGTTCGTCGAGCTCGGCGAACGGCGGCGCTCGCGCCGATCGGCGAATCGGTCCGCCACCCGATAGCATCGACTCCTCGTGGGTAAGGCATCGTCAGCAAAACGCGTCGCGAAGGTCGCACAGTCCTCGTCACGGACCAAGGTCCGCGGCCAGCAAGGAACGACCTTCTACATCATCGTCGCCGCCGTGATCATCCTCGGTGGCCTGCTCATCACCTACGCCCGCCAGGGCGGGCGTGCCGATGCCGCCACCAAGCCGGTCGCGTTCAAGGACCACTGGCACGTCGCCTACGGCGTCTACGCCTGCGACAAGTGGCTGGCCCCGTTCACGAACCAGAACGAGACCGTCGACGGTCAGCAGCTTGGCGTTCACACGCACGGCGACGGGATCATCCACGTCCACCCGTTCGCGTCCAACGCCTCCGGCCGCAACGCCAAGCTCGGGATCTTCTTCAAGGCGCTCGGCGTCAAGTCGTCGAACACCAAGTTCGAACTGCCCGAGGGCCTCGGCACGTTCAAGAACGGCGACGACTGCGCCGGCAAGTCGGGCACGTGGAAGTTGGCGGTGTGGGACACGGCGGACTCGACGGCAGCCCCGAAGATCTACATCACCGACTTCGCCAACGTTCGCTTCACTGGTGATCGGATGGCGATGACGCTGGCGTTCGTAAACTCCGACACCGACTTGTCGACGTTGAAGCCGCAGTCGATCCCGCAGCTCGACAAGCTCAGCGACCTGGCCAAGTCCCCGCAGCCCGGCGACTCGACGTCGACGACGACGGTCGCCGACCCCAACGCCCCGACGACGGTCGCCGATCCCAACGCCCCGACGACTGTCGCCGACGCCAGCGGTGCGGCGACCACTGTCGCGTCGTCGACGGGCGCGGCAACGACGGTGGCGGCGTCGACCGACGCCGCCACGAGCACCACGACCAAGTGACCTGATGCGCGCCGTCGTCCTCGTGGGCGGCTTTGGCACGAGGCTGCGCCCGCTCACCAACACGGTCCCCAAGCCGTTGCTACCGGTCGGTCACGTGCCGATCGTTGAGCACGTCATCGCCAACCTGGCGCGAGGTGGTGTCACCGAGGCCGTCCTCGCCCTCGGCTTCAAACCCGACGACTTCACCGCCGCCTATCCCGACGGCACGTGCGCCGGCGTCCGGTTGCACTACGCCATCGAGTCCGAACCGCTCGACACGGCTGGCGCCATCGCCTTCGCCGCCGGTCATGTCGGTATCGACGAGACGTTCATCGTCGCCAACGGCGATGTGCTCACCGATCTCGATGTGTCCGAGCTGGTCGACTTCCATCGCCGTCATCGGGCCGAGGGTTCGCTGCACCTTTTCCCCGTCGAGGACCCGTCGGTCTTTGGGGTCGTCGCCACCGACGACAATGGTCGGGTGACCGCCTTCGTCGAGAAGCCGCCGCCTGGTGAGGCGCCGAGCAACCTGATCAACGCCGGCACCTACGTGCTCGAACCGAGCGTGCTTGATCGTATCGAACCCGGCCGCAAGGTCTCGATCGAGCGGGTCACGTTCCCGGCGATGGTCGCCGCCGGTTCGCTGTACGCCATGGGGCGCGAGGTCTACTGGCTCGATGTCGGGCGTCCCGAGCCGTACCGCCAGGCGAACCTCGACCTGCTCGACGGCAAGCGCCGCCACGTGCGTGCCGACGCGTTCGGCACCAGCGCTGTCGTCGATGGTGCCGCCGACGTCGAGCACTCGATGATTGGTCCAGCGGCGATCGTCGCCGCCGGTGCGCGTGTGCGCGACAGCGTCGTGCTCGACGGCTCGGTCATCGCCGCCGGTGCGCACATCGACAGCTGCGTCCTTGGACCGGGCACGCAGGTTGGCACGGGCGCTCACCTCGTCCGCGTCGTCACCGGTGAGGCGGTCGTGATCGAGGCCGGCTCCCACCTCGTCGATGTACGAGTGCCGGAACCGTCGGTGTCGTGACGGTGACGCCGATGCGCGCCCTTGTCGTCGGTGGAGCCGGCTTCATCGGTTCGCATCTCGTCGAGCGTCTGATCGACGATGGCCACGCCGTCGACGTCATCGACGACCTCTCGACAGGGTCACTGGCCAACTTGGCAACGGCGCGGCGTCAGCGCGATCGCGCCTTGTCGGTGCACACCCTCGATGCTCGCTCGCCAGCGTTGGCCGATCTTGTTGCGCGCCGCCGCCCCGAGGTCGTCTACCACCTTGCGCCAGGATCACCCAACGATCCCGACGATCGGCTCGCCGCAGAGTCGGCATTGGTGACGACGCTCAACGTCCTCGGCGCGGCCCACGCCGCCAAGGTCGGCAAGGTCATCGTCACGCTCGACGCCGCCGACCTCTACGGCGAGATCGCGGTGCGCGAGCAGCCGGTGAAGGAAGGTCATCGAACCGAACCGCGATCGCTGGCCGCCGTGGTCGTCCGCTCGATCGTCGACATGCTCGCCGTGTACCGCGCCCAGCACGGTGTCGAGTTCGTCGCGCTGGCATTGAGCGAGGTCTATGGCCCTCGGCAACGCAGCGGCGTCATCGCCGAGTTGCTGGCGCTCGGCGATCTCGCCGCGCCTGATCCTCGGCGCCATCACGACCTCGTCTACATCGACGACGCCGTCGACGCGTTGGTCCGTGCCGCACCACGAGGCACGGGGCTCGTCGCCAACATCGGCTCCGGTCAACCGTTCAGCCGGCGCGACCTCGTCGGTCGTCTGCGAGCGATGACCGTGCCGGCATCGGCGCGCACCGCGGTGCCGACTCGCTCGCCGCGCAGCGCCAAGCTGGCGCTGTCGCCGGTGCGTGCTCGCATCCACCTCGGCTGGGAACCGTTCACCGATCTCTCCGGCGGACTCGCCGCCACCATCGCCTGGCTCGACGACCGCGCCCAAGCGTCTACGCCGCCCACGCCCGCGCCGGCGCCCGCGCTCGCGCCGACCGCAATGCCGGAGTCGGCCGACCCGGCCGCACCGCCCGTCCCCGCGACGTGACGAGCGCGCGGCCGGCACCGGCAACCTCCTGCCGACCTACGCCGTTGTGAAGTAGCCGCCGAGGTCGGCGACGAGGTCCATGAACGCCGGCGAGTAGAACTCGACGCCGCCTTCATTGCCAAGTCCGACCGACACTGCGTTCGGCACCGTTTGAGTGACGACGAAGTTGAGGTTCGACGACAACGGTCGCTTCGCGCCGTCGGGCCACACGGTGAGGTAGCTGGCGGCGTCGGGTTCGACGGCGGTGACGTTGAGCGACACGGCGCCGACCCCCGTGGCCGGTAGCCCGTTGGCGCCGCGGAGGTGGAGGATCACCGTGTCGGTGACGGCGTCGTAGTTGACGTCGCCGAGGATCAGGCGCGAGTCCATGACGCGAACCGGGCTGAGCGGCACGAAGCCACCGGGCGCCGGTGCCCCGCCGGCGTACCAGCCCATGATGTCGACGATGACGTCGGTGCGGAACTTCGAGAACACCTCGACCGAGCCGCCGCTGCCGACCTTGACCGTGACTTGGTTGGCGACGGTTTCGCCGCGCACGTAGTTGAGGTTGGAGACCGTCGGCTGCGAAACGCCGCTCGGCCAGACGGAGACGAAACCGCCGTTCGTCGGGTTCGTCACCGTCACGTTGAGCACGACCGCGCCGGCCGAAGCGGGCGCCGCGCCAGCACCGGTGACGTTCAGGCTGACTTGCCCGCCGTCGCCGAGCGTGCCCGCCCCGATGCGTTCACGGGTGTCCATCAAACGCTTCGGCGTCACGCCGACGAAGCCGCCACCGTCGGGGCTGTCGCCCGGTGCGGGTGCGTAGTAGCCCATCACGTCGACGACGACCTGCGTCGCGTTGTGGGCGTAGACGTTGAACGAACCGCTGGCGGAGACCTTGACGGCGACGGCGTTCGGGACCGTGTCGCCACCGCCGAAGTTCAGCACCGAGGCCGTCGGCTTCGGCGCGTCGCTGGGCCAGACGACGAGGTGGCCAGCGCCGGCCGAGTCGACGGCGGTGACGTTGAGCGCGAGCGAGCCGACCTGACCGCTCGGGATCTGGAAGTTGCCGGCGCTGTAAACGTTGAACGTGCGCGTCTCGCCGATGCCGAAGGCCGGGCCGGAGTACGGGAGCCCGCGCGACTCGCGCGTGTCGAGCAAGCGGAACGGCGTGATCGGCACGAAGCCGCCCCGGCCGGGACTCGCGGCAGACGCCGGAGCGACGTGCACCGTGGTCGTGAGCACGATCGCCGACGACAACGCGACGAGCACGGACAATGCCCGCAAGGGCGCGCGACGTCTTGTCGTGGCGTTCATCGTGATCCTCCATTCGGCCCGCTCCGATGACCGTAGAGCGCTCGTCTTAGCAGGTCAACGCGCCACGGGTTGGGAGCGGCGCTCAATGGTACGCTCTCAGCCCATTTAGGCGGGCTAGCGGAACAGATCTTCGTCGGGCGGGCGGACCAGTTCGCTCATCGACGACGGCCGGAACCAGGCCGCGTCGGCGCCGCGCACGACGGCGACGGGGATGCCGGTCGACTTGCCCATCACCAGCTCGGCCGCCGATGCCAGCTCGTCGGCGACGGCGACCTCGGTGACCTGCATCGTCCGTCCGAGGGCATCGGCGGTGCCGCGCAGATCGACGACGCCGGCGATGCCAGCGACGCCAATGGCGACATCGGTGAGACCTTTGCGCCACGGTCGACCGAAGGTGTCGCTGACGATGACGCCGACCTCGACGCCGAGGCGGGCACGGACGATGTCGACGATCCGTCGTGCCGATCGGTCGCTGTCAACGGGCAGCAGCGCCGCTTCGCCGCGGGGCACGTTGGACAGGTCTATGCCGGCGTTGGCGCAGACGAAGCCATGCGCCGTCTCGGAGATGATCAAGTCGCCGCGGCGGCGCACGATGCGCACCGACTCCTGCTCGACGAGGCGCTTGTGCGACAGCGGGTCGTCGGCATCGACGGCGACCAGGCGCCCCTCTGCTTTGGAGACGATCTTCTGCGTGACGACGAGGACATCGTGATCGGCGAGCGGTCCGTTCGGTGCCGACGCGCAGGCGTCGGCGATGATCTCACCGAGCTGCACGCCGGGACGGATCTCGCCGATGCCGGCGACACCCCAGATCGTCAGCCGCATGCTCGCGCCGTCGCTCATCGCGCCGTGCTTCCGGCGGCGAGCGCAGCGCGCGCCAACGCACCGGCGCGATCGACGTCGCTCATGATCGTGTCGGTTACGAGCGCTTCGATCCCAACGCTGCGCACATCGCCGGCGAGGGCGGCGTCGACGCCATCGATGACGAGCGTGCCGGCGACGGCGCGGTAGCGCTCGGCGATGCTGACGACGGACGCCGACGAACCGAGCTCGACGAGCATCCGGTCGGCGGGGCCCTTCAAGGCGCGACCGCCAACGATCGGCGAGACGGCGACGACCGAGGCGCGCCGGGCGCCGAGCGCGGCGCGCACGCCTGGCAACGCCAGGATCGGACCGATCGACACGATCGGGTTCGAGGGGGCGATGACGACTACGTCCGCGTTGGCGAGGTGTTCCAAGACGCCAGGCGCGGCAGTGGCATCTTCGATGCCGGCGAAGCGCACGGCCGTGACCGGCACGTTGTGCTGGAGGCCGACGAAGTACTCCTGGAAGTCGACCTCGTGACCGGCGCCGTGGCTGTCAGTGGCGGCGAGCGTGACGCGCGTCCGGACGCGATCGTCGCTCATCGGCAGCAGCGCCATCGCCAGACCGAAGGCGCGCCCGATCTCGGCCGAGACCGTCGACAACGTCGCGCCCTCGCGCAGGCGTTGCGTGCGATACAGGTGGGTGGCGAGGTCGCGATCGCCAAGGCGGAACCATGTCGCGCCGGCGCCCGAACCGTCGGGACGCGCGGTGGCGAACCGCGTCAGCGCGTCCATCGTCGCCCATGTCTCGCCCGCCAGCCCCCATCCCCGTTCGCGATCGTTGGCACCGCCGACGGTGTAGGTCACCGTGTCGAGATCGGGGCAGATGCTCAGGCCGTGGAGCTCGGTGTCGTCGCCGGTGTTGACGATGGCGACCACCTCGCTCGGCGGCACGACGCGCACGAGACCGGCGAGGAACTTGGCCGCGCCGACACCGCCGGCGAGCACGGCGATCACGAGTCGCCGACAGTCGTTCGACGCGAGCGTGCCGGGCGAGACGAGGCCATCGCGTCACGGTACAGCTCGACCATCGATCGCGCCGAGGCCGCCCACGAGAAGCGCGCCACGTTGGCGAGACCGGCGCGACGCAGTGCCGCGCCGCGATCGGCGTCACCGACGATGGCGGCGAGCGCGCCGGCCAAGCCGTCGATGTCCAGCGGGTCGACGAGTGCGGCGGCCTCGCCAGCGACCTCGGGCAGCGCGCCAGCGCGGGCGGCGACGACTGGCACACCGGCAGCCATCGCCTCGATCATCGGCAACCCGAAGCCTTCGTCCAACGACGGGTAGGCGAGGACGTTGGCGTGACGGAAGAGCGTCGCTCGCTCATCGGCACCGACGAAACCGTGGACGAGGACGCGGGCGCGCGCCGACGCGTCGAGTGCTTCGATGGCCGCGGTGATGGCGGCGTCGTCGGAGCCGGGAGGCCCGACCAGCGCGAGGAGGAGGTCGCGATCGTGCGCCGCCAACACGCCGAAGGCGCGCACCAGCGTCACGAGGTTCTTGCGCGGCTCGCGCGTCCCCAGGGCGAGCACGTACGCACGACCGGAGAGCGGCGCCAGCGATCCGCTGAGCAGCGAGCTGCCGTCCTCGCCGGAGCTACCGGACTCGCCGTCGCCGCCGTTGCCTACGGAATCGCCGTCGTGGCCGCCGTCGTCACCGCTGTCGTCGATGCTGACCGCAGACGTCCGCGGCGCGCCATGGGGGATGACGCGGATCCGGTCGTCGCGCACGGCGAGCACGTCGCGAACCTGATCGCCAACGAATGCGGATGGGACGTGCACGAAGGCACCGCGGGCGACGGCCCGGCGGAGCACGGGCACGAAGGCGCGCACGACCGGGTCGACGAGCTCGGGACGCGTCATCGGCGAACAATCGTGCACGGTGACGACGCTGCCGAGCGCGGTGGGTGGCACGACGAAGTTCGTGCCGTGGATCACGTCGACGCCACGCAACGAACGGCGCGGCACAGGGTGCTCGGCCCGACCCCACATCGCCAGCGCGGCGCGGGCCGGGTACGGCAACCGGCGTGTACCGGACGGCAACGTTGCCCGACCGGACAGGACGTAGGGAACGATGGTCGGTGGCTCGTCGAGCGCTGCGAGCGCGTCGATGAGCAGCGCGGTGAACTGCCCGATGCCGGTGCGGTCGCCGATCAGCGGGCCGGTGTCGATCGCAACTGTCAGCGCGGGCATCGGCGGGCGACGCTACAGCCACAGGCGTTTCGGGCGCCGCGCTGTGAGCCGTCGCGGCGCGACCAGTACGATCGATGGTTCCCCTACGAGTCGAGGACCTTGACATGCAGCGCGCCCTCATCACCGGCATCACCGGTCAGGACGGACGGCACCTCGCCGAGTTCCTTCACACGAAGGGCTACCAGGTGTTCGGCCTCCTGCGCGGTCAGAACAACCCCCGCGGTCTCGAGATCCAGCACGAGTTCCCTTATGTCGAGCTCGTCCAAGGCGATCTGCAGGACCTGCCCAGCCTCGTCACCGCGATCGAGTACACCCAGCCGCACGAGGTCTACAACCTCGGCGCGATCTCATTCGTCGCGCTCAGCTTCAAGCAGGCCGAGCTGACCGCGAACGTCACCGGCGTTGGCGTGCTTCGCCTGCTCGACGCGATCCGCATGGTCGGTGGCAGCGAGCACAACCCGATCCGCTTCTACCAAGCGGGTTCGTCAGAGATGTTCGGCAAGGTCCGGGCGATGCCGCAGAGCGAGGACACGCCGTTCTACCCACGCTCGCCATACGGCTGCGCCAAGGTGTTCGGTCATCACATGACGGTCAACTACCGCGAGAGCTACGGCTTGTACGCGTGCTCTGGCATCTTGTTCAACCACGAAGGTCCGCGGCGCGGGCTCGAGTTCGTGACGCGCAAGGTCTCGAACGCCATCGCTCGCATCAAGCTCGGCCTCCAAGACGAGCTCGTCCTCGGCAACATGGACTCGTTTCGCGATTGGGGTTACGCCGGCGACTACGTCAAGGCGATGTGGTCGATGCTCCAGCGCGACGAGCCCGACGACTTCGTCGTCGCCACGGGCGAGACGCACTCGGTGCGCGAGTTCATCGAGGCTGCGTTCGAGGTCGCCGGTTTCGAGGCCGACGAGTGGAAGAACTTCGTCCGTCAGGACCCGCGCTTCTTCCGCCCGGCCGAGGTCGACCTGCTCGTCGGCGATGCCTCCAAGGCGCGCCGCGAACTGGGTTGGGAACCCGAGGTCGACTTCCGTGGCCTCGTCGAGCTGATGGTCCGCCACGACCTCGCCGTCGAAGCCGCCAAAGCCGGCAAACCCGTCCCGACGTTGTGAGCTGACGCGAGCGCGACGCTGGCCGGCGCGCGCCTGCGTTAGCTCGCTGTTGCCGTCGGCACGGCCACCATCGCGGTGACGGACTGGCCGGGTAGTTCGACGATGCGCGGCTCGCTAAGACCGGGCCGCCACGCCCACAGCGACGTCCGGTTGCGCACGCCGAAGAGCCAGTGGCTGTCGCTCGACCACGTCGGCGCACCGGAGCAGCCGGCGAAGGGGCACCCGCCGTTGGGCGTCTCGACAGTCCACGTGACCGCGGCGCCGTTGTCGTTGCGCACCTCGATGGTCAGGCTCTGGTCGTTGTTGCCGTTCGAGGAGACGAGCGCTGCTTGCGTGCCATCTGGGCTCAGGATGCCGCCAGCACGGCCGAACCTGATGTCGGCACCATTGAAGTCGCCGGGCAGGCGACGCGTCGTGTTCGTGGCGAGATCGTGGACGACAAGCGCGCAACGCAGCTGCTCGTCACAGCTCACTTCGAGCAGGTGGCCGTCGCCGGCGTCGATCAGCTCGCCGGTGCCGATCCGCGAAACTTGATCCTCGCCCGGCGCGACGCGATAGACGCCGCCTGGTGCCCTGAAGATGAGGCCGCCCGTACCATCGGGGACGGCACCGAACTCAGCGCCGACGGGATTCGTGACGAGCGTCAGCTCGGCGCCGGGCGCATCGACGTAGCCGACACTGAAGCGGTTCGATGACGGCTCCTGGCGGCTGAGCCAGTACCGGCCGGGCGGTCCCTCGCCCATGAATTGCAGGAAGGAGTCGGCGGTCAACGTCGCCGGTGGTACGAAGGCGAGCGCCATCGGCGCGGTCGCTCCATCGGCCAGGAACCTTGGCATCGCTGCCGGTCCGGAGCTGTCGGTGAACACGATGCCGCCGGTCACTCGTCGCATGTTGACGAAGTCAGCAAAGACGTTGATGCTCGACGCGACGAGGACACCGGTGTCCAGGTCGAGATGCTTCAACGTCCCGTCGCCGATCATCGTCAGCGTCACACCCGTCGCTTCGCCGAGCAGCGGTCCTCGGCCGCTGCCGAGCTGCACACCGGTTGTCGACGTGGTCGGCTCATCGCTCGACGCTGTTGTTGATGCAACCTCGCTGACGTCGATCGGCGGGACGACGGGTGAGCCAGTTGTCGAAGGGCTCGCCGGCGGCGCCGACGTTGGCGTCAGCGACTGGATCGTCGAACCGCCACCGGACAGCGTCGCCGCAACGACGAGCCCGATCGCGGCAGCTGCGCCGCCGGCGACGATCCAGCGGCGGCGGTCTCGCCGAGATCGATCGACGTCGATGTCGGTGTGGCCGGCGACATCGGGGTCATCGACCACGAGGTCCAACATGACGTCGTCCACCGTCGCGTCGGTGGCAGTCAAGCGCGTCCCGCAGGTCGCGCAGAACGCCGCCGTCGCCCCGGATCCGGCTCCGCATCGCCCACATCGTCGAGCCGTTCTCACCGGCACCACCACCGGCGACGACCCGACCGGCACTGACGATGACGGGGCACGTCGACAGTCTGCCATCCGGCATCGACGACCGACCGGCGTGCAACGCCCCGGCTACGACACGCCGATCACCCCAGGCACGTCGTGGCGGTAGATGCCCGTGTCCAGGTAGTGACGCAACTTGACGACGGTGTTGGCGACGTAGCGAGGCGCAATGGCGCGGAACCCGGCGTTGCTCGACACGATCACGTCGTTCAGCAGGATCAGGTTGCGGCTGGCGACGATCGCCTCGAACTGCGCGCTCGTGTACGCCGGCAAGGTTCGTAGCTCTTGGTAACCCTCGAGCAAGGCGGCCTCTTGCTCGGCGTTGTCGCGCAGGTAGTAGGCGGCGATGGCGAGATCCTGCACAGGCACGCCGATGCCGCTGTCGTCGAAGTCGAACACCGACAGTCGACCTCGATGCCACTTCATGTTCGACGTGTGCAGGTCGGCGTGCAGTGCGTGACGGTGGGCGCCGGCGAACAGCTCGTCGTTGTGGCGCTGGACGTGTGCGAACGCCGCCTCGATCACCGTTCGCCGATCTTCGGTGAGCAGTGGATGCTCGCCAGCGAGATGGTTCGGCGTGTCCATCAACACCGAGTCGATCAGTGGCAACGCCGCGCCGGTTGGCAACGACCAGTTCTCGCCGTGGCCGTGCAACGTTGCCGTCGCTCGACCGGCGGCGCGCAACTGCGCGACCGAGGCATCGTCGCCTACGTCGCGACCGGGCAGCCACGAGAACAGCACCGCCGGCAGCGACCGGTCGAGATCGGGACTGAACACCTCGGCCATCAACGCACCGTCGCGCCGTGGTTGCGGCACGGGCAGCCACAGGTCGGTGTCGACCGCCAGCGCGGTGAGCCAGGCGAGCTCGGCGGCGATGTTCTGCGTCGTTCGATGCGAGTTGACGTTGAGCCGCAACGCAAACCGCCGCCCGTCGGCGCTGTCGACCCGGAACGTGGTGTTGAAGCCGTGGTTGAGCAGACGGAGCCGGGCGACGTCGACCGGGTACTGGCGCAAGATCTCCAACGCCGTGCGCCGCAAGCGCACCACCTGTTGGCGCGAGGTCATCTCCTCGAACCGCACGAACGCCGATTGTACGGGCGGTCAGCTACTCGGCGAGCGGGGCCTCGAGGTGGACGCCGTCGGAGCAATGCACAGAGTCGAGTCAGCGGACCAGGGCTCGGCGAGCGTCCTACGTGTGCATCCGGGCCGCCCTAGCGGGCTCGCGAGGTGCGCTTGGTCGCCGACGCCTTGCTGGTGTGCTTCGGTGGGAGTACATGCCCGACTGTCCTCTCGCTGGCGACGCGTTGCGACACCCTGCCCTCGGGTCGGGTCGAGCTCGGCGCGGCCTTCGGTCGCATCGCTGCCCGCGAGGTTGGCTGCTGAACCGATCTCTTGTCGGTGGGGCTAGCAACTTCACCAAGGTCGAACTCGAGCGGCGCTCGGTTTGGAAACGTGATGATGAGACGGAGTTCTCCGCCGGTGATCGCCTTCACGTACCGGCGCAGCGTGGACACGAGCAGGTCTTGTCGATGTTCCGTCTGGGCAATGTTGGCCTGGCTGAGGCCGAGGTTTGCGGCGACGTCTGCCTGCGTCAAGCCGAACGAGGCGCGCAGCATCTGGAGGCCAAGCGCGTGCGCGACTTGCGCGGCGTCGATCTCGGCAAGGACGGTTCGCGCGCCCGTCGAGAGCTCTGGATCGGCGTTGATCGCGTCGATTGCCGGAGTGAGATCGACGAACGTGTCACGAGCCGTGATGGCAGGGCTGGTTGTTGGCGTGTGCTTGCTCATGAACGGCTTCCTCGGGGTTCAACAGGGCGGTGCGGCCCTGAGTGTGCGACCTACTTGCTAGGACACCTCGCGCTGGCGGTAGTAGTGGTCGAGGGCGGCATTCGCCTGCTTGACAGCAGTGTCGTACCACTGGTCACTCACCCGGAGCTTGTCGCCACCAACGAGGGCGACGACCGCTTCGCTTGCGTGGAAGTGGACGATGAGTCGAACGCAGACCTCAGAGTGGTGCGGGTGACCGAGCCGCCAAAGCTCATAGCGACTGGACTGTCGGATGCGCTTGATCACAGGCGGATCGTCGGCGGTGGGGACCGCCTGCATTCGAGAGAGGACGAGCAGGAACGCGTTGATCCGGTCGAGCCTGAGCCGCGCAACGCGCGCCGCGGTGTTGTTCGGGTTGTTGGACTTGGCGTCGAGTCGCAGCGATGTCAGCCACCTCGAGAAACTGTCGGCGCCTCGGACGAGCACAACCTCATCATAATCTCAGAGTGATTATCACTGCAAGATGATAGTCCCAGGCGCGGTCGATGCGTCGCTGGTTGTCCAGCTACGGCTCCAATGGCATGTCGAACAGTGCTTCGGTGACGCTGGCGGCATCGGGCCGGGCGCCGGTGCGCAGCAGCGAGGCGAGGGCCCAGGCGAAGGCGATGTCGGCCACGATCGAGCCAGCCACCAACCCGAGCTCGACGCGCAGCAGCAGATCCGATCGGCTGCCGATGGCGGTGACGATCACGAACACGGCCACCCCCGACGCCCATCCGGCGGCGACCTTGGCGTGTCCGTGCAACGCGATCACCGCTTGGGCGATGGCCAAGGCGACCATGTATGCCGCGCTCGCCAACGCCAGCAGACCAACTGTCCGGCGCGACAAGTCAGCCTCGGGCGAGAACAGCCGCACGGCAAACGGCCCGACGGTGAGCGCGCCGGCGACGCCGAGGACACCGACGACACCGACGATCGCCATCAGCTTGCGGAAGCCGGTGCGGAACTCGGCGAACTCGCCCTGGGCGGCGAGCCGCGCCAGCTTCGGCAGCAACGCCGCCTGCACCGCTTGGAACATGAACAAAGGGACGCGGGTGATGACGACGGCGAACGTGAAGTGCGTGACGAGCGCCTTCTGGCCGGTGTGCTTGAGGACGCCAGCGGCGAGCGGTCCGGCGTTGACGAGCACGGCCGCCATCACCGAGCCGAGCACGAGCCAACCAAGGTTCTGCGTCAGCTCGGGCCACTCGGCCTCCGGGCCCGGCTCGACGATCGGGCGTTGGCCGCGCAGCGCGATCGCCAACGCGAACGCCGGCGGCAGCGCGGCGACCAATCCGTAGGCGATCAGTGTCTTCGAACCGATGACGATCAGCACGGTGGCGGCGATGACGCGCAGCACCCCATCGCTGGCGAGCAGCACGCCGTACGGTCCGAACCGTCCGGAACCGGAGAGCACGCCGCGGCCGAGGTGAGCCGACGCCCAACCGAGGACACCGACGACCAAGCAGATCAGCAGCGCCCAACTTCCACCGAGCAGCTTGTCGACGATCACGCCGCTGGCGCCGAGGAGGCCGACCGTCGTCAGCGCCGCGAGCGCGGCGGCGAGCATCGCGGCGCGGCGCACGACGGGCGCGCCGCCTTGGCCGAGGGCGCGGCGGTGAGCGAGGGCGCGCCCGACCTCTTGCTCGACGGGCAAGAAGAACCCGGGCGCCAGCAAGAACATCAAGAACCACAGCTGCAAGACGGGCTCGGCCTTGGCGTCGCTGCCCATCCCGACGCGCACGAGCTTGAAGAAGAGGTACGCGCTGGTGCCGGACACGAGCAGGCCGAGGGCTACCGAAAGCGTTCCCTCGGGAACGGGCAACTGGCTCAGCCGCTCTCGCCATCCAGCCCGTTGAGGCGCGCCGGTAGCGGCGGGGGGGATCGATGGGGGAGTCACCGGAGCCGGAGGCTACTGCCGAACGTCCCCGGCGGAGGCGCACGCGCCGGTCATCACTTCGCCAGCGCTCGGCCAGGTGTCGTGCAGGCGACGGTCGCCGCATTCGCACAACGGCGTGCGGCCTGCCCGCGCCACAGCGGCTGCGCCAACTACGCTGCGTCGCTTCCAAGGAGCCTGGCGGGCGTGGCATGGAGGCAACGGCGATGCGCACTACGAACCAGACCGTCTGGCGATGGGCCGGGCGGCTGCTCGACCCGCCGCCTTCCCGACGGCCTCCCCAACGTGCGGCGTGGCGTCGCGCCCGTGTAGCTGGCGTGTTGGCGGCGACCGTCCTTGCCGCACCGCTGGCCGTGGTCGGCGCGCCGTCGCCGGCCAGTGCCGCCGTCGACCCGATCGCCGGCCGCGCCGTCGCCAACGCGTCCGCACCGGCCACTGTCTCCGGGCCCCCGTCGGCCTACGGCTCGGTGATCACCATCGTCGGACGCGGCAACGGTCACGGCGACGGGTTGTCGCAATGGGGTGCCTACGGCTACTCGACGGTCTACAACTGGGACTGGCATCAGATCTTGGCGCACTACTACGGCGGCACGACCGAGGCGACGGCCGATGCGAACGCGATGATGAGCGTCCGGCTGCGCACCTTTGACGATGCGCCGTTCACCGCCGTCGTCGATCAGGCGGCCAACCTGGTCACGAACGCCGATGGTCAGAAGGCGAAGTTCCGCACAGTGCTCGCGCTCGAGACCGGCGACGGCGTGTACAAGGTCTATGGCCGCGCCGATCAAGCGGTCTGCCCTGAGACCGCGGTCGCCAGCGCGCTCGATGCGCCCGGATCGGGCTGGACCGTCGTCGCCGGTTCGTTCACGTCGAAGGCGTCGGCCGGCGCCGTGCTCGACGTCGCCGCGGCCGGTGTCGACGCGGCGACGGCGACGCGTGCCGATCTGCCAGGCCTGTGCCAGCCCGACGGCTCCGTCAAGCTGTACCGCGGCACGATCGAGATCTTGAACGACATCGCCGGCGGGAACCGGACGGTGAACCGCACGCCGCTCGAGCAGTACGTGCGCGGCGTTGTGCCGCGCGAGTCACCGGCGAGTTGGGGCGACGCCGCTGGCGGCAAGGGCGCCAACGCGCTACGGGCTCAGGCGGTGGCGGCGCGCACCTACGCCCTGACGCAGGTTCGCTACGGCTACGCCAAGACGTGTGACACCGATGCCTGTCAGGTCTATGGCGGGGCAGCGCGCCGTGCCTCGCCGACCGGCGCGCTCGACGTGCTCGAAGACACGCGCACCGACCAGGCCGTCGCGGCGACGTCAGGAGTCGTCCTCCACAACGCCGATGGCGCGCTCTCGTTCACGCAGTTCGGCTCGTCGAGCGGTGGCATCACGTCGGGCGCCAACTTTCCCGCAGTCGAAGACATTGGCGACGCCGTCCCGCAGAACCCGCACAACCGCTGGACGACGACGGTCCTGCGGACCGACA
>Ga0075024_100000258_pt1 | contig 17861 bp, 18 predicted proteins | sample Str013_2_FD_71389 | JGI IMG/M metagenome (GOLD analysis project Ga0075024, IMG submission 71389) | Freshwater sediment microbial communities in response to fracking from Pennsylvania, USA - Straight Creek_MetaG_SC_2013 | ecosystem: Environmental > Aquatic > Freshwater > Creek > Sediment... | reverse complement strand
GAGGGGGAACCATTCGAGGTCTCTTTAGATGGACCCGGTACGGGCGTTTATTCATCGGCAAAACATCGAGCTGTTTCGTCGTCTCCTGGATGAAGAAAAGGACGAGAGCCGTCGCAGAGTCTTGCTAGCGCTTCTCCGTGACGAAGAGGCTAAATGCGCCCTTCCCGGTTCCAAGGTGACGCAAGTAGCTGCCTCAAATGACGGGTGAAGAATTCGGTAACTCCCGTCCTGTTGAGATGGTCTGTGTCAAAATAGAATCTCGGCTCGTCCAGATCGGCCGAGAAATCTTCGAGAACGAAGCCTTGGCCAGCCAACAGTCTCGACATCGCAAAGCTAAAATCCGCTTCATTTGGCAGTTGAGCCCGGAATTGGGCCGGGGTGGGCATCTTGACCAAGACCACGCGAATGTTTTGCTTCTGCGCCAAGTCCAGCAATTTCGAGAACTCAGCCAGATAACGCGTGAGCGCAGCCGGCGCCTCCGGAGACGGAAATAAATAGCTGATCCGGCTTTTGACAGCGGACGCGGATGGACGATAGACGCGGTCGAATTGTAACTCGCCCTCCCAGATGTCTTTCTGGAAGCGGTCCCGATTGTTGAGCTTTGAGAATCCCGACAGATAATCAGCCAACGCGCGCCGCTCGACGCCTTCGTGCCAACTATATTGCCACAGCAGCCCGGCAATTCCGACATCGAACGGCGTCGCCCTCAGAAGTTTGGTGTCGCCAAAACGCTCCTCGTTCCAAATGCGGGAATAGAAGGCAAAGGAGTCGACGACATAGAGCAGATTCTTCGCGGAATGATCGCGCAAGAATATCTCCAGCACGAACCGGTTATACAGCGGGCCGGTCCCTGGCGAGGCGAGATTGATGATCTTCATGCCGGTCTCGCGCCGCATCTGGTCGTTGAAGTCGGCGAAGTCGAGCGGCATCGCGTGCGACGCGCCGAGGATGATCCAGTCAAAAGCGCCCGGCCCGGCTTTCGTAATCTTGAAAAGCGGATTACTATGCCCGTTGCGGTACATCAGCAGCTCTGCAGCATAGTATGCGCCCCCAAAGATCAGGAGGCCGATCGCAACAAACACAATTGCCGACTTGCCCAGACGCTTCATGATTGCCTGCCATCTCTAACCCGTCTGTCAGAACTGCATATAGATGAATTCCTTGGCTTGCCATCTTCCGAGGATCAGCAATCCGAAGATGACAAGGTAGTAGACGCCCCAGCGCAGCATCGTCGGCGCGGTAGCCAATCGCTGAGAAACCGATCTGCGTTCGTCGAAAATTTCCACGACAAGGAGTAGCACGATCAGGGCCATACCGAGGAAATGATCGGCCGTGAACGGATACCCCACGACCACGGACGCGATATCGAGAAGGTTCGTCCCGATCTTGCGAAGGATCATCAACGCGTCGTCGATCGATCTGGCGCGGAAGAACACCCAGGATATCGCGATCAAATGAAAGGTAAGAAGTACGCGAAACACGACCAGCACCGCACTTTGCGCGACGCCCGGCAGCCGTTCGCCGAGGCGTCGCCACGACTGGTGCGTGGCCAGTCCGGCCCACTGATAACCGCCATTAAGTGCGCCCCAGACGAGAAAGGTCCATCCGACGCCATAACCGAGGCCTGCGTGCCACAACCCGCTCACAACGAAGACGATCATGATGTTGAGATACTGACGCGCCGGTCCCGCGTGGCTGCCTCCTGACGGAATGTAGAGATAGTCGCGGAACCAGCGCCCCAGCGAGATGTGCCATCGCTCACCCCAAAACTCCGAGGTCGCGCGTGACAGATAGGGTCGGCGAAAGTTCTCCATCAACTGAATGCCAAACAGCAGAGAAATGCCAATCGCGATGTCGGTGTATCCGGAAAAGTCGCAGTAAATCTGGAAGGCGAAGAAGTAAACGCCGATCAATAGCTCGATCGGCGAGGCAAACGCGGCGATCGCGAAATTGCGATCGACGAGCGGCGCCAGATTGTCGGCAATGACAACTTTCTTGAACAGGCCCCAGCCTATCAGTTGCAGACCCAGGACGATCCGGTCCGGGTCCGCGCGCAGCGCAGCCAGAAGCTGCGGCAGGAAGTGCGTCGCACGCTCGATCGGCCCGGCGAATATCTTGGGAAAGTAGGCCACATAAAGCGCGGCATGTCCGGGATGACTTGCTCCGCTCAACCGCCGGACGTAAACGTCGATCAGATAACTCGACGCCGAGACGGCGTAGAATGAGTACCCTACCGGCGTGCTGACGGCTAGCCGCGGGAGTTGGACCGCAATTGTCGGTGCGACCAGGCGCTCGAACTCGCCCGCGGCAAAATCGTAGAACTTGAACGCAACCAGCGAACCGAGCACCGTGACAAGCCCCGCGGCCAGCAGAGCTTTCCTGATGATCACATATTTTGCGCGCTCAAGCGCCCAACCGCAACCATGGACCACAAGCGTCACGGCACCGAGATAGACGAGATTAAAAGGGTTCCAGATGCCGTAAAAGACGTAGCTGCCAACCAACAGCACTGCCCATCGTTGCGATACCCGCATCGTCGAAAACAACAACAAGACTAGCGGCAGGAAGGCAAAAAATTCAAGCGAGGTAAAGAGCATTTGCTCTGGCCTTATGCTGCTCGATCGCGGTTTCCAATCCAGACCGCAAGCGTCTCGATCGCACGCACGCACTCACCTCAATATGACGCACCTCCGGCCCGCAGCTCCTCAGGCACCTGATCGATCGGAATGCCTCCATTAAGCACGAGATAGCTGGCCAATGCCTCGCGCTGCTCCCTGGACAATTTGATGCGTGAATGGCTGGGCTTGTTCATTGTTCCAAGCCACGCCGGCACGGGTCTAACCTGGGTGATGACGACGGTGATGATGTGACAGCCCTGGCACCGTTCGAGCGCGAAGTCCCGCCCGTCGGGCGGCAGGGCTTTTGTCAGATCAGCCTTGGCAAGATCGGCCGGTCCGTGCCCGGACGCCAGCGGCATATTGAACGACAGATAGTCCGCCAGCGTCAGCAGTTCCTGTTCGCTCAGCCGCTGCAGCGCGGTTACGTTCCTGGTCTTACCCCTCAGGTAGCTGATCCATTCAACCTGCGTGCGTTTGCCGGTTAGGATCGCTTGCAACTCGTCAGCCGGCGGGTGGCTGGCGACAACCTGCGCAAACAGCGTTCTGCCTCCAGCCGGAATGAACGCAAAAACGTCTTTCGTCTGCGCCAGCAGCGGGCCGACCAGCAAGGCACCGCATACCATCACAATGCCGCAGAGAAAAATCCGAACGGAGTTCATGACCGGTCTCCCCATCCCATGGAGCGCGTGTAGCTCCGATCATTTCAGCCTGAGCGGCATCAATAGCGCAGCTCGGCGGGCACATCGGCGGCCTTCATAGGCATGTTGATAGCCGAATAGCGTGCGAATGTTTCGCGCTCCTGCGCGGTCATTTTTATTCCACGATGAAACGGCGAAAGGAAAACACTTCGCCATCCCTGCACATCGCGTTGCTGCATCAGATAGCCGGAAAAGAGAGAATGGCAGAATTGACACCCGGTCCATGCAAGTTCACGACCGTCTTCCGGCAGACCGGAGGCAACGTCGCCCCGGCTTTTGGCTTGTGCAAGCGTGTCCTCCGGAAGCGGAACGTTGACAGCGAGATACGCGGCGAGTTCGCTCGCAGCCCGCTCCGACAATGTCTTGTGCCGCTCAGCCAGAAAGTCATGCCACTCTGTCTCGGTGCGGCGAGATTGAACGATCTCGCGCAGTTCCGCAGCGCCTGGTGGCCCTGCTATTTCGAGGAGCAGGGTCTTGCCACCCTTGGGCATGAACGTGTTGTCCTCTTGGCCGGATACCGGCCCGACCGCAAGCACGTTCATAATCGCCGAAAGCACGAAACAAAGGCGCGCGGGCGCGTTCATGTACCGCTCTCGACTATCAGGCGGTCGCGAAACGAGAACACAGGAACGCATATTTCGTCGCGGGCAAACTCCGCCGGAAAACCGTCGCCACGCAACAGGTCGAGCACCACGACGGTCCTGTCGTCGTAGAACTGCGTTTTGCAGCCGGCGCAAACCAGCGCGGGAATATCCTCGACGACTACCAGCCGATCATCGTGAAAGAATGCTGAACGTACTTCGGCCATGCCGATATCCGAACTGCCACAACCCGGACACGCGGCGCTGGATTGGCCATCCTCGGAATCAATCGACATGGTTCATCCTTACCAATGCGATGCCAACGCTCTGCTGTCGGTCTCTCGGTCGCTGGTCGCGTGCAAATCAACTCAGCTGACGAATTTTTTTGCAGCGGCGACGATATGGTCAGCGTTGGGCCGCATCCACGTAAACATCTCCGGTGACGCAGGCGGCGGCGCATCCGGGAAAGCAATGCGTTTGTACTTGGCGCCGTCGACATTCTCCGCCACCCGGGCAATGACCTCGGCGCCCGGGCAAAGTGTGTAATAGGATTGATCGAAGGTCAGCAATCGCTTGGTCTTCTGAACCGACTTGACAAGAGTCTCGGTATCGATCGGCTTGAGCGAGCGCAGGTCGATCGCCTCGACCTTCATGCCTGCCTTCTCCAACTTCTCGGTCGCATCCAGCACGTCAGGCATGCCGGCGCCGGAGCTTACGATAGTGATGTCGCTGCCGGTGGTGCGCACAGCTGCCTTGTCGAGCGGCGTCAGATATTGGTCGTCTGGCACTTCTTCGACCAGTTCGCGCAGACCCGCCGCATAAAGGAACACGACAGGGTCGGGGTCGCGGATAGCCGATGCCATCATGCCTTTCGCGTCAGCTGGCGTGGCCGGAATGACCGTCTTTACCCCCGGTATGTGCGCATAGAGGGTATCGATCTCGTAATCCGAATGCTGTCCGCCGAAGCCGGGCGTTTGCCCGGTCATCTCCATCACAAACACCACCGGCATCGACGCGTCCCCGCCGGTCATGGAACGCAATTTCCCCGCATGATTCTGGATCATCTGGAACGGCATGCAGGCACCCTGATAGGGGATATAGGTTGCAGCCTTGGAGCCGGCGAGCCCCGCGCCGAGGACGCACGCCGCCATCCAGTTCTCATCAATGCCGGTATTGGCGACGCGTAAGCGTCCAAACTCGGTTTCGAGATTGATCACCGGCCTGCCCGGGTTGGAAGCAACCGGCGGCGTCAACTCGAAGATCCAGATCATATTCTTGTCCTGGCGCATTTCGTACTGAACCGCCTCGAGGAGCGCGTACATGAAGCTCTTGCGTGCCATCGTCTCTCTCCAAATTTCCCAGCGATGCGAGATCGCGACATTCCGCGGACTGATGCGATCCGACTTAGCCGAACTGCCGGGCGGGAACGCTTCCTTCGACGAACACATTCTTGAGGCCATCTTCCGGCCTGCAGAACGGCTGCTTGTCGGCCCATGCGACTGCGTCCAGAACCTCCTGCTTGATTGCCGCTTCCATCGCGGTGGCCTTGGCCGCGTCGATGACCTTCCAGCCGACCAGCGTGTTGCGGCAGATATCGACGGGGTCGCGCGCCATCCAGGAACGCAACTCGCGTTCCGGCCGGAAAGACGAAATCGCCAGCGGATCGTAACCGAACGCACCGAGTTCGCCGGGCTTGGCGCCGGGCGCGCCCCAGTGATTATAGTAGCGGTAGGTCTTGGCCTCGATCAGGGTTGGCCCTTGCCCGGCACGGGCACGCTCGACCGCGGTCTTTGCGGCGTTGTAAACCTGCAGCACGTCCTGACCGTCCACGACCACACCGGGAATTCCGTACGGCACCGCCGCCTCGGCGATATCCTTCATCGGGCATGACCAGGAGTAGTGCGCGTACTGGTGATAGAGATTGTTCTCGATGACGTAGATGAACGGCAGCTTCAGCAGCGCTGCATTGTTCATGGCGCTGTGGAAGTGCGGCGTGGCGTAGGTTCCATCACCGCCAAAATTGACGACGACCTGTTTGCTGCCGCGGGCCCGGATCGCGAAGGCGGAGCCGGTAGCGATCACCGGCCCCGGACCAATCATCCCGTCGGCGCCAATGAACCCGACCGACTTGTCGGAGATATGCATCTCGCCGCCATAGCCCTTGTTGAGGCCGGTGGCTCTGAAATCATATTCCGCCGCCATCTTCCTGATGTCGGCGCCCTTGGCGATGGCATGACCGGACGGCCGGTGTGTGCTGTAGACCAGATCGGCCGCCATCACTCCACCCGTGTTATTGAGCGCGGCACATACGCCGGTCGCGACAGCCTCCTGGCCGACGTAGAAATGATTGTAGCCGCGGTAATTCGAATCGGTGAGCATCTTGTCGACCAACGTCCGCTCGTACCAGCGGATGCGCAGGATTGTGCTGAACATGTTGATCAGCTGCTGATCGCTCAGATCCTTGGCCCAGTAACCGATCTCGCCCTGCGCCGAGGCCATCTTGCTGCTCAGCGAAATCGCCGCGCCCGCACCTGCCAGTCCCTGAAGGAAATTCCGTCGGGTGGCCGACGCAGTTTTTTTCTTCTGATCATCACGCGACCGGTTGTCATTGAGATCAGCCATGGCATTTCCTCCGGCTCTGATGAGAGATAAAATGCTTGCCCATGAGCAGGCCGTTGTCATTGATGCAGATCAAGCTTGCCTGTCATCAGAGCGACAGATTACGCCTTCGCGACCGCGAAGAACTCTCCCGGCTACGCGAGTTGCCGCGCATAATTCTTGATTGATCTCGCTCAAGGGACGCGTTGCTGCTCGGCATTACCTTGGCTGCATGATCGCAAACAAAACCACGATGGCGATCTTGATCGTGAGCGCAGCAGCGACAATCTTCAGCCGCGGGCTGTTCGCCGATGAACCGCTGCTGCTGATCAAAACGCACAGCGCCTCGAGGCTGACTTGCGCGCAGTGTCATCAAGAACGTCCGCCAACGTCGGCGCCTTCGAACGCGCCATGCCTTGGCTGTCATGGCGACCAGCAAGCACTTGCGCAAAAAACCGAAGGCGCAAGCCCTAACCCGCACGCTCCTCCTCACCTGCCGCCTGGTGAGACCCAGGTTTGCAGCGAATGTCATAACGTCCACAAGCAATCGGCAGTTTCCTGCAGCAGCTGCCATCATGATTTCTTTTTCAATGTGGAGTGAGAATTTCCGATTTGGCGCGGCATTGGGTTGATAAGGATCAATGCCTTTGAGCAGGCGCCGGCCTAACCTCTTCAGCCAATTCGGCCCGACGCACGGCTGAAGTGGGATGGCAGTGCAAATGGTCAGCACGTCGACTAGGGGTGACGCGTCATTTGGCACTCTTTCACGGGAGAAATGTCATGAATTTCTTGCGACGTGAATTCCTATCCGCTGGCGCGGCGATGGCGACATTGACCGCGACCGGACCCGTCCTTGCGCAAAACAATCCAACTCAGCCAACCGAAACTCCGGCAGCGCAGCCGGGTATGGCCGGCGCGCTGCCGAACAACGAGAAGCGGCTGCGGATCGTCTCCCTTCGTGATCTGGAAGCTGACGCGCAAAAAATCATGGCGCCGTTCGGGTTTGCCTATGTCGCTGGTGGCGCAGGCGATGAATGGACCTTGCGGGAGAACCTCGCGGCATTCAATAGAACTGTGATCGTGCCGAACTATTTGTCCGGAAACGGGAGCCCTGACACAAGCACTAGCATTCTGAGCATCAGGATTCCTTATCCGGTCATTGCCGCGCCGATTGGCAATCAAGGCGCCGTGCATGCCCAGAAGGAGTTGCCGACGGTCAAGGGAACAGGGCTCGCCGGAACTATATATGTTGCGAGTTCCGTCACGCAAATGAACCTGGAGGACATCGCAGCCGCCAGCCCCGGTGACAAATGGTTCCAACCTTACTTACCGAGCAGCCGACCGTTTGCGGTCGAAATACTGCAGCGAGCCAAAGTTGCGGGTTACAAGGCCATCGTTCTGACGGTTGATGTGACCGTGACCAGCAACCGCGAGCGGTCCACGCGCCTGATTGGCGTACCCGTTCCCAATCTGGCCATGGGTAACGTCCCGAAGACGGTTGGCGTGAGCGGGAATGCACTGGACATGAAGGCCGATCTCACATGGGATGATGTTGAATTCTGCCGCGCCCACACTGGCCTGCCTGTGATCGTCAAAGGTATCTTGTCCTCGGCTCAAGCGCTGGAGGCCGAACGTCGCGGTTGCGCAGCGGTGTGGATATCAAACCACGGAGGGCGCCAACTCGATAACACGCCTTCGGCTGTTACGGTGCTTCCGCGTGTCGCTGACTCACTGAAGGGCCGAATCCCGATCATCGTGGATGGTGGTTTCTATCGGGGCCAGGACGTGTTTCGCGCCCTCGCGTTGGGGGCGAGCGTCGTCGCGCTGGGACGGCCCCTGCTCTATGGCTCGGCACTCGGCGGCGCGCAAGGAGTTCAAGGTGTCTACGAGCACCTCAGAAACGAACTGGTCATGACCATGCAGCTTGCCGGCACGCCTAATATAAAGAGCATTGTCCAGGGCTGCGTCGAACGCGCAGAGGCTTAGTCCCGGTGCGTACCGAAAACGTGGACCCGAACGTAATGGTGATGAAGCCGCCAGGGCATCCGCCTGACATGATGCTTCCGGCCTGTTGGACAGAGCAAAGTGACGGGCGCATCTTTTTTGAGAGATCGGATTGGCTCTGATGTCTTGAGTGATGGAGGATCGAGATGTTGATACGCAAAGGATCGCCTTCTTTGACCGGCCGCGGCGTCGTATTCGCAACACTGGCGGCGCTGGTTTTCACGATGGCGGAGCCGCCGATGGCCACCGCCAGTTCGGCGGCATTTGCTTCGAAGGGCGTCTCGGCGACCACCGGGGCGAGCAACGCCACGGACTTCAGTTCGGCCCGCCGCCGTCGGCACTACCGTGGAGGCAATGCCGCGGGACTCGCTTTTTTCGGGATGGCGCTTGGAACAATTGCCGCGATCGCCGCCCAGCAGCGGCGCGATGACTATTACTACAATTACGGTTACGGACCTGGCTACTACGGCGGCGGGCCATACTATTACGGCGGTGGGCCCTACTACGGCCGCCGCTATTATCGTTACCATCCCTATTAGGATATCCGAGACGAATCTCCCTATTGCTCAACGTCCAGGTTGGGCTCGCATCTGCCCTCAGAAAGATAACAGACGCTTCGGCGCAACATGTCGTCAGGTGTTCCCGAAGCATCGACCACATGCCAATCGAGTGCGCCGATCGCCGTCGTCTCCTGTTTCAAGGCAACATCGCGCGTCGCGTCGGAGGCATCATGTTTTCGGTCCGCGATACGGGTCAACCGGATCGCAAGACCCGCAATCAGAAACAGACCAACGAAGCGCACGTGGGTCTCGCGAGCCAAACGGGCAACTGCCCTTCGCTGCATCTCCTGCATGAATGATGCGTCAAGAATAACCGAAAACCCCTGAGCAAGGACGTGCCGCGCCGTCCCGAGGACCGTCTCGTAGACACGAGCGGACGCACCGGGCTGATACGCCGCATCCGGCAGGGCTGTGATTTCATCCGCGTTAAAAAGATGTTTGCGCACAACATCCGAGCGGACTAAGAGCGCGCCAGGCGGCGGCTCGATCATGCCAGCAAGTCCCCTTGCAAGGACCGACTTTCCCGTTCCCGACATCCCCCCAATCCCAACAAGCGTCGGTGATTTCGGCATGACGAGGCGTCCCGCAAGGTCAAAATAGCGCTTCGCTTCTTGCCATATTGCCTCGCTGGCCCAGGCCTGTTCGCTCCTTGTAAATAGTACATGTGCACGGATGGCCGCCCGCATCGACAGGAACAGAGGCAGGATGCCAATTCCATCCAGGCGCTCGGCGGTAACCTCTGCAAGGTATCGATTAAAGACGATGTTTGCTGCCGCGCCATTGTCGAAATGAAGGAGATCCATCAGCGTGAATGCAAGATCGTAGAGGACATCAGTCGTTGCGATGACTGGATCGAATTCGATGGCATCGAATAGTAAAGGTTGGCCGTTCACCAGCGCAATATTGGCCAGATGCAGATCGCCGTGGCAGCGTCGAACGAAACCCCATGCGGCGCGCCGTTCGAGTAGCGTGCGTAGTCTTGCGAATGTGTCATGGCTGCGGGCATGGAGATGATCGATGGCCGCGGGTTCAAGCCCGCCCATTGCACGAAACTTCGTGGTATTGCGATCGATGATCGAAGGGATGGAAGCCAGCCATGTTTTGCCGTCCGCGGGCGCCGCCTTGTCGTGCGACCGCAGGATGGCATCAGCAAGGGCGGCCGCTAGCGCGGGATGGATTGTTTCCGCTTCGGCGATACGATCGAACGTCCGTTGTTCATCAAAGCGGACCATTTCTACCGCCCATTCGACTGGCGTCCCCGTACCTCCGACCTCAAAGACGCCATCGTCGCGGCGCGTGATCGGGACGACGCGTCGGTAAAGCTCCGGCGCGTAAGCCGAATTGATCTTCAGCTCTTCCTCGCAGGCGCCTTTGCGCTTCTCGAGCGTGGAATAATCAAGGAACGGAAGGCGCACCGCGCGTTTGACCTTGAGCGCACGATTGTCGTCGAGGAAAACGACCGAGGCATGGGTATCGATCCGCCGGCCGTCCTTCGCGTCGGAAAGAACAGTCCCCCCGAGAAAATCCAGCACACGTTCCTGGCGGTCGACTTCGGTGGAAGTGGTGGCATTGGCAGGTTTCTCCGGCTTCATGGCTGCAGCACCGCGGCGCCGCTGATCTGCCCGGACCGCAACCTGGCCAGAACCTCGTTCGCCTCTGCTAGAGGAAAGACGGTCGTATGAGTATGAATTCCGGCTCGCGCGGCAACCTTGAAGAATTCAATGCCATCGCCGCGGGTGAGGTTCGCCATGGAAAGAAGTTGTCGTTCCCGCCAGAGGATATTGTAGGGAAATGAAGGAATGTCCGACATGTGAGTACTCGCACAGACTACGCGGCCTGAACTTTTCGCACGGCGCGTAACGCCAATGGCACGAACGAGCAGATTGGCGCGTAAATGATCGCTGCGTCCAGTTGCCCGGCCGGGCAACTCTTCCGGCCCTCCGGCCCAGTCTGCGCCAAGCGATTTCGCCAAACCCTGCGCGGCATCGGCGACAGGGTGCGTGGCAAAGCCACCTCGCACGCATAACCGGTGAACAACGGACGGTCGCAAAGATTCTCCAGTCCCTTTTGCAGTGGGAACATCCGCCGCAGGTGTGACCCAGCTCTTTTGGCAGCAACCCCTAGAGAGCGCCTTCGCGGCACTCGAAAGCCGGCGCACGGGGCTGGCATCGGACGAAGCGACCAAGCGTCTCCAGGCGTTTGGCCCCAACACGCTCCGCGAACCCGTCGGGCAGCGATTGCTGGCGAAGATCACCAAGCGCGCCTTGAACCCGCTTATAGCAATTCTACTGGTTGCGACTGTGATTTCCGGCGCCAGCGGTGATCTCGGAAGTTTCGTCATCATTCTGTCGGTCATGGCCATATCTAACACGCTTGACATCGTGCAGGAGCATCATGCCGAAGTCGCCGTGGAGACGCTGCGCCGGTCGGTTGCCATCAAGGCCGACGTTCGTTGCGACGGCGCAACTGTCCCGCTCGCCGTCGAAGAACTGGTTCCCGGCGATATTGTCGAGCTCCGAACCGGCGATTTGGTACCGGCAGACGGAATCGTTCTCGAAGCTTGTAATACCGAGGTCAATGAGTCGCTGATGACCGGTAAAGCGGCGTCCCCGATAGGTTCAAATCCCGGACTCGCAAGCGCGTTTGTCATAACTTCGGCGTAGGAGGTGCGGTCTATCCTTAGCCGCACATTGCGGGCGATGGCGTCTGGAGCATTGAAAACAAAGGAGATCGCATCCGAAGCGCCGTCGCCGCACCTCCCGACGTCAAAACCGAGCCGTACAAAAAAATGTGCAGATAAAAACTTAGGAGCGAAGTTCCGGCAGCGAGGCAACTCACCACGCCTCCCGGTCAAGACATTCGGTCGCTGGATGAACCATCTGATCGGCAAGGAAGAAGCTCGCAAACATGCGGAATACCTGCTGGAATTGCGTCGCCAGCAGCGGGGAAAGAAAGGCAAGAGACGTCAGAAACGGCGCTATGCCGTGAGCACCGACATCCGCTCGCATGCGATCCAGGCGTTCTGGGCGATGCACGTGGAAGCAATGAATTGGAGCGGAATGGGTGTTCACGAGTATGCCGCAAGCTTTCAGCTTTCGCCAACAAGCCTGCGCAAATGGCGGGACCGTTTCGAGAACGCCGAGGTGGAGATCGACTGGCGCGCGCATCTTCATCCCTCCGCCCGCCCGGTCGATGGCACTAGTGCCAGGCAATTGGCCGCCGAAAGCAGCTTGACAGCGGCTTCAAATGACGTCCCGACGACGCCTGCCCGGCGCTTCTTCAGCGACGAACACAAGCTCGCGATCGCGGAGGAAAGCGGGCAGCCGGGAGCGACGGTCTCCGGCGTTGCGCGCAAGCACGGGAGCAGCGCGCACAGTTTGGTTGGCGTTCCGAGCGTCTCGATCCCGACCAACTTGCCCTCGGGCTGGAAGACCTCGACGGCGCTCTCCCTCGCAACGAGCTGGCGCGAGTCTCTAAGCCCGAAGCGCGCTTGCCAGAAGCGCCTCGCACCCAGTAAGCTGTGAATAAAGCTCACACCTACACTATGGAGGAGCGCCATGGGTGGGAACCGCCCGTCTCTGAACGCGCTGAGAGCCCTTGAGGCGACGGTCCGCCTTTCCAGCATGACCGCAGCCGCCGACGAATTGTTCGTTACCCATGGTGCCGTCAGCCGACACATCAAGAGCCTTGAGGAGATGTTCGGCATTCCGCTGCTGCTGCGCGGTGCACGCTCGGTCCAGGCTACCCCAGAAGGTGCACGTTTGGCTACCGAGCTTTCGAGCGCCTTCATGCTCATAGCTTCGAGCGTCGATCAGCTTCAACCGGGGCCCCTCACCCTCTCGTGCTCATCGACGATCATGATGTCGTGGCTCATCCCCCGCCTCGGCGCGTTTCACGAACAACATCCTGATATCGAACTGCGGTTCAACATGAACTACGACCGCATTGATTTCGTGCGCGACGAAATCAGCGTCGCAATAAGAAACAGCATGATCGAACCTCCGAAGGAGGTCATCATCAAGGACATGGTGGACGAGTGGATCGGCCCGGTGTGCTCGCCGGAATACGTTGCAAAACACTTCGCAGCTCCTATCGAACTCAATCAATGCATTCTTCTCGCGAGCAAGACGCGTCCGGGTGGCTGGACCGACTGGGTCAAGATGTCGGGACTTGCTTTGGAGTTGCGGCCGCAAAAATCCTACGACCATTTCTACCTGTTGATCCAGGCCGCCGCGTGTGGTCTTGGTATCGCAATGGTGCCGAAGATTCTCGTATTGGACGATTTGCGTTCGGGGAAGCTCGTTGCTCCGCTCGGCTTTGTATCCGGTCGATTCAAGATCGTGCTCTGGATTGCACCCCATTTGCGGGCGCGGCACGAAATCAAGACGCTGGTCGACTGGCTAACGAAGGAATTTCGTAAACCGGGCATGCAAGGGGGGTCTATTGACCCCGCGCCGATTAAGCTCTTGCGCGCGGCATTGGCGCGATAGTTCCGGACTCAACGGACGCCGAAAACCGGTGACGAGAGAACAACCACGAATCGGCATCCTTGCCGTTCGCTCAATGGATCGGAAACTCGTTGTAGAGGCTGAGCAACTGCTCGAGGAGAAAGTTCGGCTGTTCCTCGGCGATCCAGTGTCCGCAGTCCCTAACAAGCCCGCCGCGCACGTTCTCTGCCACTCGACGAAGCGAATCGATGCATTCGTGGCCGCGGCCGAAGCTCTTGTCGCCGCCAAGCGCCAGCACCGGCATCTTCAGTTTGCCGTTGCGCGATAGAATATCTCTGTTGTCCTCTGCATCGCGGGGAAGTGTCCGATAGATCTCGAGCAGCGCACGAAATGCGCCCGGCTTCTTGTAGGTGCGCAGGAACTCCGCCTTGTCTTCCTCGGCAATGCAGTTCGGGCGATGGCCATAGTTTTCGAACAACCAGTTGATGACCATTTCTTCGCGGCCGATGCAAAGCAGTTCCGGCAGATCGAGGGTGCGGAAAAAGGCGTGATGCCACCGCCGCCCGCCTTGAGAAAAGTCGCCGCCGTCGCCGGGAATGACGACGTCGAGGATGGTGAGTGTTCTGACCGCATCGGGATGATGCGCCGCGACCGCGAAGGCGACGGGGCCGCCCCAGTCGTGTCCGACGAGATGAAACTTCTTGAACCCGAGATGATCGACGACCAGTTCGGCGATGTCCGCCCCGAGCGTTTTCTTGTCATAAGCGCCCGGAGGCCGGGAGGAATCGCCGAGGCCGCGCAGGTCGGGAGCGATCACCGTGAATCTTTCTGCCAGCCGTGGCATCACATAGCGCCATTCGTGCGACGTCTGTGGAATGCCATGCAGCAGGACGACCGGTTCGCCCTGTCCCGATCGACGATAGTGTAGCGTTACGCCGGAAAGGTCAGCGAAATGGCTGGTGTTATGGGACATGAGGGACCTATGCCAACTTTCCCGTCGATTCTTCCAGGAGCGCCCATGCCTCTTCGCCAAACTTACCCTTCCACTCGGCGTAGAAGCCGGATTTGCTGAGCGTCTCGCGGAATGGCGCTGGGTCAACGTCGTTGAAAATCAAACCCTTGGCCGCAAGATCGGTCTTGAGAGCGGTGTTCTGCCGGGCGATTTCGTCGCGCTCGACAATGGCGTTGTTGTTGATAATCGTCGAAACCTTGTCCTTCAAATCGGCGGGAACGCCCTGCCACGCCCTCCGGTTCACGAGAAACCACCAGCCGTCCCACATGTGATTGGTCAACGAGCAATATTTCTGCACTTCATACAGCTTCGCGGCGGAGATGATCGCCGGCGGGTTCTCCTGTCCATCGACAACCTTGGTCTGTAGCGCCGAGTAGACTTCTGCGAAATTGATACCGGTTGGCGAAGCCCCGAGCGCCTTGAACAGCGACGTCCACAACGCACTGACGGGAACGCGCATCTTAAGGCCCTGAAGGTCCGCAGGCGTGACGATCGGTCGGACGCTGGTCGTGACCTGGCGAAAGCCGTTGTCCCAGATCTTGTCCATGACCACGAGTCCGGTCTTGTCGATCTGCGAGCGCAAGTGTGCTCCGAACTTGCCGTCGAGCGCATTCCACAGGGTTGGATAATCCTTCCAGGCGAAGCCGACCCCCCAGATCGCCGCCGACGGAATCAGCGTCGACAGGACATTGACGCCGGACAGCGTGAAGCATTCGAGCGCACCCGAGCGTAGCTGTGCGAACATGTCAGAGTCGCCGCCTAGCTGATTGTTGGCGAAGACTTGCAGCTCGAATTTGCCGTCGGTCGCCTGCTTGATCTCTTCCGCCGCCTTGCGCGCGTAGACATTCAGCGGATGCGACTCAGGCACGTTGGTACCCAGCTTGAAGGTGAATTCGGCGGCGCTGGCGTATCGCAGGGGGATGGCGGCGCCGACCGCGGCAAGGCCAGCTACGGCAGTAAAACGGCGACGAGTATAATATGCCATTGTCTTTCTCCAGTCGTTGTGACGTCAGGTACCGCCGCGTTTGGCGGCAACAAAGAAATCGGGAGCGCCGACCTGACCGCCCTTGAGCGCGATTTCGAGGCCGTCGCGATCAGGGCGCGCGGCGTGGGCGCGGCACAGGGGGGAGCCCGGCGCGAGCGGCGCCACTGCTGTGAGTGCGTCGATACCAAGCATCGATGCTGCGCGGCCCGAGGTGTCGCCGCCCGAGATGACGGCGCGCGTCAGTCTGGATTTTGCGAGGATCGCATCCAGAATCTGCCCGAGCCCCGTACCGACGCGCTCATCGACGATCTCCTGCGAAACCCCTGACGATGCTACCGCGGCTTTCAACGAGGCCACCGCAGGATCGTCCGGCCCCGCGGCGCTGTACACAAGCGCATCCCTTCCCGCACCGATTTTGGCGAGAGCGGCCTCGGCCGCACGCCCTACCTCCCGGCTCCATTCCGAAGGATCGACAGCTCGGGCGGCGTCTAGTTCGATGGTGTCGAAGCCATGCTCACGGGCGAAAGCAATCTGCGCCGCGGTGACGGCCGACACCGATCCCGAGACACAGGCGATGCGCTCTACCGCTGCCGCACGATAAGACGCGGCAGGCGGTACGATCAATCCCGCGTCCCGCCAATAGGCGGCGAGCGCGGCCTCGAAGCCCTGCGAACCGACGCCGAACACGACGGGTGCGCCGTGCTCCCATACCAGGCGGCCCGCCTCGATCATGGTCTCGTTGTCGAGCATGTCGAGCGAGACGACCCCCGCGCCGGCGTCGATTTCACGGCGCAAACAGCTATCGCCACCGCCGCGCTTCATCGCCACAAAATCGACCAGGCCGATTTTTGTGTCCGTCTGGCGCGCGAGATGGCGTCCGAGATCGGCTTCATCCATGGGCGTAACCGGGTGGCCGGACATTACCGGATGCCGGTCCAGCCGGTGCGCAGTGCCGTGCATCATCGCGAACAAATTGCCGAACGCCTGAAAGCGTCCCATGCCGGGATCGGCGACGATCATCGGCGTCCAGCCATGGAACCGCCGCCGTGCAACCTCGATCGCCCGGCCGATCGAGCCAATGTGCGGCGCTGAGTCAAACGTCGAGCACACCTTGTAGTGCAGAACCGGTGCGCCGGTCTTGGCCAGCAGTTCGAACACCGAGGGGAGATTGGTTTCCATCCATTCCGGGTTTTGTGCCCTGGCCACGCCGGCGACGCCGATGACGCGTGCACCGTCAAGCGCACGAAGGCGCTTGGGCGTCGGCGGCGACAGGAACAGCACGGTCTCAAGGCCGGCAAAAGCCGTCGCCTCCATCGAAGCCGAGGCGCCCGTAAAGTCATCGCCATAAAACGCGATCAACGGACCCGGCGGTAGCGGTCGCCTTGTCATGCCGCCATCTCTAGTGCGCGTTGCAGGTTGGGGCGGTCACGTGCGAATTCAGCCAGCGGAACGCCGGCAAGCGCGGCCTCCCACGCTTCCTGCATCGCCGCGACACCGGCCGCGGTTCCCAACGGATGGGCCATGATCCCGCCACCAGCGGTGACGATAAGATCGGCGGAGCCGAGGCCAAGATAGGTCGCGGGCGCCTGCCGCGGCGACTGCGCCGAGGAGAACACCGGCATGACCGTGCAGGGCTTGTCAGCGAACATAGGAATCAGGCATTCTCGCGCCGAGGTGATCGAGCTGTCGTCGCTTTCGGCGAATTTGTTGCCGATGCCATTGACATGCATGTGGTCCGCGCCCGCGAGACGCCAGATTTTCTGCCAGGCGATATAGGACCAGCCGAGCAGCGGGTGACGCGACAGATAACCCCAGCCATTTCGATGAGCGTGTATCGGCAACTGGCTGAAGCGCGCAAGCTCGATCATGCCAACGAGTCCGACCGAATTGATGCTGGCCATCAGGCACGTGGCGCCGTGTTTGACGAGCGTATCATGCCGGTACCGCATCCGGTCAAGATCGCCTGTCAGATTGAAGGCGAACATTACCTTCTTGCCGGTGCGCAGCGCGTGGTCGTTAATCACCCGCATGACGGATTCAACGCGCTGGTCGAATGGGCACGCCGGACCGTCCGACTGCAATTCGTCGTCCTTGATAAAATCGATGCCGGCGCGGCAGAGGTCATCGACGAGAGCCGCCGTTTCGGCCGGACCCAGGCCGACGCTTGGCTTGATGATGGTCCCGATCAGCGGCCTTCCCTCAACGCCTGCAAGGCGGCGCGTCCCTGCGACGCCGAACTGCGGCCCCGGATAGGCCTTCGCGAACTCAGGCGGCAAGCGGATATCGAGAAGACGCAATCCTGTAACCGACTTAAGCTCGAACAAATTGCCGGCAACCGTAGCCAGCAGGTTCGGCAG